>Ga0209700_102715_pt1 | contig 35317 bp, 19 predicted proteins | sample SiratroredBW_FD_187528 | JGI IMG/M metagenome (GOLD analysis project Ga0209700, IMG submission 187528) | Root nodule microbial communities of legume samples collected from California, USA - Siratro red BW (SPAdes) (version 2) | ecosystem: Host-associated > Plants > Roots > Nodule | place: USA...
TTTTTTTTTTTTTTTTTTTATTTTTTTTTTTTTTTTTGCATTTTGTGTGGGTCTAGCCCACGCTGCTTGTAGTTAATTAATTCCAAATAATATTTTGGTGTGTAAGTCTAGCCTCCTCTTAGTTTTATTTTATTTTTTTTATTTTCTTTTGCGTTTTGTGTGGGTCTAGCCCACATTACTTGCAATCAATTAATTACAAATAATATTTTGGTGCGTGGGTCTAGCCTCAACTTGATTTTATTTTTTATTTTTTGAATTTTCTTTTGCATTTTGTGTGGGACTAGCCCACGCTATTTGGAATTAATTAATTTTAAATAATATTTTGGTTTGTGGGTCACACCCTCACTTTATTTTAGTTTTTATTTTTTAATTTTCTTATTCACGTTGCGTGGGCTGTGACATTTTAGAGTGGATTTGGCCCACTCTTCTTGTGTGGGCCAATTAACCCACACATCTTTTTGGCAGCTATTTTGTTGTTTTCTTATAGTGTAAAATGAAGCGTAAAGTGAAAGTAAAAGGAAATTAAAGTCTTTGTCTTTGTCTTCTTGTTGGATCTCCCTCAAACAAACATTGTCTATTGAGCTCATAAGATCTTCAACTAAGCTCTGTGTTATCTTAATGCTTCTTCTTTTTTTCTTTTTCTACCCTAAGCCTCACTGCCATAAATGATTTCACGGAGTTTTATTGATTTTCATTGCAATTGATATTGATTTTGTTACGCTTAAAATTATGTCATTGTGCACTGGTTTTTCATATGGATTTAGAGTGGATTTTCATACTACCTTGTGTAAAAGAAATTCTTGCCATAGATTCTTTTCACTAATTTTCATGACAAAGGATACTAATTTCCTTATATTATAATGTTAGAAACGTTTAACTGATCTTATACTAGTTTTTCATGATAAGTGGTGCTTATATTACTACGTAAAACGCAGATTTTTATTTACTAATTTCTATGTTGGTTTTAGCTAAATTCTTCTGAGTTTTGTTGCATCCTCTTATATTGATTTTGTTATGATTCCACTATGTGGATTGGGTCACATGATCATGATGTACGTTATTGGAATACTTGTAAGTAAAGGATTTGATTCTTGAGGATTTAAACAGATAGAATATGGTATATTATTGGTTAAAGGGTGATGTTGATATTATTTATTTATCTTGACTATTCACTACTAAAGTTATTTCTAGTATTATTTTCAATGTTGTATCTAAATGATTCAATTATTGATTGTATGCAATATATTTTTTTAGGAAAAAATCTCCTTAAACCAAAGAAATCAAATTCTTCTACTTACATCCTAAATTTTTTTAATGATTACGTCAAATTATCTAATGAATATGTTTTGTCTTATCTTTTTGTCTTGATGCAATATTACCTTAATATATGTATATCTCACTTTTTACATTTTCTTTCTTTGACACATATACAATTATAATTATAAGAAATTGATGAATGTCGCTAACTTCACAAATTCCTTCACTACTTATATTTCTACTTACTTCTCATAGAATGGATGAAGCACTTATGTGTAGACAAATTTACCGCAAAATTATTTGTCGGTAAATTGATCTCTAATTTACCATAGATTAATCTGTCAATAAATCACCTGCCAAGTTACCAACATATTTAATCTGTCAGTAGTGATAATAAATATAACAATAATAATAATAATAATAACAATAATAATAATAATAACAACAACAACAATAATATGTAATAATAATAACATTATCAATAATAATAAAAATAATATAATAATAATATTAATATTAATATTAATAATGATAATAATTATTAATAATAATAGTAATAATAATAATTATTATTATTATTATGTTAATAATCATAATAATAATAATAATAATAATAATAATCACATTCTCATAATAAAAATAATAATAATCATAATGTGACAGAAAAATTTCTCTAGTCTAATAGTTATAGGTTATGTCAAGTTGTTGAGTGAACTTGGGTTCGAGTTTCACATGAAGTTAACTATCGGCTTATACTCACATTGTTAATTCTTTTGAGTAGATAATATCTTCTATGCTTAAAATAGTGTATTAGATGAATTATAATAAGTCAATGACTTGTTTTAATTGAAACTCTTAGTCCATTATAAGACTTAATACCATCTTTGATCTAAAGGAGGAGGAACCAAGGTCCAAACATAATTTATGATGAATTTTGGACATAAATGCAAAAGACATTTCATCTCAGAAAGAAGATTTGTTCCTTACCCTTTCAATCTTCTTATTGAAGATCTGCTTTTGGGGGTAAGATTGAAATGAACCTCCAATCCTTCTGTTGGGTCTAATACACATCTTCATTTGAAGTTGCTTTTAGGTATGATATCTTCACTACATCAAACAATCTTCCTTTTTCTGGTGATTTGGCTTTGTCTGCTCAACCTTTGTCTAATGCTTTGATACTAAGATCTATAAATTAATCTTCAACATCTGATAGTTTCCAATTACTTTGATCAAAATAATCAAACTGTACATTTATGGTTTCCTCTAAGATCAAGGTACGAGAGTTGTACACTCTATAAGCCTTGGATATATTAAAGTATCGCAAAAATATTTCTTTGTTAACCTTAGGGTGAAATTTGTCAATTAAAATAACCTATATTGGGTCTTCTGTCATTCTGCAATTCATAAGGAGTCTTTTCCAACAAGGGTTTGATGAGTACTTTATTTTGTACATAACAAGCAGTATTTATTGTCTCTAGCCAGAAATGTTTTGGTAAAGAATTCTCACAGAGCATGGTTCTAGCCATCTCTTAAAGAGTTTTGTTCTCGCAATTAAACTCACTAAACATATTACACTCCACATCATACCATATTTCTTTCCACCCAAACTAAACATTTTCAATTTTAAAGGAACTTTTTAATTTCTTTTTTCATATGTTTTATGTTTATGTGTTACATGTACAAATCATCTACTTTCTCTAGTATTTTCTATATGATGTTAAATGCTTTGATAATTACCTTAACTATGTACCTGCTTTATGTAATAATGAATTCAAAACCTATAAAATTTATCATTATCAAAACCTTTCACTAAGAGAAGTCTAGTGATTTTAGGCAAGTGTTAGATTGTCCAAATGTTAACACCCACCTCAAGTCTTTTACTCTTCATCACTTGAGTGATCACTTATCAATTGAGCAACCAAAGTTTTAAAGAAAAGAAAATTACTTCGACATATCTATCTCTTAAATTTCAAGCTATAGATTGGAAAACAAATATTATCACTTGAGCAACCAAGGTGATACTTAAGCAATGATGTTTTATTCATGCGATGATGATCACCGCTTGAGCAATAACCCAACATTCAAGCAAAATATGACAAAAAAAAATAACATAACTCGTGTAATAACACAAACAATCCAATTTTAGTTGTTTCAACATATTTTAATCATCAAAATAAACCTTTCTTATCCCAAACTTGGCTATGGATAAACTCAATTTAAAAGTGACTAGTCAAATCTCAATTTAAGTTAAAAATTAGCACAAATCAAATGATGAGTGTTTAGTTATGTTTTAGCTTATTAGTAGAAGAAACATCAATTTATTTATCTTTATAGAATTTTTATGACAACAAACTCAAAAATGTTCACGAGTTAAAACACTTTCCAAGAGTAGAACAAGAGCATAAACACAACTAATATAAGAACAATACAACACAGGAGAAAAGATAAAACAAGAATCCGTACAAACTTTTCACTAGACACAAGCTTAATAGACCTAATTAAAAAAAATTACTAACTACACCTATTTTTTCCAATAAATAAAATATTTTCTAAAATTTACACTTAATATAAACTCTAATGTACAATAATTATTTATTTAAAACTATCTTATATCTTCCCTAACCATACATTCATCACCAAGTGATTTATTTCACTATCAAATTCAATATGTAAAAATCAAGAAATACAACTTCCATTCCACAACGTTCAACATATTTTCAACACATGAACTAAAATAATTAAACAAATGTAAGTTATTAATTCCCCTTACTTAGAGTAGCTTGCTTTACAAGCAAATAATTATCCAAAACGTCAACTTAGATCAAGATTTTGATTGTTATATTTTGATCTATTCCAACTACCTTCTTAGTAGTATAATTTGGTTGTGAAAATTTGATTGTGAAAATTATGAACATGTAGTATTGAAGTATAATGTTGAAATATTTAAAGTTTTAGAAGTATATAAGTATGTTTCTTGGTATGACTAGTTTTACTTACATCATATTTATACTTACCAAAACATAATAACAAATTTGTATTATAATTTTTAACTAAAAGATCAACTAATCTATTTATGAATAGGAGAGAAAGTTAAAATTATGAATTTAAAGCAAAAAATTAATGTAATTTTGTTATGATTTTATAATAAATTAAAATTGAATCAAGTTGAACTCTATTTGATATTTATACTTGATTCAGGTGTTATTTAATGAAAAAATGAGTCAAACCAAACATTCCTTCTTCCAGTAGTAATGTGCACGAAGATCCCAATAAAAAGCTAAGGTTGGTTGCATCAAGAGTTAAAACAATCAACATAAAGCAATCTTTACCTACAAAAAGGACTATACGTTTTTCTTTTTTTTCTTTTTTTTTTGAAAATAAACAATTATAGAAAGAAACTTTAAGAGATAAAAACATTGTAATATCTTTTACTAAATAAAGTTTATTCTCTATTATACATATATTATATTTAAACTTTTACACTCAAATTATGTAAAAATTTATTTTATCAAAATGTTTTTAGAAGTTACACATTTATTAATTAGACCACCAGCTTATTTGTTAAAAATTTGTAAACTCTGTTCAACTCCTTCTAAAATTAACCTACTATTCCACATAATAGATATCTTTAAAAGCGTTGATAGAAAAAACAGTATTACATGCTCCTATACTTTTATTTTATAATTATCATTTATTCATGTCCCTTAAAAGTTTATCCCACTTCAGTTTTTCTCTGGACTCGTAAAATTTTTTTCTCAACGAAGCAAAATGTTTGTTTTGCTACTAAGAAAACATGGTAGTGCATGTTGAGGGATGAATTGAGAACCTAAAAGATTATTCATGTACGTCTATTAAAATACTTTATTTTTTACAAATATTAAGGAGAAAAGACTATAAAAATGTAACCTGTTAGCCTTAATTTTGTTCCCTTGAAGTGAAAGCACATAGTAGGTTGTAAGTTGTGAACAATAACCATGGCATATGGAGGAAGGTGGGGAGGGTCAAGAAAGTGATTGCAGCATTGATTTGAAGAAGGTTGGAAAAAGGATATAATGGTCATTGTTGAAAATGGCGAGGGTGAGACAAGAAGTTAGGAGAATTATTAATAGTATGAGTTGGTTGGTAGCAAACTTAGGGCACCGACGAAATCCTGATTGGATGGGTGGCCTGCCTTATAAAACCCTTCCTTTGGATAATGTCCCGCCAACAACGTCAACCCTATGTTAAACAAACCTTAACCTTAATCTTTCAAATCAACCACCTTAACCTCTTTTCTTTCCATGCTACTTTTTTTTTTCACCCTATGAAATGAACCAAAAGTTACCCATGCCTTCAACTTCTTTTAAAAATATAAATTAAATAAAAATAATTTATATTAAAATAGTAAAACATAAGTTTAAATTTAAATCATATTTATAAAATCAACTTATGACATAAAGATTCTCATCTCATAAATTAGTTTTAGTATTATTAATATAAGATCTCTAATAGGATATTTTAAAAAATAAACTTTAAGTAACCCATCTTATAAAATTGACTGATAAGATAGATTTATACTTATTTAAATATTATTTAAAAAATTTATATTTAGTCTATATAAAATTTATAATACGTGAGACTATATATTTAAAGGTGATCCTAATAACAATTAATCTGATAAAATCAACAATTTTACTAAGATATAATCTGATATCATATTAAAAAATAAACCTTAAATTTTATTCAACCTTACATAATCTATTTATAAAATGAGATATGTACAAAGTTATAAGATGAGAATTAAATTAATTAGTATAAATTTTAATATTAAATTTAAGTCTCTTCCGAACCTCTTTGTAAGATAATGATTACTCTAATTATATATTTAATAAAATAAAGTTAAATTTATATGATAAGTTAAAATCATATTACTTTGATTTGTTATACCGTTAGAAGAATCAATACCTTTCTTCTATTATTATACGCATTATTCTTGTTCAATTTATATACTTTGTTAAAAAAATGCATGATCATAATTAATATTGTATTTTACAAGTAGTAGTAATTAAATAGGTACATGATTTGTTAAATAAGTAAAGAATAGTATGATTTAAATTACAAAATACGGCTACTTGAATGAATCAATACCTCTCTCTTTCTTCAATTTATTTTAAAAATAGTTATTGACCAAATTAAGATCTTTGAAGGCAGTGATACAATCTCCAACACAAAAGTCTTGTTTTTATGATAACTGAGTTTTATTATATTATTTTTGAAATTATTTTGTAAATTTTGCTCTAATATAAAGGTTTCTGTTTTTATTTCAAATTTGTATAACTTAAAAATTAATTTAATTATTGTGTTAAGAATGAAAAGTGTTTTTTCATTTTTAAAGAGTTTTAAATTTAAGATTCTGTTCTTAATATATTAACGTATTTTAATAGTATTTTTGTAAGATTCATATTTTAAATTCAAGACTTTTATATCGATTATGTAGTTTAGATTTCTCCGTTAATATAATAAAATGGTAGTATTATCATTGTATTATACAGAGTAAGAAAGATGTCAAACGGTGAGTTTGTTTTTCATTAATGGTAAAAGGTGCATGGTACTTTTTAATATTGATTTGGGAATAAAGTGTGACCCACCTATATCGTGTTCTCTTTTCTTTTTTGTATTTTTTGGATAACAAGTTTTGAAGTACTAAGTTCGCATTATTCTAATGCCTCTTCGCTAACATTTTATTTTAATTTAGATCAAATAGTTAAACTAGTGACCTAAAAGGATTTAAATTAATTTTATAAGATTTTAAATGTAACACCCCATTTAGCTAATACACACGTATGTTGAAGAATCTACAAAATAGTATTTCAAAATAACACACACATATATATATATATATATATTCGTCCATAAACACAACTATTTAATAGAATATTGCAACTTTATTCACATCCAATTTCTAGACTTGTAGTTTTATTTTTTTATGTATTAAATACAATCGCAGTCTAAATCTTAAGCACTAAATTCTAAATTTATTGAAATATGATGACAGCCAAACAAAATAAAAGAAATAATAAGCTTTTAAATTAAAATAATTATTTACAAATTAATGTTTTTAAATAATTTATATACATGATTATAATGAAAACACAATTTGTCTTTTAAGTGAAAAAAAAAATTAGAGAAAAGGATTAAATATTTCTGTCATCTTCTTTTGAGCGAGATCAGTTGAGTAAAAATATATAAAAAAAAATTATAAGCAACTTAAAATCATTTCAAACTTATTTTATCCGTTCAAACATTCTTAATTAAGTCTAAAATACACAATTACAATCATCTATTCCCACATATTTCATCTTCCAAACTTTTAAATCCAGAACGTTCATTCAAAATTCAATATTTAATACATTCAACCGTTAATCTAAACATGACTGAATTTAATAACACTAAATCTAATTATCCAACGAAGTTCAACCCTTAAAATTTAAAATGATTTTATATTTTAACCTGCACAATTATCAATTAATTACTAATTATCGTCCAACACTCGAATAATCTATACAAAGTGTCGTTTAAAATTTAAAATTTACACATGCGTGAATTTATTTAAATTTAAACCTAAAAATAACTTAATATGCACTAATTCATTTATTTGAAAGTTATTTTTAATTTAAAATAAAATTATTAGAATTTTTCAAAACTACTGGAGACTATAATTTAACAATACCAAATTGGAAAGTCATATATTATTTTATATAATTACTTTTATAACCAACTAAAATAAAAATAAGCTCAAACACTATTAGATAAAGGAATTGAAAATTTTCAGAAAAAAAAACATTTATTCAAAAAATAAAATTTAATCTAGTGTAAATGTTCTAGACTTTACTAGCTTCTACATAACAAGATCTCGTTGTGAAAAAAATGTAAAATGACATGAAATTTTTAAAGTGGAGTTTTGAAGAGAAAAAAAAAAGAAAAAAAATAAGGTAATGAATATGATACCAGGAAGAAGAAACAACAAAGAATAAAGAAGAAAAAGGAAGAAAAAGATAAAGAGAATAGGGTTAAGGATGATCCAAATCTTCAATTTGACATTAATTTTGTTCCCGTAAAAGAAAGCATCATTTTAGTACCTGATGTAACAGATTAGTGCTTAGATATTTAGATGGTGAACAGAAGTTACGTAAAGTTTTAATGGTCAATTTTTATGAATAAGTTTCTGGATTTATAAACATTAATTATTTTTATGCTAAAAGAACCTCTTGTTAATGTCGGCAACAGATGGTATTTATAAACGTTTAAGAAAAACATATAAAAAGTTATTGATAAGGATACTTCTTAAAGTACAATCTTATTAAGTCTAGTTTAAGGTTCTTTCAGAAATCAATAAATAGATTCTTTTTTTCAGTAAAATATTTATATTAATTTTCTATTTTACTTTTTATTAATATATATATATATATATATATATTTATATATATATATATATATATATATATATATATATATATATATATATTGAGTAAAAACAAAGTATAAATAATGAAAGAGTAATTAATGTAGTCAACAACTAAGATACATTTTTGAGGTGGTTTAAAGTTATACTTATAAGTTTCTAAATTGAAAACTACAAATAAATTTCCTATTTCTTAAAAAAAAAAAAACTTCTGTTTATGTTGATCTTTTAGTTTCAAAATTAGCAGTTCTTTTTCTAATTTTTTTTAGTTTAAAAAAATAGTTTGAATTTTTATTATCATGCTAAAATGAATGAATAGTATATAATAGAGACTCCTTGTTTTCCTATTTTATCCTTGTTTTTTTAAATTACAATATAAAATTTAGAAGGATACTAATTTAAAAAATAAAAATTAAAAATATTAAAATATAGTGAAATCAAATAAGGAAAAAACTAATTTCTACCCATAAATTAAGAAAAAGGCAACTGTTCACTTTTAGAATGTTTCTTCTACATTAATTATTTTTTTATTATACAATACCTTTAATACAAAATGTAATAAATAATATATTTAATTATTTTATTTCATATAATAAAAAAATATTATATATTTATAAAATATTATAAGACGCCATAAAAAAATGGTGCATAGTTGATGAGAGATAATGAAAATTATAATAATAATAATAATGATAATAATAATAACAATAATGAAAATTATAATAATAATAATAATAACAATAACAATAATAACAACTTTTAATAATGTTGTGAAAATTGATGATAGGAGCGGTCTTAATAAATGTTGTGTTATTAATGATGTTTACATTGATAATATTAATATTGAAGAAAGCAACCATAATATTAATAATAATTACTTAAAATAATTGTTATTAGTTATTTAATAATAATACTATTTGACTGCAAAAGATGGAGCATTTGCTTGTTTAAAAAGACGAGTAATTCTTAAGTGTATACAACTTAATATATCATTGATACATATTTACTAAAACTTTAATAAGTCGTCAACTTAAAAAAATTACTTCAAATTAAAAGGTTTGCTTTTGTGTTTCAAATTAATTTATGTGGGAACTTTCTCATTATTATTTTCAATTCTCCGTTTTCCTATTTTCATTTTATATATTTTCATATTTTATAATAATCTATCACTCTAGAATCATAATGAAAGAAGTTGAAAGAAATCTAGTTATTGTTTTTATCACGTCCAGGTTGGTGTTTATTATTTTTTTTTTCAATTTTTTTGTTGTACGTTTCTTTATTAATACTTTATTTTTTTTTTTCATGATAGTTTTTTTAGTGAAATGTAATGAAGATAATCAAGATAGTGAAGAGATAAGGCTAAAAAATTATTTACTCCCAATTTTATGTTCTTGGTCAACCATTACAGCAAGAAAACACTTACAATATTTCTCCACTTGCTTTTTATTTTGGATTAAAATTATCATTTGTTTAGAAAATTTATCACTTTTTCATATCCGTATCTCTCTAATGATATTAAAATTTAAAGATAATCTATAGATGATAAATATTAATCAAAATGAATGTCAATAACTTAAAATTAATATAATTCAAGATATATTTTTATTAGTCATCTTATTATTTTAAAAATAAGTTTATTGAAGATTTTACATCGACTAAAGTTGTGACCTTTAATAGTTTATAAGTGAGTGTAAATCTCATCTTATAAGGTAAGGTTAAGTTAGGCTTAAAGTCCACTTCTGATATGATATCAGAACATATCTTGACAAGGTTGTTGAACCTATTGGATCACTCATTATTGGAGGGGAATATTGGAGATCTTACATCAACTAGAGATAAAGATCTTTCAATAATTTATAAGTGGATGTAAATCCTACCTAACCAATTTTGTAAAATTGAGTTAAGATTAAAGTTCATTTCTAATAAAGTCTATAATATATATATTAAGCATATGGTTTCAAAATAGGTTTTACTAGAAAAGGGAAAGAGTTGTATTATGATAATGAGAAAAAATTGGTGTGTTTAAAGGAGTTTTATTATTCAAATTAAAGGTTATAGAACAATAAACCAAAAGCAGAAATAACTTATGAAAAAGCAAATTCAATAACAAATTGTGAAGCCATGGTGGGATTTAGTGTGAATAAGGATAGATTATGAACAACTTCAAAGTTGGTAAAGGACCACAACCATGAGTATATGTCATAGGAATAAAGACAATTGTTTCATTATTACTATTATTATTATTATTATTATTACTATTATTATTATTATTATATATCAAATATAAAATATATATCATTAAATCCATGGTCATATATTATGAAAGCTACAAATATTTGAATTATTTGGTTAAAGAGAATGGAAGATTTGATAAACTTGGTATGACAATGAAGGACATGCACAATTATGCCTGACTGAAAATTGGAAATGATTGAAGATGAAGATACTTATTATTTGCTAAATAATTTACAAAGTAGACAAATACAAGATATTTTGTTCCATAAGGAACAACTAAATTAAGAATCGTGCTTAACTAATGTGTTTTGGAGAGATGATCAAAAGTGGATTATAATTGTCTTGGGAATGTTGTAATTTTTGACACCGTTTATCGTATTAATAAATTTACCTTCATTTAGGTTCCGTTTCTTAAATGAATAATATAATTTTCTTAAATTTTAATCAAATTATAAACATTCCAACCTATAATAGTAACGTGCATAAAGATCCCAATAAAAAGCTATACGTTTTTTTATCTTTTGGAATGTTTCCAAATCATTATTAAATATTTTGGTTTTATATAAGCATTGTTATTATACATTTTTGTCTCCAACTATAATCTATTGGACAGATTCTTCTGCACCTTCATAATATCATGTTGCACCTCCATAATTTTAAATATTACAATTTTAGTAGGAAAAGATCAAAATGCCTCAGTGTTAAATAAATAGGTTAAAAATTCAGTAGAAATTCTTCTGTACAATCCACAATGATAGATTTTAGATTTTTTTAATTAAATTGCAAAATGTACAATCTACAAATTTATATACTGTATAATCTGTTATTGTTATTAAAATTTTTCAATAAATTACGAATTATACAATTTGAAACAAGATAGTTAAAATCAAAATTTTGAGTAAAATCATAAAAAGTTTACAAGATTGTAAATCATGAAAGCGTAATATGAATCCTAAATCTTACTTTTTTTAATATATATATATATATATATATATAATAATATTTTTGTCAAAAAAATAAATGAGTTATAGAGTGTGAGATTTTTCTGGTTAATAAGGAGAAGTGAAAGAAAATCTTGTGAGTATATGCTCTAATGACTTTGGATGTATGAGTGAGATTTTAGAATTTGATATGAAGAGGAAGAGATAATTAAAAGTGTCTTAATTAGATTAATTTAATTTTATTTTTAATTGAATTTGAAATAAAATCCAATCAGGATGAGTGAACCTATAGACACTTTTCATTTGCCTTAATTCAGGAGTGAATGTTCTGAAACTCTTCAAGATAACAATATGATCTAAGAGACTCTTCATTTGAAATGAGTGTAGAGGAGCATGGGGCATAATAGACTCTTCATTTAAAATTGGATTGGAACGCTCTGTTTTAATTACATGATTGGATGGATGTTACAATGACAACACATATAACAACGTCAGACTTTAATTACATTGAATAAAATAGGTTTGTACAGATAAGGAGGAAGAAGAACACTTAGGCTGATTGGATTTAACTACCATGATCTCCCAAGTCATGAATAAGTTGCTGATTATACTTGAATGCATTAGTTACACAATCTGCAATGACCAACAACATAGAAAAAAAAACAGCCATAGAGATAAAGGATTAGAAAAAAACAGGCATGGAGATATAGGAAAGGATTGAGTTAAAATATATTTTTAAAAAATAAATTTATAATTTTACCTTTACTATGGAAGTACAGAAAGAAAGAGACTATTGAGATGCAGGAAAAACCGTCTTATTGTTATTAAAAATGAACATCGGCTTCTGCTTCCTACACTTCAATAATTTCTAATTATACTCTCATAATTTTGAAAATAGCAATTTTATCCTTTATCAAGATGATTTCTAGATTACCAGTTCTGAAAATCCTTCAGAGAAAACTGCCGGAAATCTCCACAACATAATTTCTGAAATTTTTATAACATAAGTTCTAAAACTAGATTTTTAAAATAAACTTATCAGAACATATGAAATATATTCTATAGCAAAATTTTCAAAACAAAATGTTTAAAATATTTTTTCCAGAACATATAACATGTGTTCTAGAACAGGATTTCTAAATTTTTAGAGGGATGTCTGTAGTTTTTAATGGGTTTCAGGAGGAAAAAACCTAAACATTTTGTCCTTGATGTTAATAAATTGGGCCTATGAGCCCATTATCGTGGTAAATATTTTTGTGGGTGACCCATTCTTCCTGCACTAGGCACAGCAATTTGATCACTATATTTTTAATAAAAAAATTAAATAAATTCTATACTTTCTAAACTTTTTGTATTTTAGAATATATAATTCAGAATATAATTTTTTATTTCCAATTATATAATTTAAAATACAATTTTTTTTAAATTATATAATTCGAAATACAAAAAATATATTTTAAATTATACAATTTATAATAAAAAAATATATTTTGAATTGTAAAATCTTTACTTAAAAATATATATTTCGAATTATACAATATAAAAAAATTATATTATATTTCAAATTGTACAATTAAAAAAATTAATATTTCGAAAAGAATAAAGGGGCAGGACGGTGCAGGAAGAAGGAACGTATTACCCATATCGCCTGAAGATTAATTCATAGGCCCACTGTCCACTTTGTCTCCTCGTTTTCTACCCTCCTTCCCAAACTATTATAAGTTATAACATTTTCAACTTCATGGCTAAGTAAATAGAAATAATCTCACCTTACTAGCTTCATATTCTCGTCTACAACATCATCACAACACACTACACTGCAAATCACTAACATCACTAACATTATTCAACTGTACAATATAATTCAAACCAGACACTATCTTTTTATATAATCATTATCATTTATTTTGTTTTCTTCAAAGATATAAACATGTGAATTTTTAAGAAAAAAAAACTAGAAAAAGTCAACATTAATAAGCCATTTAGATCAAAAGATTATTTTTAATAAAATATTATAATATAATAAATTTGTGACTTTTTTTTCTTTATATATTTCTCATTTTATCTATTTTTATTAAGATTTTAATTCATATAATTTTATAAATGATTCAAAATATAGGAATATACAAACTTATTTACTTAGGTATCAAATAATTTCGGAGGTTTGCTTTATTTTTTTAAAATAGTTTCTATATGAATTTTGAGGACATCAAAAAAGATGGATCAATATCACAATATGAAAATATTGACCTCGTGAATATCATAAGAGTTATGGTCTAAAATAATTTTACCTAAATTCTACAATGAATGCAAAATGTTTTGATTGAAGCTGAGCTCAAACGCCTGGGGTGGATTAGGAAGACTTTGAAGAAAGTGAATTTTAGTAAAGTTGAATCACTTTATACTAATTTTCGAACTTTGTTGATGAAACACTTAGTAGGGTTCTACCTGTAAAAGATTTTTCTAATGTTCAAATTAGTAAGAACGAAGAAATATATCAAAAGTGTTTAGTGAGTAATACCAAAATTGAGCAAGTACTCTTTAAAAAATTAACCTGTATTTCTAAGTTTTTGTATCTAAGTTAAGACCCAAATACAAGTTATTATTATGTATTGAGTTGTTAAGTCCGTTGTAACAAAAATTAATTTTGAAGTCAATTCAAGGTAGTCATACCCCACTTTCTCAATAATATCCTAAAATTTCAGTAACAAATGGTCAAAAATCAAATTATAAACATTCCTCCTGACACTAGTAATGTACTTATTACTTGACAAATAACTTACCAATTAGACAGACACAAATACTTTGTTTTATTATAGTGAGCTTTTAAACTTTTTTGGAGAAATGGTAAACTCAAAATTGATTATAATTGTTTTGAGGATATTGTAATTTTTGATACCACTTATCGTATTAATAAATATAACTTAGTTTAGTCCTATTTTTTTTTTGTGTAAATTACCATTGGCAAATGTCATGTTTGATTGTTGATGTAAATAAAGATGAAGAAACACATGAGGAAGAAAGAGAATAAGAGCTTAAAGGAATACAAAGTTAATTCTTGATAGCAAAGTTAACTCCATTTGTCCCTTCTTCTATCTTTGGCCCGAATCTCCACTCTATATAAAGAAGTGTTCTTTTTTTGTAAAACACATATTGAAAAATGAATGAAATCTCTCTTTTATGAGAATTTGTGAGAGTGTGAGTTCTTATATTCTTTTGTTTTACTTATCTTGAGAAACTTTCTCAAGTAATGAATCGTCTTGCACTTGCTCTTCAAGTTCTTCTTTTAAGGTGGTTTGTTCTTCCCACTTTTCTCTTTTCAATCCATTTTTACTTTTATTTCTTTACTTGTTATTATTTTTTAATACATCTTGTACATTGCTGAATGAGTTTTTCCTAGTTCTTCATTGTTTTCCCTAATAAAACTATGTCTTCTATATATTTTTGAGTTTGTAAACACTTCTTCAATGGATCAAGCTCCTTTCAATTTCTTAATATTACTTTATTGTTTGATGAAATTATTGTTTCTTTTAATTAGATATTTAAATTATTATTAAAAAGCACTATAAATGAAAAATTAAAGATAACTTTTACTGTTCAAAGATAATATTGAAAAATATGAGAAACCAACAACTAAAGATAACTTTTCCTATCTAAAGATAATATTGAAAAGTATGAAAAAACCCACAACCAAAGATAACATTTCCTAACCATAATTTTTACGGACCAAGATGCATTCATGGTCAAAGCAATTGGAGAGGTAGGATCAAATACATGTCATAAATTAGTGGCATATAGCTATCACTTCGGTGCCCTTAAATTTGACGGTAAGTTTCAAAGTTTATTCAATACTATGAAAGAGAGTTTCAAAATTTATTCAATAGTATGAAAGGTTGTCGTTGAGAAGAAGAATTTGATGCCACTTGGAGTGAAATGACAAACAAATACAAACTTAATAATCATCAGTGGCTAAGTAATATGTACATAATTAGTTACAAATGGAGACTATAATAACCGTGTACATTCAATTGATATCAAACTCTTTAAAAGGAGTGAGAGCACAAATAGTGTACTAAGTGAGATTGCATAGAAAACAACAAGGCTCACACAATTCTTAGAAAAAAAAATTTAACTGTTATTTTGTGATTCAGAGAAACAAAAGAAAAAGGAAAACAAATTTTGTTCTATTAATTCTAATGTTCATGCCTTAGTGGATGAGTATTCTAAAGCAAACTATATTTCTTTGGATTCTCTTTTAGAGTTTATTATATACTCCCATTTTTATCGATTTAATACAAAATTCAATATTTTATTCTGCTAACATTTTTTAAATCTGCAAATAGGAACACCATTAAACAAGTTTGGTTTAAATACTCCACCAACTACGTTTTCTAATATGTTATAAGGAATCGACTCATGTAATCATTTTAGTTAGGTTTATAATCATTATAATTTGTAATTTTTTTAAAGTATATTCTGATTTACTTTTATTTCAATTGGATGCCTTCAATTGGAACTTCACAGTATAGACAATTAATTAAATGGCTTATTGACATAAATCATCACAATGCTCTAAATTCATATCAATTGATGACAATAATTAAAATTTTAGATGTCTTTATTTAACAGATAAATGAATTTTAATTTCAGGTTTCAGACATTTTTTTTATATATTCCTAGTTTTAGATTCTAGAGTGATGGTTGTTATAAAATATGAGAATAAAATGGATAATATATATATATATATATATATATATATATATATATATATATATTTAAAAAATGTGAAAGTTGAAATTGAAAAGAAAAAAGAAAGAAGAAAGTTTCATGAAAAGAATAGTTTGAAGAAAAAAAAAACATCGTTTTAAAAGTAATTATTTTAAAAATTTGATAAATACTCAAAATTTTAGTTGTAATGAGAATAAGAAAACGTAAGTGGATAATGACAAAGAATAAAGTTTAGTGAAAAGTTAACGGCATGCCATGAATTTAGTTAATATATGCAAAGATGATGTGTTAAGTTGCTGCACTGTTCTCAAAATCATCACCTTGCACGTGTGAATTTAACCACTAAATTACGAAATTTGTATATTTTATAACTTTTCAAAATTTAGTATGGAACTTTTTCTTATCATCTAACTTTTTCACACATTTTTGTCACCCCTCCCTTTGTTTTTTAAACATTGTTATTAAAATTATCGTACTAATGTGTGAAAGAACGTTAGGTAACAAAATTGGACCATCATCCTTATTAAAAATAAACATTGACTTTTGCTTCCCCACCTCTATGGTTTCGAACTGCACCCCCATAATTTATAAAATAACAAGTTTATCCTTATTAAAAGTGATTTCGAGATTATCAAATTTTCCAAAACATGTTTTTTGAATTTTTTAAAATATTATTTTTGAAACAAGATTTTCATAACGGAATTTTCATAACAAAATTTTGGAATACAGTTTCCATAACATATAAAATACATTCAATAAATGTATTTCATAAGAAGTTTTTCAAAATAAATTTTCGAAAATATTATAACATACTTTATGAAATAAGCTTTTCAAAACAAATTTTTTAAAATATATGAAATGGATTCCATAATAGAATTTTCAAAATAAAATTTATAGGACAAAAATTATGGAACATATATGGTATCTTCATGAATGAGCTTTCTATCAGATCGAACGTTTTATTGGCAAATTCTTCCTCCACCCCATATCCTCTTCCTGCACCCCCATATAATTTTTTTATTCCATAACTACCCTTTATGAAATTATATAAATACCCCTATCTTAATAAAACCCCTCCCCTTCCCAACCGGATGACCAGGTGATCCGGTTTAATTTTTTGAAAATGAGAACCGGATGCACCCCCATCCGGTTTACAATTTCAAAAAACTATAAACCGGATTGCCTAGTCATCCGGTTGTCTATTTTGACAATCGGATGACCAGGCCATCCGGTTTACAGTTTTTTGAAATTGTGAACCGGATGGGAGGTGCATCCGGTTCTCATTTTAAAAAAAAATACAAACCGTCCGGTTAAGAGAACCTTCGTCCGGTTTAGGTAAGCCATTCGCGACTTCCGTTCCTTCGTTATTCAAAATCTTTCAATTAATCCTTCATAGAAGCATTAGGTAACCAATTTATGATGTTTATTAGCAATTAGTAGGTGATATTGATGATTAGAGTAGTTGATTTGGGATTTAGGGGGCTGTCGACGGTGAATTTGAGGATTTTCCGATCTGCTGGGTTGAGAACCGGATGAAGTCGTCCGGTTTGTATTTTTTTTTTTAAATGAGAACCAGATGCACCCCCATCCGGTTCACAATTTCAAAAAACGAAAGAGAGGGTATTTATGTAATTTCATGAAGGGCAGTCATGGAAAAAAAATCATATGGGGGTGCAGGAAGAGGATATGGGGGTGGAGGAAGAATTTGTCCGTTTTATTCTCTCATCCTCTTATTATTTTTCTGAAATAGTACAATGGAGAACAGAGAGCAGAGAGCGACAACAAACAGTTGCAAAGATAGTATGGTTCAGTAAAAGAGGGTATTTTAGTCTTTTAATGTTAGTATGAGAGTGCAATTAGTAATCGTTAGAGTGCTAAAAAAAGCCTAAATATTTTGTCCTTGATGTTAATTCATTGGGGCTATTAGCCCATTATCCTAGTAATATTTTTTTCATGATGAATTCTTCCTACACCTCCGTGATCTTATCTTGTACTTCCATAAAATTTTGAATTTCAAAAATATTCTTATTATGAAAAAAAAAGGAATGCATCTGGTATAGATATAGAATTTTTTTGAAAATGTAAACAGAAGAGAGTGTCATCCGATATACAAATTATAAATTGAATGAAAAATTAGGGTGAAATCTAGTTTGTAATTTGTAAACCGGATATCATACCATCCGATTTACATTTTCAAAAAGGTGGACATCATCCGGTTTGCAAATATCTCATGCCTTTTTACTTCATGAAACCGTGTTTCTATCTTGGGTAGTTGGTCTGTAGTCTTCCAAGATATGAGAAAGAATCTTTATGGTTGATTTTGAAAATATTTTGAATGTATATCATGGAGAAAAAGATGTTGCTATAAGCGAGAATGGCTCTCACCTCACCGGAGCTGGCTTTCAGATACCCTCTGTCCATGCAATCTAGCTGCTTCCAAACACGGATTCTGCTGCTGTTGGAGCCAGTGAAGACCAAACCCTTTGAAGCAGCGATTGCGTAGATGTTACCTTCGTGGCGGTGGAGCGAAGCGATGCAGTGATAAAGCAAAGAAGATGTGGGGGTTAGGAGAGGGGAAAGTGTCCATGGTGAATCCGACATGATAGAGAACATGCCATCAGAGCTTGAAGGCCTTGAGGGACTAAACTGAAGGTCTTGGGGGACTGAACTGAAGGTCTTGTTTGCTTATCTCTCGGTGGTTTCGGAGATGAAGGTGAAGAGGGGATTGTGGTGGTTTTAGCTTTTCGGTGTCCATGAGGCTGAGGAGGGTGGCCTTGCCATAGAAATCCATGGCATGGTGGGAAGAATATGTGCTTAGAATTAAAGAAAAAAAAGTGATAGCTATAGGATCACTATAGGAATCATTGGAGGTCCTTGAAAGCCCTAAAAGAGGGGTGCCGTCAAGTATCTTGATCCCCATCCCTTTACTTCCAGTCCCACCATTATCATCTTCACCTTCAGTTGGCTCATCCAAGTGCAAACACCCTTCCTCAATTACTTGTAGGGCAGCAACAATGCCCCTAGTCTCAACAAATCCTGCCTTTCAAAGATTCATAAATATCAAATGCACTATGTCTTGAATGCCACAAAACTTTGCATAATGTCACCAATGCCAAAATCAGATAAGAGACTATACAAAGAATTATATAATGTAAACCGAATGGTCCCCATTCGGTTTATAAAATTTTTGAAAACGTTAATCGGATGAGGTGTCATCCAGTTTATATTTCAAAATCAATTATAATACGGACGACACCTCATCTGATTTATGTTTTGAAAAGTTATATGAATCGAATGGGGTGTCATTCGATTTACATTCTATTTAGAAATATAAACTGGATGACACCTCATCCAGTTTATATATTTTTTCAAAATGTAAATCGAAAGATGTGTCATCCAGTTGACCTTTCCAAATAAAATATAAACTAGATAACACCCCATCCAGTTTAAAAAACCTTAAACAGTTTCGATATCTTCTCACCGTTGACACCATCCAAATCCAAAATTAACCACTCAACTCTATAATACCACTTACAGATCAAACAAATCAATTACAAGATAAGACCATATACGAGACAGAGCACTTGAATCAATGGGGACGGATCTGAACCAACAACTTCAGCGATTATAGAGGGGAATAATGGTTTAAATGGATACGAAAATAGAGTGAAGAAGATGAAGGAGGTGGAAGGTATTGGATTTTGCAATATTGGACTAAATGTATAATAAACTTTTCAAATTTAATATGAAAATGTAGGATGAGATCATGGAGGTACAAGACAAAATCGTCTTTTTTTTATGGGATTATCTTGTTTGTAATAAGCCCTCTCATTAAGCATTAATTCATTGGGCCTAGTATCCGTTTTGTCTCCTCATTTTTTTCCCTCCATGTTTTTCTAATCCAATAACGTGCTTTAATACTCGCCAAACTATTATAAGTGATAACATTTTAACTTCATAGCTAATTAAACACCAAAAATCTCACTCTAATAGCTTCATATTATCATCTATAACATCATCTCAACAACACAACACAATATACTACAAATCACTAACATCCGTCCACTATTCTTTTTATATATAATCACTATCATTAATTTTGTTTTCTTGAAAGATATAACCATGTGAATTCTTAAAAAAAAAATTAGAAAAATTCAACCCTAATAAACCATAGCAACATATAAAAGATAAAAAATACTATAAGATAATAGATTTGTGATTTTTTTTTTCTTTACATTAAGATGAGACTTTCAATTCACACATTTTTAGAGTGATTCAAAATAATAGGAATACAGTTTCATCCACTTAGTTATCAAATACAAAGCCCGTGTCTTATATAACGTGGGCCTAGTAGGTATGAGTTTAGCCCAATGCCGGTCCAGTAATACAAACGGTGTCGTTCCATCTGTCGAACTAGGATAAATTGTGGAAAGTTGCAGAAACTGCGTAGCGCAGAGAAAGAAAGAATTAGGGTTTTCATCTTTGCAATCGGAAACGACAATGATTTACGACGTTAACTCTCCACTTTTTCGATCCTTCCTTAGCCAGAAGGGTGGCTCCTCCGATAAGAGGTTTGTGCTTTCTCTCTTCCTTTTTGTGAACCGTTGAGGAATTCGAATGTGATTATTTTGAAATTTTCATCTTTCGTTATCTGCCTGTGATTTTCTAGCCTTACCCATCTTGCTGTTTGTGCTAAGTTCTCTCTCTCGCTCTAGACACACACACACCTTTTAATATTGGGTGTAATGTTCTGAGGGAATTTTTTAGTTCCCTGCTTTCTGTAATTTATTGGATGGCGTTTCTTCTTCTATGGGTCAAAAACTGAAGATTTTAGTTTTGCTGAAGAGTAAAGGCTATTGAAATTTTTTATTTTGTTTTGGTTCTCAATATTCTGTTCGAGTTTCATGAATTAGGAATTTGCCATAATGTTTCTTTTATTTGTATTTATATCTGTTTTTAGTTCCTGTGTGTGGCGTATCCTTCTCTGTACTTGCTTTTAAAGTAAGAGACGAAGAAAGAACACAGACACGCTTATACATGCATTGAGACAAGTCGTGTTTTTGGGAAGGGGTCCGCGCATAGTGGGTTTATTTTCTTTATCAGAAAATGAAATAAAAAAGACTTCCAATCTTCAGCAAGTGGCTTTGCATAGCTTCATGTGCCAGGGTTCTGTCAAATACATGTTTGCTTAATGATTTACAGGAAATTTTATGATTGCAAATGAATGAAACAATGCGCTTTTTAAATCCATTCAGTTAAATTTATAATGGGTAATGAACTGTTATGTGATTTCCGTTTTTGCTTAGTAGGGCATCTGCTATAAGAATGACAATTGGATAGGTTTAGGATGCAATGTTGTTAAATGGTGGCACCGTAGCTGCCACCATGGTTGTATGCTTTAGGCTGCAATGGTGTGTGTGTATAGGGAGGTATCTTGTACTTGATACACAGCTAGAAACAAATTGATAAGTAGGTCTATAGATGTTGTGTCTATCAAGCAACAAATTAACGATTCTTAATCTACTACGTGGGGCCAGCTATTGGTTTTGGATAACTTGATTAAATGTGAAATTTTGCATCCGCTCAGGGAGTTTTTCTTGGGTGCTTGAAGTATTCCAAATTACTGAATAAGATTTTTAGAAGGTCGATTTGGAATCATGGATTGGGAAAATATTGCTGTAAATCATTTTCTTGAATTTCTTTTCCTAACTGGTACAATTGCCAACAAAGATGAATAGTGTCTTTTTTTCTTAACTGGTACACGTATATATAACACTGATTTGTTTTGGTTTCATTGCCAGGGAAAATAAGTTATAGGCTTTGTAATAGAGATTTTGTAATCCTGTTTTGCTATTGATAGCACATTCTGATGTCTAAGACAAGAACCTGTCATCAAATTTGACTTCATATAATTGTCTGTTTGGTCATCAGTTTAATATCATGACTTGATGATAAGTCTGCAGTTTAATATCAGTATGTTTTATTTTTGTTCGGGTTGTTGACAAATTGTCTATATTTATACTAACGTTGCTACAAATGAGTGACTTGGGCATCTTACATTACTCTGGTTGATTATGCTGTTCTTCATGCATGCACTTTTGTATATTTTGAAGCAGAAATTTTTTATTCAATTCTGAAAAAATGTTTTAGTTTTCTTATTTCAAAATAAAGAGGAACTTCCGAGAAAATAAAGGTTTTGAAGTAAATTATATTGTTTTTTTTTAATCTCAACGAAAACCGAAGATTACTTGAAAGAAACAAAATCTTGCTTCTATGTTTGACCTCTTTGAATGCATATACAACGAAATTATTATATCAATTTTTCAAACGTTCCCTATATTATGTAACACTTTTATGTGTTACGAACTTCCGATTCGGAAACTACACTCAGTTTTATAAATTATCAGATTGATTGGACTTCTAGAAGTTGTTACGCATTTATAAATGTGCTTTAATGTTGTCTGAACCTAATTCTTATTTTGTGATGACATGGTGAATTAATTTTTCGCTAGTATACAGTGTTGTGTTGGTCTTGTTTTGGAGATTATTTTGAAGGTTATTCAAATTGTTTTGTCTCAGGAAAACAGAGGAGCAGAAGCCAAAAGAGCAGAAACCCAAAGCCAGTGAGAACAAACCTATAATGACGGAGTGATAACAAATTGTCTTCATTCAGTTGAAGAATGGAAATAGGTGGGGTAGGTTTTGTATTAGTGCTATAAATTTGAAGATCATTTTGTTTGTGCTGAGTTATATCATATGCAGTGATTCCAGAGTTTGTTATTGTAATGGTTTGATTTTGGATACGCTTAGAATGAAAACGGTAATGGACACAATTTGAACTCAGCCATTTAAGAGTTGTTTGAAAATACTATACGTTGTGGTCACGTCACTAATCTTTACTATGCTTTTAATATAAATGCACAATTGAATATAATTATCTAACAACCTTAAGGTATAGCAAAACACGGTCGGTGTGTGTTTGATTTTCTCTTTTGTCATATGTGATTTTGTTAGAGACGGAAATTTTGTCATGAAAAAATTGATGTTATTTTCAAATTTTGTTTTATTTCGAAGTGATAAAAGGTTATTTTTCTTGGTTTTGTTGCAAAAACATGTTTTTACGTTAAATTTTTCGCTGAAAATAATTGAATATAAATGTGAACTTTATGCCGATTTTATTGAAAATGAACTTATTTTTAGTGATTTTAATGTCGATTGGAGATTAATTGGTTGGAAAAGATACTTCGAATTGTTTTAAGTACTAATGGACAAACTTCAATTATTCTGTTTTTGTTTCAAATGAATTTTTAAAGTAAAAATGAGTGAGTTTTGTGTAGGTAGTGAAATCAGAGTGTTGTTGGGAAAGGAGAAGATTGGAGTAGTTTGTTATGAACTTGAAATGGTTAAAAGAAAATAAAGTTTTAGGATATTTTTTATCTTGAACGCACGTCACTGTCTAAAACAGTGTCTAAAACAGTGGAAACCAATTGGAACGGAAAGCAATTATCGTTATCCAAAATGAAAACTAATGTTTTGTTCATGGTTGATCACTTTTAATTAAAATATTATTATTCAGGTTATGTTGAGTTGGTGATACTAATAGTTTTTTAATTGAAGGTGATAAAAAATAACTTTTTATTGGGAAAAAGAGTTTAATGAGAAAATGAAGATGAATTTAGTATTAGGATTGCATTTGGTATGTGTCATTGTATAACTTGGTTTATTGTTTGATTATTTTTTAGAGCAATAGTGATGTGTGGTCTTAACTCGGTATTTAAGATGAAAAATTTTAAAATTTTGTTTTCTTTTTACGATTTTAAATTTTTTTAAATCTTCTTCCTTTGACTATAGTGTTTTTATTCGAACTTCTTCACTTCTCGTAATGACTTTGACTTCTATTTTACTCGTCATGTCACTTAATTTTTCACTCAATGCAGGAAACTTACTCAATTTCTTTCAAAATTCATTTGAAACAAAAATACATTAATGCAGTTGTCAAAGTAAGGGTAATGATAGTTGGACACAATCAAGTGCTGTACCAACAACTTGACAACTTGATGTGGCGGCCACGTGACGGTAAGTTATAAAAATAATATTATATAATTAAAATACGGTTGGAAAATAGATTTAAAAATTAAGATAGGTTTTGGAAAAAAGTTTGAATTATCAATCTATCTGTATTGTTTAGTTTATGTGGTTTTTGAGTGCCTTTGACATTCACCTTATTGTCATCCTTTGCGGTGAGAGTCTATCTGTTGTTCATTTTTTTCATTGGTTCTTTTGCAGTGAGGGTATGTCTGCCTTTCAGGTGTAAGCTCTCTCCTCTCCCAATTCTGTAATACAATCTCACTCATTTTTTTTTTTTATGATAAAATATCCTAAACCTTACCTTATGGATAATCTCATTGATTTTTATGATTTCATTTCAAGTTTTTGCCTTTATTATGAGATCTTCTTTCTTTAATAATATTGTTTTGATTCTAATTTTTTTCCGTTTTCCCAATAATTTCCATTTGTAGGTTACTTTGCTTTTCCTCCCTTCAATTGATTCAAAACACAATATGATAATATAATTTTACCCTGTGCCATGTAAGCAAATTAGTACTAATAAAAAGCATTAATGAATAAATACATTGATAATAATGGCTGGGTAAGGTTTTAGTTATATTATAAGAAATTAATTTTGGCTGTTTTTTTCAAAACTGGTCTAATTTGTATTAGTATCGTCCAAAATGGGAAAAAAATTATCTTATGAAATGGGTAAATCATGTCAGATAGAAAATTGTATAATTAATGTGTTTAATGAAATCATCTGACATGATTTTAATTTCTAATTAATGTGTTATTATCATTTATATTTAATTTAAAATTATAATAAATATATTTATGTTTAATTTAAAATCATAATCAAAACCTACTAACTAATATTCAAACATTACAATAAAAATCTAACATTTATTTTAAAACTATAATCATAATGAATAACATCGTAATCATAATTTCAAACATTTTTATTTTAAATATTTTTTTTTTAAATTTAAAGAACATAACTTAAATTTCATATTAATTTCATTTTAAATATTACAATCTTAATTACATATTAATAAATATTCTCATGTAATCACTCTATTAATTATTAAATATTATGAATTGTAAATTTGAAATTTATAATTGATTATAACTTTTTTAAATCTAAAGAAAAAAGTAAAAAACATATGCAGAAAGACCTACAAATATTTATAATTTTTAATAATTTAAAGATATAAAATATATTCATAAGAGTAAACTCTAAATGAATAATGAATCTTAAAAATATTATATTCATGAATAATGGAACAAACCAAATTAAATAATATAGGTGCTGCTAAATTTAAGGGTTAATGTGTGATACCGTTTACTCAAGTAATGGGTATTATACAAACGTTTAAAATTATGATTATGATGTTATTTAATAATGATTTTGAAATAAATGTTATATTTTGATGGTAACGTTTGAATATGGGATAGTAGGTTTTGATTATGATTTTATATTAAACATAATGTAACATAAACTATATTTATAAATAGGAAGAGATCGTGTCACTTGTCACAATTTCATTTAACACCTTGATTGAAATAGTAACAGTTGGGCACCATTTGTTTTAACACATTAATTGACATGGTGTGAGCTGCATAGGATTTCTATCTAACACATAGATGGTCCTTATCTCACACAATTTCTTTTCTTTTATGACTTGTCCAATAAACATAATTTACCCATTTCAGCAATATATAACATTTGCTCATTTTAGACCATACTGATGCAAATTACAGTAGTTTAGGAAAAAAAACAATTAATATTAGTTGTAGTTATGAGCTTTTTTTTGTAAATTTTTTAAAACATTTTAGAGGTGTACTATGTTCATGACACAAACATTTGTGCTATAGGATTACAAAAAAGGGTGGACGCTCATTCTATTCGAGTAAATTATATATTGACACTCACTTTAATTGTACAATCACTAATAATCCCTTTTATTAATATAATCTAAATAAATGTAAAATATTAATTATTATTATTATTATTATATTAGTATAAGGAGTTGTTAAATTATTGTATTTAAAAAGAAGTGTCAAAATGTTTTTTTCCCTAATCTAAATAAGTAAATGTACCATTTTGCTTTGTTTTTCTAAGAAACAAAATTAAATTTAAAAATTAAAAAATACATGTAAAGTTAAATTACATAAATGAAATTAATTTTAATTTATAAATACAATGGTTTAGTAAATAACATGTATGTTTTAAGAACAATCAATTTCAATTAATATTATGAACTAAATGTGTCTGATCAAAATTTTAATATACTTTTAGAAACTATTTAGCTTGATTTGTTTTGAGGTAAAAAAAATTAGAACATTTTATTATCTTAAGGAGAGTTTAGAGAGAATGATTTCAAAGGGATAATTTGTTTTTAAAACAAGATACTTCTATAATTTAAATATATTTTTATAATTTAAATATAAACTTTACTTTTTTTATAGTTAAAAATATATTTTGAGATGTTTATAATTTCAGTTTTTCAAGTTTATTTTGTATTACTGGAATATTTTGTAGATTAATTATTTTGATTACTCTATTTTTATTTTAATTTTTATACTTTTTATATTATATGTTATATTTTAATTTTGTTCTATACCTTAAAATAATTTTAATTAAGTAGAAAATAATATATAATTAAATATATTTGAAATATATTCAAACAATTATAACAAAAATGGATAAAAAAATATTAAGGTAAATATAAATAGTTAAACATAAAAATATTAAAAAAATAATGGAAATGTAGCGGCTTTTAAATGTTGTATAATAAGATTAAACTAAAAAAATACTATCTATTTATTTTAGAGAGCAGCCTTAAAATATTATTATCTAAAGATGAAAAGAATTATTAAAACTACACCAGCAATAAATTATCCATCGCTATCTTATGCAACAATTTTGTTTGGTTCACAAATATAAGCATTAATATATGGCTAATATGTTGTAATGTATGTAATCAATCAATTGGAATTTTTTATTGCATCTATTCATTTTTGACTTCTTCTTTCAAAAACCAACTTTATGACTTATTTTAACAGAATCACAAATTTTCTGGTCGAATCAATCTTTGTGGTCCGAACTGATCAGTTTGTTCTTTTAAAGAAGAAAAAAAGTGTACTTGCTCCTCCAAATACTGGAAAAGGGACTTTGGGTTTTCAAAAAAAATCAATTAAATGACGTCATTTGTTTAGAATCCTATGTTGAAAATGATTTTTTTAATCTATTTGTGTTGAAAATATACTAATAATAAAAGATATTTCACTTGCTAGCTAACTATAGTCATGCACTAACATGGTGTTTTTCTTTTTCACTTTCTTTTTGCTAGAATTTAATGTATCTAGTTAGTTGTTTTTGTGGACTAAATTAAAAATAGGAAAATATTTTATAAACACCTAAAATGATGATTTAATCTCATCTACCTTTAAATAGGAAAAATGATATAAATATATAATATGTGATGTGAAAAGAGAAAAAAATAAAAGGAAAAAAATATAATAGTAGTCTAATATAATAATATATTATTGTAAAAAAGTATACTTCATATTATTTGATTATTTTCTTAATTGTTGAAGTGGTAACTATTTTTATTTTATTATTGTTTTATCCATTTTTTAATCCAATTTTATTTTAAACATGAAGAAATAGTGTTTTAACGAAAACTCTAGAAGTAAAATATGCTTAGTTCGATCTAAATTGAGATATTTAATACACTTGTTGTTAGTTATTTAAATTTTAAAATGTTGGCAAACAATCAATTAATTAGTGTATAAATGTTTTTTGTTTATCAAAACGATTTTTCCTCAATGTTTAACTAAAACGATAACTCAAGACCAAGAAGTAAACAGGAGAAGGATATATATATAGATAAGGAAGGAGTGAGGAAAGAGTTAACGAAATGTCTTTATTTTCAATACAAATATAGACAAGTAATAATTTGTTTGAACGACTATCAAATTCAGTTTTGCTCCGTTCATTACGTCTTGATTATGGGTTGGCTAACTTAATTCAACTTACTTATTAATAAGATTAAAGAACGAGCCTATTCCAAAATTTCAAGGTTAGATAGATTAGCTCAATTTTAAAAATAAATGGTACTGAAAGTTATATATACTTACAACAATTGGTGGTGGAAAATAAAAAAAAACTCTAGTATAAAGAGAGAAAAATAATCTTATTTTTTTTAGTGAGTTATATTGTTGTGATTTTTTTTTTTTTAAACTTTTTAATCATGAATTGGTTACTCACTCCAACTTATACCACACTGGTTGAACCTAAGTAAGTTGGTTTCTAATGAGTTATGTTAAATTTCAATTTATATTAAAATTTGTAATTTTTTTTTTAATTTAATCCAACTTGAACCTAGTACGAGTAAAATTGACCCCTTTCATCCATGATCGATATTTAGTTGAATTCATGTTGACATGATAGAGTCGGGAATTGAAACATTAATTGATAAAGATACATGGATTGCGTTGAAGAAGGATAGGATTAGATTCTCAATATCCTACTTGATTCTATGGTTGGCTTATAATTATATTTGTTTGATTTATTGAAAAAAAGTCAAAAAAGTTCCACACAAAAGCTTACAAATCTCATGCAGCTAGCCTCCAATACAAATAGCAAGAACTATGAACCTTATGAAAAATTTCAGTTTTAGGTTTTACAGGATCAACAATGCAAAACATAGAATAAAAAAGAAGAAAGAAAAAGAAAGACACTTAATTAACATGGTAGGTTGGTTGGTAATAACATTGAATTGTGTTCCCTCTTATAGTAAAACACCAAATATTTTATACTCATAACTACTAATAATAAAATAATTTTATAGAAGTGGGTACTTTGCAAGCTCTTAAAAATGAATATGAGAAAGAAAAGAGGATAATGAAGATTGCCATTTATTATCCTAACTAACTTACTAGGGTAACCCAGCACACGAGGTGCATTAGTGTTGGAAAGGAAAGTGTAACAACTATTTTCAACTGTTATTTACTCGTTTTGATAATTGCTTAATTACTTTATTAGATGACAATAAACAGTGGTTGTGAAGCTAATTTAGTGGCAGAATGCGTGAGTTGCGGTGGTTAATATGAAGAGTGGTAGTGCGTTGGTCCTTTGGAAGAGTGGATTTTGTTTGCATGGGTTGAAGAAAGTAACTAGGGTTTGTGTAATTGTCACTTTCTCAAAGGGTTGATGAGTGTTTCTTTTATGTTTCTGTTCTGTCTGGCTAAAAGCTTATTAAAGGCAATAATTTTCATTTGTTGGAGGTTGACATTTGCTACGTTTAAGGACCCTTTATATCATTGCTTTGGGGCATTATTTATTCTCTCCAACCCCACACCCTAACCCTAACCTTCTTCTATTATTGCCTCTTAGGTTTTCTTGTCACTTCCTCTTTCATCTGCTAAATGTGGTGATGTATTACACTTCTTCTATCATGTTCTTATTAAATCTTCTTTTAACAACTCTTTAAGAAGTTTTTAACTGTAAAAAGTTTAAGATTTAGATTTTATAACTTCATTTTTATTAAAACTTGTTAACATCATATAAAATCTAATAATTAGTTCTAGATTATACGAATAAAAACATGTTTTTATCTTAAAAATAACTTTTTCCAAAAGGTTAACAGAAAACTATTATTGAAGTGAAGATTTTATAATTTTTTTGTGTTAAAATAAAAAATTATGATATAGTCTTAGAAACAATGAAACTCACCTAAATTAAAAACTTCCTTTGGACAATAAATATAATAAAAATATATAAAATTATATCTTTAAGATGAAGAGGCAATCAGTCTCTCAAGACAGCTTGATATATTAATTTTAATATATTAAATATATGAATAAAATAAACGTTTCCAATATGGAAAAATGATGTTGGCAAAAGTCGACTTTGGTTTTTAATGAGTCCTGCTTAAAGAAAAATGTAAAAGATCTACAAATCTTGGCAATGGCTACCTTAGATTGTTTACAAGTGTTTGTTATTAATTAAAAAAAATCATTTTAATAAAAAAAAAAACTCTTGTAAAGAACTTTAATAAGTCAAACTAATTAATAATGTTTCTAAAAATTAATACAAAAGCAAAAAATATTATTGAAATAGACTAAATATAGTTATTTTTCAGAAAGTAAAAAACAAAGTGTGTAACTTTTTAAATAAAGAGAAAAACTAATTTAATTTAAACATATTTAAAATAAAAACTGTTGATGTAAAAGAAATGACCTTAGCTTGTCGATCCATTAATTCACAGTGCCAAATATTATAATATTTTGACAAATTTCATAATCAGACAAAAAAAGTGGATAAATTATAATAACTTCTATCTCAAAATAACCCAAATTCCGAAACACGAATACTTTTTGTATCATTAGTCGTCATTTAATTCTCTTAAAACCCGGTATGATCCACACATTTTCATTTCATGAAATTGTGATTTCCTTTTCAGATCAAGAAAAGGATCTTATTGTTTCTTTCGCTTTACAAAGCTATGAACCATAATTACTGGTCTATACCAAGCGGAAAAAAGGAAAAATAATTACTGGTCAAACTCTAATAGAAAAAGAAAAGAAAAGAAAAGGAAAGGTAAATTAAAAAATGTATATGAAGACTTAAATGTACATAAAGTAAAAGTGTAACCACAGACAAATGGGGACCCTTTTAGAAAAGTTTAGTAAGATTGAAGGAGCATGCATAACACACACATTAGTAGCCATGAGTAGTTTCCCATGTGCTTATCCATCCATATCACAAACTCTTACTCACCCTCTATTATAAGTGGCCCTATTAACTAAACCACACCCTTCTCTTTTCCTTTTTTCTGGTTTCATCAGAATCTCTATGTGTTTTCTTTGACCCTTTTAGCTACACATTCATTATTCACTTGTTTGATGCATGTTTTAAGCAAGCACACCACACTACACTGGTGGTGTGTGATCGCTCACTTTTGGTCTTGAACAAAATTGAGAACCTTCTTGTACCCTAAAAGGAAAAGAAAAGAAGTAGAAGAAGAAATTCATCTCATTGTCATAGGGTCAAGAAAACCTTGCCGGCGGAATATGATATTAAGCACATGAAATTGGTGACATATTAGATTATGTCATCTCTTTGTTATTACTTTTAATTTAATTTGAGTGACGTATATAAATCTTATTTTAATTAAGTCTTTGAGAGTATAAATGCTTGTTGCTTTAATATTCATTATCAGTTAGTTTTTTTTTTTTGTTATTTACTATTATAATTAGTAAGTATTCCACTGTTGAAAATAGTATTTGGAGACATTCCTTCTGTCATAACATACCTTATGATGTTTGGCTCCGTAAAAAGACACTAAGCTTAACCATATAAGCCATCAATGCAACATGGACACATGCATCCTCCTATCACGCATTGTTATCAAACAACATGGTTGCTGACTAATAACATGAAGTTCGTCAACAATTGGTGTGTGATTCATTCTAGTACTCGGTTCTAGCATGTTCCTTCCCCTATAAATCTAGCAATATTCCTCTTAGGTGTGTATCCTTCATTGAATATTGTTACTCTATTGAAACTTACTTCAATGTTCTAAGCCTTTATAGGTGACCACTATTATTCTCTTTCATTAAAATAGGTTAGTGTTAGTTTGTTTAAGATGTCTTTTATATTATATGATTTTATAAAGAGAAAAGGAATTAGACTAAATATAGTACGATCTTGTTGTAAAATGAGACTTTATAGGTTAGGACATTAGATCAACTCAAGTAGAATAGTTAATAGTGAAAAAAAATAAAATTTTATCATAGGATGTGATGTCAGTTAAAAGAAAATTGTTGTAAATAAAGATGTGGTGACAATTTTATAAATGAAAATATATTATATCGGTTAAAAGTTAACGGATATAATAAGACCCTTTTTATATTGATTGCTAGAAATAATTGATGTAGAAAATAATCTAAGAAAATCTCACTATAAGTTTTTTGAAAAGACAATTACGTGCGTCACTTATTACATCGGTTACTGTTCCAACTGATGTAATAAAGTGACTTTCTATATCGGTTGTGAGCTCCAACCTATGTAGAGAGTGGCGTTGCATGCTCAAATTAAGAAACATATTTTGACGTGGACTTATTACATCAGTTTGTTATACAACCAATGTAATAGATATCCTATTACATCGATTGTTTTAGCAACCAATGTAATAGATGTATTATTTAACATAACATTTACACTTCTTTTCTCTCGTGTCGCTAAGTTTATGTTTGCGTTGAGTCTGTATTGTTTATTCTCATTGTTTTCACTCATATTTGGTTCCTTCGCTGGTAGCCTTTGTTCACTTCATTTTGTTTCTGATTTTTAACGTTTGTGGTTTGTTTAAATTGTTTTTACGTTAATGTTTTAGGTTACTACGGGTGTTATAATAGTGACTTTACTTGACACGTGAGCCTATCTTCATCGTGAACGCCATCTCACCTATCTTTGTAACAAGTTAGCAATTTTGTAAAATTGATTAAAAATAGTTAGAATTTTTTTTTATCAAAATTTTTGAGTAATGACAACTTTTAGTGCATATTTGATATTAGAATCCTTACATTGTATAGATTTATCATAGATTTTGAGTTGTTAAAATTTAGGGTAAAAAAACTTTAAATAGTCATAACTTTTGATAAAAAGCTTGAATTGAGACGTGTTAAAAATGAAAGTTGTTGGAAATGAAGTAAAGAACGTGATGGTCAATCCCAAAGGAGGTTTTGGTTTCCCAAATTCCAAAATCCCACTATTTACTATTACTTTTTTTTTATTTTTAAGGTTTTTGAGGTGTTTTTTTCTAGTTTTTTGGCCCCTTAATTCACATATCTACACTTATTAGAAATTCTAAAACTTTTTGTGATGTTTCTTTGTATTAATTATAGATTTATCAAATCATTGCATATTCTAAATTAAAAAAAATGATACATATTACACCGGTTGTAAGTTAGAACCGTTGTAATATGAGACTTAGTACATTAATTATAGTAAAAAGTCTCATATTACATCGATTCTAGCTTACAACGGATGTAATATGTATTATTTTTTGCTATTTTTAATTTTTTTATATTAGTTGAATTTATAGTCAATGTAATATGAGTATATTTTACATCAGTTGAAGAACCGGTATAAAAAATCATGTACTTTCTACATCACTTGCATCAACATCGGTTGCAAAACCGATATAAAAAGTCTCACAAAATCAATATCAAATCTTATTTTTCTATTAGTAAGTGTTAAGTGAGCCTAAGTAGTGCCAAAGAGAATCAACATGAACCAAATAATATAAATAAGGCTTATGTAACATCTAAAACTAATCCTTATACATTAACAATAACTAAATCAAGATTAAGAACAATTTGGATTACCTCCAAAATCTAAGTAGGTAAAAACTCACTAATCGTAATATAAATAACCAACTATCTCAAAATATTATTGAAACTTCACTACGAGACTCCAACATTGAAACTTCCAAAACTCAAAATTATAAACAAATCAAAAGCTTACAAATACAATGAAATTAATAAATAAAGAACACATGATTTTTATAAAAGACATTAAAAACATCTTCCACCAACTACTATTACGCTTTGAGCGTGAACACAAATTAAGAAGCAAAAATATAAAATAATCATATATCTCTATTTTTGTCGTTGGTGACAAAAATATCCAATTTGATTTTAAGTAAAGACCTAGATTGTGAGCTTAATGGTCTTAGAAAATAAAAACTTTATCCTTGCTTTAACCTTAGATATAAATTTTATTTTGAGCTTTCGCACTGATTAGCATATGTTGTGTTTATTTTTGCATCTATTTATGAAAAAGTAGTATTTTATATGTTGGATAAAAGAAAGTAAATTATGTATTAATGTGTAAAATAATATTTCTAATCATAAATTATTATGTATGATAAAATTTGTGGACACTATATATAATTGAAATTTTGTATTTAAAATATGTATTAAAAATTCGTCAAAAAGTTACTTTATTGTCAAAAAAATATGTAAATAAAAAGCATAAAAAATGTGCTTCAATTCGTAGAAAAAGATATATAAAGTTCCAGAATGTTTGACCAAAATATTTGAACCTAAACATTCCTACAAATAGCTAATAGTTTGTAATTAATTAAAATACTGCTTTTTTAGATACATAACCATTAAATAAAAAAGAGTCTCTTTTTTCCAAAGAATCGTTTCAATCCATGGCTTGATTCTAAATAAGCATTATTATTTCTAAGAATGGAGCTTTTATCCTTTTCAGTACATCTTTAAAAAAGAATGCATTTTTTTTTTATTTTGTTACATTAATTTAAAATAAACAATTTTCAGAGTATAATATTTATATGTGGCATTGCCAAATAAAAATATAGAAATGAAATAAATTATAAATGACAACAATAGGTTTTAAGAAACAAATGGTGAAACGAGAGCAAAGCAGAACACTCTTACCTCCACCAATCAATTCAATTAAAAAAAGTATTTAACATTTTTGGAAATTTATTTTAATTTTATAAACTGATGTCACAACACTTATATTTGTAAGGCCGAAATGGTGTTTTACACAACAAATATAAAAGTAATATATTATTCTATGTTATGCTTTTTTTTTTTTTTTTATTGTTTTTTTTCTTCTTTT
>Ga0209700_102717_pt1 | contig 35303 bp, 10 predicted proteins | sample SiratroredBW_FD_187528 | JGI IMG/M metagenome (GOLD analysis project Ga0209700, IMG submission 187528) | Root nodule microbial communities of legume samples collected from California, USA - Siratro red BW (SPAdes) (version 2) | ecosystem: Host-associated > Plants > Roots > Nodule | place: USA...
AAAAATCAACAACATTCACTATATCAGAGTTACCATGCATGCCTCAGATGACTAAATTGGGTGAAAATCAAGCCACATACACAATGAATGATCTACCCTAGCACAAATTATCTATTCAACAGATCAATATATCATCAATTTTGACACAACTATCTCATACATGCAACATTCAATTCAACATTTCAGACCTGCAGGAAACTTTACCAGATACAAATTGTACAATTACTACAATCATTAACTTTTCTATTCAAGACTTACATTTGTAAATCAAACAAGCACTAAGGTTAGCTTCCCTTACCTTAATCGCATTGAAAGTTCTCTCTAACACTCCCAAAAGCTTAAGATCCTCAGGAATTCGAATCTGTACCAAAGGACCTCTGATCATCGATCAGACTAACACACTAGGAATCTGAGCTCACAGAGGCATCGGCTGATGGCTCAGATGCCACATGCGAGCTCAGTAAGCAGAGGAAAAACAAAAACCTAAATCTGCTCTAAGGAAAAGGGGCAGAAGATGAACTTACTCTAACGGAGGTTCTAATCGGATAGACTTGCTCTATTCTCTGCCACGAGTCCAACGGTGGGCTCCGCTTGAAAAACTGATGAGGTATGGAAGCAGAGACTTAGAGAGAAGTCAGAGGAAAAGAAGTTAGGGGTTTTAGAGAGATGATGACTTGAGTTGAAATGAGACTTGACTACTTACTTTTCTATAAATACGCGTTTTTAGTTTAATAAAAGTGTTCATTCCACTTCTACCATTTCACTCAAATGACAGATTTTCTAGGTTGTTACAATTATTATCTTTGTTGTAAAACTCTCCTTTCCTTATATTGTTGACGGATTTTATATACTTTGATGTTGCCAACTCCCGCCACCATGTAAATTAAGATTAATTTTAACTAACTTTTAAATTAGGATTAGAATTTAAGATTAATATTAAAATTAAAATTATAAATTATAAATGAGATGATAATTATAATTAAATAATGTTTACAATCAATATTATAATTTTAAAGAATTATTTTTAATTAAATCCAAATTTAAGTTAAGCTAAATTAAGAATAAAATTAATGTTAAAGTGAGGATTGAAATCTTAGTTAATTTAAGATGAGAATTATATAACTACAAATAAAATTATAATTTTAATTAATTAATTTTAATTTTAATTAAAATTCAATTTTGATTTTGAATTAATTTAAGTTAAATTAAAGTAAAATCAATATTAGATCCTATAGTTGGAAAAGTATTAAAAAGTGTAAAATTTTTATATTAGTTAAATGCTAAGTTTAGTTATATCATTTGATTTTGTTAAAAGTTAAAAATTCTTCAATCAAAATTGAGCTTTAAATATGCATATATTTTTATTGATTTTTTGTTGTTATAGTTTGATATTTTTATTTGTGATATATTAAACTGTTAGTATTGGGTTCAGAAGCCTTTGATCCTCGATAAATAGTTTTGTTTAATTTTAAAAGTTTACCTTTTAAGTATTGTGTTGCTAAATTTTTAGTTATTTTATTTCCTATATTATAATATTGAATAAACCTTAGTTATTTTGTGTTCTATATTGTGACAAATGAAATTGAGAGAATAAGAGGAAGAGACAACTCAAAATTTGAAAGGAAAGAGAAAGAAAATGATGAAGAGATGGTAAAATTAAAAATTAAGTATATATGTATAAAATTGAAAATTGTCTAATAGTTTATAACTCATTCATTATATATATATACTGAGATTTAAAATAAACATGAACTTAAATGTTGACATTAATTAGGTTTATATTATATTTTTATTGATTTTTTATTGTTGTAGTTTGTTATTTCTACTTGTGATGTGTTGAACAGGTTAGTATTGGGTCTCAAAGCCTTTAATCCTCCATAAATTGTTTTGTTTAATTTTAAATGAAATTGAGCGAAGAAAAAAAAGACACAATTCAAAATTTGAGAGAAAAGAGAAAAGAAGATGATCATTGTCTACAAGTTTATAGCAAATTTAGTATATATATATATATATATATATATATATATATATATATATTATATTTTAAAATTTGAAGTAAACATTAACTTAAATGTGCACATTAATAAGGTTAATAAGCTCAATTAAAATAAGAATAATTGATTGTTTTTCAAAAAGTAGTTATGTATTCTAGGACAAAGAAAAAAAGAAAACATATTGATATCTTTTATTGGTGTAGGTTGTTTGTTGATGAAGTTACTCCTTATCTAGTGGTTATTGGAAGAATGTATCTTGGAAGTCAATCGTACATATTATGATAATATTTGAAGGAGTTTCATTAAGAAGACGAAACAAATAATAAAAAAAAATATAAAAAATAAATAGAAGCAGCTTCTGACATAACAAATGTATATTGAAGAGATGCAAGAGTTAGAATAACTAGTTTTTGTTTAGAATAAGTTTAACTTACCATATAATAGCTAAATCTAGGTGCCTATGTATAAAATGGACTCACACATCTCCATTAAGCTTTGACAAGCCTTTTATGTTTCTCTTGTTGGAGTGTTGTTTACTTAATTAAGTTTGCCTAAGTGATTTCACCTTCTTTTCTCTTCTTAGAATCACCAAGCATGACAAGAGACCTTCCAAGAGTCCTAGCCAACCTTCATATGTTGTATACATTTGGTAAAATAACTATCATCCTATCTTAAGAGTCCAAAACTCTTAAAGAAATAACCCAGCCTCAACCTTATACCCACAACCATACCTTTGTATTTCTTTAACACATACATACATTGTCCAATTATAGGTTTCAATTAAAGTATCTTTCCGAAAGAAATAAGAAATTTAAGATTCATAAGATTATTTAAGGTTAAGAAGCATTAGAATCTAGAATAGAAGAGCTTGAAGTCATCATCTTGTTGGTTTTGTTCTTCTTAATTCAATTATTTATTCGAAGAATAAAAAAAAACAAACGAAGAGTACAAATTATTTTCAATGTCAAAATACTGCATATAAAGAACTGTATTTTTATTCTTAAACAGAATAAAATAAAATAATTGATATAGTCATTCCAATGTACTCTTATAATTATTAATATTATTAATTAATAATAGAGTCCAACTCACCTATTATTATCAATTAACATAACCACATTTGTACCATTAATATAGACAAATTACTAAATTTATATATATTCACAAAATAATTATTTCAACACACCTATCTTATAAATTCACCAAATTTAGTTTGAAATCCTTCCATGTAATATGCAACAAACTTCTTTCATTAATATCCCATAAAGAAAAAAAAAATAAAAATAAGAACTAACTCATTCTTCGGTCCAGTTTTTGCAACCTTAGCGTGTTGTTTTCCCTTCTTGTTCTTCCTAGAAGCTAGCCTAAACTCGGCTTGTTTCAACAAATATTTGAAGTCACTTTAAACCCTTCCCCACCTTCTTAGTGATAGGTGAACCATAAATACTTTAGAAAAAAATCAAGATTAACAAAGACCAACTTTTTTTCGGAAACTTAGTTTCTTCTTTTAATTTATAATGTACTTAAAGTTCAAAATAACCTATATAAAAAGTATTTATCACAACATTGATAGCATAAAACTTATAGTATGGTGCATTAACAATATAATTTGTTAGTCTATTTAAAGATTTGATTTTTGTTGACGTATATACGAATTTAGACATATTTAAAGATACTTTAAATTATTTTAAAGATATTATTGCATAAATAAACCTTATCAAGAAAGAAAACTAAACCCACAAAGTCCGCATTAATTTTTTTTATAATTTCATAAGTTAACTCAAACCTCATACTTAAGAAGAAAATCTAATAAAACTGAAAATATTAACTTCAGATTTCTACGAGCAAGTAATCATAACTCTTACGTGCAAATTAATTTAATAACCAAAGTCTAAATTAAAATAAATCTGTAGGGTAGCAACCCAACTCCCCAAAAGAAAGGAAAAAAATGTTTTTTTCAAAAGCAAATCTATCTTCAGCATATAATGGATGTTATCGAATCTATTATAGTCGGTCTAAAAACATAAGAATTCTTACGCAAAGTCTTCTATTTCAAATTCAAACATTATTGTCACTCTCATATCATAAATACGAATGTATTTTTTTCAAGAGAATCATGAATGTCAATAATGGCATAAAGAATCAAATTGAGTTTCAATATTTCAAGCTAAAGATTGACTTACAAAAATTTATGATACTTAAACTCAATGAATTTGTTTAAATAAATTAAATTTAAGTTTGAGTTGAACTTATTGAAAAAGGAATAAATAGGTTATTCATTGACATCACGAATTATTATATATGATAAATTTATTGATTTATAATATTGACTATCTTAAAATTTATGGCAATATTAATTTTTTGTTGTTTATAAAAGAAATTATACTAACTATAGATAGCTGGTAAACTCTTAAAAAAAGTATCAAACTTTAGCTTAACTTATTATCCTCATTTTTATACCATAATTATTATTTTTAATTACAGAGTATGTTTTGAAGTGTTTTAAGTTTATTAGTTAAGTACTTAATAAATATTTTCATGATAAAATATGAGAGAGGGAAAATATTCAGAAAAACATGAGAGAGAAAATAAGAATAGAGAGAGAGAAAATAATAATAGAAAGAGAAAATAAATTTTCTTTAAACAAAAAAGATTTAATGTTAATTTTTTAAGATAAATTATTATTTATTAACAAAATTTCCTCACATAAAATTGATATTTTTTATTATTTTATAATTGCTCACATTATATAGCTATTCACCAATATTTGATAAGAGGCTTATATATAATGTTTATGTTTGACCCATTAAATTAAGTTAATTTTTGAATTTATTTACTTCCTAAAACAAACAAAATTTTCAAGTATTTAACCGTCTGAATTCAAATGTTTTACAAACATTTTTACGACTCTTTATAATTATTTATTTAGTTTTATTGTTTAAAATATCAAATTTTGATAATTAAATTTATTTGTATTTATTATTAAATTTTATTTTTACGTCCACTTATCTCAAAAACATTTCACAAAATATATATAAAAGAAAACGAATATTGTCTTGAAAATGTTGAGAAAAAAAAGGCATTTCCCATATTGATATGTACAAATTGTTTACAATATGATAAATTTAATTATGTCGAAATAATTTTAATTTTTTTACTTAATCAATGACAAATAAAACTATTACAAAACCTTTATATTTTTGTTCATAGCCACGTCTAAGATCTAAATTTAATAAAATTCATCTTCATATAACAATATAATTTTTATTGACAAAAAAAATATATTATAACTATGAAATCTAAATTGAATAAGATAATATTCATGAAAAGAATTCATGAAAGTCAAATTTTATATTATATTTACAAAAGGATTAAAATAATTTTAAGTTGTTAGGTGTACGTTTCTCTTCAATTGTTTGTAATATTTTTATTATTATTTTTTGGTATAACATGGAATTGTTTAAGGGAATATTCATGGTTCAAAATATTCTATAAAATAATAGTTGTCTCTTTTGTTTGATGTTGTTGTCATTCTTTACATGTGTATAAAAGAATAACTTTACATGTCTTTAATTTATCTAATTTTTAAATTTTTAATACTATTTGTTAGGAAAATCAAAGGAGGAAATACCGGAAAGATCTCATAACAATAAGGCATGAGACAGACACATACAAGGAATAGACACATACAAGGAATTAACATCATATTCAAACCAAAACATTAAGACATTGAACTTTTTGGTCTTCCTTCTTATATGTTACTCAACTTTCTCATATTTCTACTTAATATGGAACTTAGACTCACACGTGGATACCTAACAATCTTTACCTTAAAAATTATTTGGAAGAATTTTTATACTTATTAAAAATCTATTCAAACTAGTTTCATCTCTAATTAAGATTGCATTCATATTATATCCATTTTCCCATTGTTTTTATTAGTGTTTATTTTTTCTCAAAGTTGTTAAATGTCTTGAACCTTTCTTTCAATTTGAGTTCATCCATTTATTTATCTTTCCAAAACTTAGTTTCCTTTTCATCCCCAATTATCTTCTCTAAGTTTCTCATCACATACCTTAATTTCCTAGACTGCTCACTTTTCCTATATCTTTACACCAAAAGAGTTTATCCTAAGCATTTTATTCTTATCCCTTTGACTCAAATAATCATATTTATCTTGAAGTGCCTTATACCATATCCTATCCCTTTCTATTAACATTCTTCACCACCATTTTCCTAAAAAAGCTCTGTTAAAGTGCTCTAAAATTAATTTTCAAACCTCCTTCTTCCTTTAATTCATAATAGTATACCAAGTTATCCATATAATTTTCTTTCTTTATTCTACTTGAAGAATAGAAGAAGACATAAGAGAATCATGTCCTAAACTTTTTCTTAGTAAGTTAATTTTTGATAACGAAATTTTTTATTGTTTAGGATAAGTGTGAAGCATCGTAGCCATGCACCTCCTGCCTCCATTTTCTTTTTATTTCTTGTTCTCTCTCTACCAATCAAGCTCCTTCTTCTCTCTAGCTTTTCTCTCTCCATATCTCATCTATTCCAAAATCTGATCATACTCTACAATAGTTGAGGAACAAGGGATTATTTCTATCTTATCAAGATAATAATAATTTATCGATCACATCGAATAAATTAATTATATTAATCTTAAATTAATTTTAATAATACTTTTATGTATTAAAAAAATTATTTTATCAACTAAACTTATCACATCACTCACAAACTTTTATAAACTTTATCTTTTTTTCTCCCTGTCTTTCACTTAATCCAAATAACCAAACTTTTCAAACACTTTCATCTCAAGTCAACTCAAATCCAGTCTTTCAAACCCACTCTACCATCCAAACAAATCCTAAATAATGATGCAAAACTATCAATATAGTTTAAAAAAATATATCACTTGAAATGTGAAAAATATAAAAATATATAACATAATCATCCCTTCTAACAAATCTTGAGCACTTATTTTTTAAACAAGACGTAATATATGATACTCAAAGAAAATTCTTCTTTAAAAAACAATTGAATTATTTTTAAAAATATTAAGAAGTGTTCTTATAAGAAAAAGTTTAAATTTTTTCCTTTTAAAATAATTTTAAAAAGTACTACTGTTAAGTTATATAATCAATTATATTTAAATATAATCAAATTAATTATTATATTCTTCATATAAGCTATAAACTATTTTGAATCAATATATTTAATTATTATTAATCACAGTATTGTTTGTGAAAATATATATTTTATATTGTTTAATATAATTGATTATTTGCAAAACTTGTAAAATCATTTTTTATTACGATAATAGATTATTATTTGAGATAATTTATTATATAATTTATTATAAACTTAATATAATTGATTATAATGTTAAAAAAGATTAAAAAGTCAATTTTTCTATGTAAATTTGTTTAATATTATTTTAAAAATTGATGTATTATTTATCTTTTGATTTTGATTATAATGAGATAATGAACAATGAAGAGAGAAACTATTAACAAAAATATAGACATTATCAAAATTATTATCATATTAAACATTAAAGCATATTATAAAACTCAAAATTTAAAAATAACTATAAAGGAGTTATAGAAAGAAAAATAAAAGAAAAAGTTATAGAAAAATAAACAAGTTATAAAAAAATAAAAGTCTAACTTTTTTGGAATATGTTAACTTTAGTAACATTAAAAAAATACATTATAATATTTTAATTATAACACATCTTTACGTTTATTTCACTTTCGTATTTTTCCTATTTCCATCTTATTTGTTCGGTTTTCCTTTTAATCAAAGCTTTAATTTTATTCGATTGTCCTTTTTATTCAAAGTTTTAATTGGGTTATTAACACTTAGCAGTGTAATAAAAAATTGCTACACCTTAATACTTGTTTTGATTTAGAAGTTCGAAATTAACATACCAATCCCCATAATTTGTTCGAATGTTAGTTTTAACCATAAATATTATACACTTAAAAGATATCCATATTATTTGAATTTTTGAATATGTCATCTATTGGGAAAAAATATATATTTCCTTAAAAACTTGTTTATCTTTTTATTAAAACTTTACTTCCTGAATGTAAGTACAACTTTTTCGGTCTTATCTTATCTCCATCATTGAGAAGAAGACGTTTTAAGTTATGTAACACATTTTACAAACTGGTCAAATGAAGGTTCTGTCCTTTTTATTTTCACAGTAAAACAAACATAAGAGAGTGAAAATGAGAAAATAATCCTACTAGTACCTTTACTTATGATGAAATAATAGAAAACAAAGAAACTGTAGGTAACAGTGAATTTATTTGTGGTTATCTTTTAAAAATAAGTAGACCTACTTTTTTGTATTTGATTAATCTGTTCATTTGAAAAAAAAAAACTAATTTTGTGTTTTTTTTATAAAAATAGTATCTATTTATTAAATAAGTGATATTTTAAGCATTCTTTATTTTGTAAATATTTATTCTAAGTTTAAGCTCAAAATTTTTATATTCGTAACTTTTTTTCTTTAATTTGTTTGTAAAAAATTGCAAAAACAATTAATATTAACGAATTTTATATAGTTCAGTAATATTTTCAGAAAAAAAATTCACAAAATCTAAAAAGATTCTGATCATAATAATAATAAAACTCACCATATGCTTATGTAAAAACATAAATAATTATACTTTCATTTAATTTTCATAAAAATACAATATATATATATATATATATATATATAATATTTTTATAAATATAAAATATATATATATTTTTATGATCTATAAAAATATTTTTAATTTTATTTAATTAAAAAAATTATTTTTATTTATATTTTTCACCTATTTTTGTCACTCTGCCTGAGTACTTCTCCTTCGTTAATTTTCTTTTGTTTTTTCCAAACATGATATACATTTTCTTAAGTTTATTCCATCTAAAACCAAATGAACAGTATGCAAATAATTAATTAATTCCCACAAAAGTTTGGTACTTATAATATTGGCTTTTGGCCTATCACATCAGCAATCAGTGTGTCTGAGCTGTTCTTGTCATGTCACTCACAATGTATTGTTTTGACGTTTAGTTTTTCCCTCTATAAGCTTTTGGAAAAAGGAGGCTACATTAACCATTTTAAGTCAAATAATTATTACACTTAATTTTAGTTGATATCATTAATGCCTTTCATTACTTTCATATCTATATTTTTAAACTATATATATATATATATATGCTTTTGAATGTTCGGTTAGAGGTCTTTAGAACTCCGCGTTGTCTTGTAAATAGTAGATTACAATATTAAAACTTATCACATTAAATTGAATGCAAGCTTTTAATACTTTAGAAAATGCATACACCCTTCACATCTATCAAGTGATTAGATTTCTAAAAATTCAACTTAAGAATTAAGTTAATTTGTCTGAAGTTATTGAAAGAAGAATAATAGTTTTTCATCGAAATCACATTTAAAATAAGGTTCTTTTTATTCCTTTTTTACACGTGAATGGTTTCATGTATAAGGATTTGCATTGTATGTATAGTTTGATGCGGAAACATGAATTTATCTCTGTCTAGAATAACTGTGATATTTTTTTTATGTTTAGGATTTTCTGCGAGCAAATTTGAATTTTCTGTGTGAAATTAAAACTTGTTAGAATTTTGTTGGACTAGTTAGGTCTTCAAGTATAAAAGTTAGTTAAAATTTGATAATATCTTAAGGTAGAACATTTGGACATTGTAAATGTGATTTAGTCACAATGTATTTTATACAGGAATAATGTTTTGATGTTGTATTGTTGTATTTTGAAAATGTGAAGATATATTATTTTGATAGTTTTGGGATTTTAATTGTGATTTGGTATTGTAAAACTTCTTTGGAAATGTTGAATAGGTAAGTTACATTGTTGGTTGAAGGAGGATTTATAAAGATTGTTAATAAAAGTCAAAATTATGAGTTTTGGATCTTGAGAAACTGTGTTGATTTTTTCCTTATTTCCTTAAAATACGTTTTGTTTTGAAATATTTATGAGAATATGTGTATACTAGACTTTGATTGATTATATTGATATTTTAATCTTGTTTAGCATGTTAAATGTAAGTTTTTTTGAATTTGAAATTCTTTGAGAAATGAACTGGTTTGTGTTGTATAAACTATTTGTGTAAAATTTTTCATTTAAGTAAAAGTTAGATAGTAAAATACGCTAACTTTTAGCTCAAATTTTGTTTAATTGAGGAAAATTTTTACTAAAGAGAATTTTTTTTGTTTAAGTAAATTAAAACTTAAAAGTTTAAATAAGTATTAAATGCATATGATTGTTGTATATATGTTTGTATAGAAAATATTGAAATATAATGTTTTAATTTATTTGTTAAATTTTATTACATTAATTTTGTTATATACACATACAAAAACATATATAAAGATAAACACACTCGTATACAGACAAACACACAAATAAATTTGGGTGAATTGATAATTGATTATGTGCTATAGCTATTTTTTTCTCTTATGAGGTAATATCATGTATTGTGTAGTAAATTTACTGAATTTGGCGATGATTAATTATACTATTTATTAGACTCACATAGAAAGGTTTCAGACATTGAAAATTGAAGAGAAAGTTAATAGAAGTTTTTATGGCTTTAACATGTTAAAATACTACAAGAAAAAATAATTATTTAGAGACTAATTTTTAGCTACCAAATAAAATGGTTGTTAATTATGATTAAAATAACTACCAAATTAAGTTGTTAAATAACTATAAAATAGAACTAATGATTGAATTTAGTAACCAAATAAGTTAACATAATTGGTATCTAACATTAGCAGCTATCAAGGTTTTAGTGACCTACACCATTAGATTCTAAATTAGTCACTAACTTAATTAGATACAAATAGGTCACTAAAAATTAGGTAATATTAGATATCAATTATCTTGACTTAATTGGTCACTAAATTCATATTTTGTAGTTATTCAACAACGAAAATTTAATTTGGTGACTATTTTGATCACAATTAACAATCATTTCATCTGACAACTAAAAATTGATTTATAAATAGTTTTTTTCTTGTAGTAAGAATTGGATATTACAAGTTATATGAATTTATAATATAATAATTGTCTTAAAATATAATTTTTATGATAAATATTTTAATTGATAAATAAATATATATTATATTTTTTAGTTATTGATTTTAAGAATACTCGTTTTAAAAATGGTTTAAAATTCAATATAAAAATATTGATAATGCTATAAAATATAATAAAAAAAGACTGATACTAAAATTTAATAATTATATAAATGATTTTTTATACTTGTATTAATAAAAAAGATTCGATAGTTGTAGATATTTTTTTATGTACGTATAAGTCGTTACCTTTATTTTAAGGTATTAAAAGAATTTTTTTTAAAACGTACAGAGACCTTTATCATGTTATTGTGCATTTTTTAGTATAAATTTGTAACCCAATCTTAATTATATTTTTTTATCCTTTTAAGAAATTATTTTGAGAAAATATCATTTTTTCATCTTTTAACCTTTTCAATTATAAATTCATTCTCTAATTAATTTCTGCTCCTAAATAATTATTGAAGTTATCAAATTAAAATAACATTTTCATGAACGTTGTCAAGTATAACTTACGGGGATCTTCACAGTCACAAGAATTTAAGGTAATAAACTTTTTACACTTGCATATTTATTACAAGTTTACACACGTAACTGTTGCTGTCAAAAAAGGAAAACAAAAGTATAGAGGCATTAAGTAACGAGACTTACTACTTTTGGTCACGAATGGCACACCAAAGATATTGGACTAGTGAGGTAATTTGTTTTAAGAAAATAAATGATAAATATTATTATATAATATATAGATTTATAGGTATTTTTTTATATCAATATATGAGTATGTTAGTTGATAGTAGGATAAATATATAAATTTAAGATGAAAAAATTAAAATAATTTATTTAATAGTGAATTTGGAAAATGCAAACGCTAATATAAATTCTTTGATATATTATGAGACCATCTAACATTAACCGATGTGAGTATATTATATAATGTATACATTTTTGTTTATATTTTATTTTCAATTATATTCAATCTAACTCAATTTAATTTGGACTTAATTTAATTCCGTTTGTTTTAGTTTAGCTTTGACATAGTCTGATTTAAACTCAGTATTAGAGTAGGTTCAACAAATATTGCATGAGCCAACCTTACTTAATTTGACTTAAGTCCAAGTCAACTTGATTTAATTTTTGTATAGCTAAGATTAGTTTATACTCTAAAGCTAAATTGGTTATAAAGAGATATACTCAAATATATAGAATTGACTTAGGAGATTTTTTTTTTCTATAGCAAAGATGAACACAATTCGATTTGTTCTTGCTTTAGCAACTCATTTAGGATGGAACTTACATAAATTGAAATTGGATGTAAAAAATATTTTTTATCTTGGGAATTTAGAAAAAAGAAGTACAAATGTAGATTTTGCCTAGATTTGAAGATCATAATGAAGAAAAAAATATTTTTTTTCTTAAAGAATGCCTTATATGGACTTAAAATATGATAATTAGAGGATATAAAGAAGTAGAGACCTTAGGAAACTTAAGTATTTTCTTAGAATAGATGTCACTTATTTAAAATAAATAAATATTTTCATCTCTTAAAGAAAATATGTTCTTAATCTCCTTAAAGAAATAGGTAAGTTGTTATGTAGATCCTGAAGAAAACTCATTTGTTTATCACACACGAGACTAGACATTGCTTGTGTAGTTAATGTGTTAATCCATTTGTGCATAATCCAAGAAAAAGACATATATAAATAGTTAAAAGAATTCGTCAATAGTTGAAGTAAGGAAAAAGACTACTATTAATAAAAAAGACACATTGACTCTAAAAATATATACTGATGGAGATTATATAGGTTTCATTACTGACAAAAATGTACCTTTAGGTAATATAAATTTCTTAGAAAAAGTTTGATCACATGAAAAAGTGAAGAATAAGATAGAGTTGAATAAGATAGAGTATCTCTCGTTCAACTGTAGAAGTTGAATTTCTAGCCTTTGCTCAAGGTGTGTGTGAAGAACTTTGGATAACGATTGGATAAAGATCACATTAGACGACCTTTCAATAAATGTTGACATCCATTTACAGTTGTATTATAATAATGAGTCAACTATGAGCATTGTTTGGTACAACATGAGAGGACCAAACACATTGAAATTTACATACACTTAATCAAAGATAATCTTCATAGAGGTTTGGTAGTCATAACTCAGGTTCCTAAAGAGCTTCAGTTAGCACACATCTTCATTAAGGGACTCCAAGATCTTGTAGGCAAGTTGGAAATAATTGATATTTATTTACATCTTGAGAGGAGTGTTGTAAATAGGAGATTATTAGAATAAAAATATTTTAATATCTCTATTTATTGGAAAAAATATCCTTAAAGTCTACTCATTCATTTCAAATCTCAAGGCTCATTTGACCTTTATCCTCTATTAATAAGGTTTAATCTTAATCATTTCTCTGATCCTTCTAATGTAGTGACTTCACTGTAAATAATTATGACTATCAAATTGGTAAGGATCCACCACATTTGGAAGATCATTATAACCCACAGAAATAAATTGTGTTGCTACCTATGAGGAAAAAAACACAAACTTTCAACCCAATCTCTTATGAGGTCTTTGACAATGAAGGGTGGCAATGATGACAACAAAAATAGAGTCCCCAAAATCAAGAGCCTTGAAACCACCTTGGAAAATGAAGACAGATAAAATAAATATTTTATTTATTACTATTTTATTATGATAGTTACATTCTCAACTCCTATATTTGTAACCATCACATTCTCTTAAAAAAGGAAATAAAAATAATTTGAAATGAATGAGTAGATTCTATGGATATTTTTTCTAATAACTACATGGATATTAGAATATATTTATTCTAATAACTTCTTATTTACAACATTAACAATGGTCCAACTCAACTCAACTTGACTTAAGTTCGTCCATGTCCAACATAGGACCAATCCAGCCCAACATTACCATATGTGGGTTTTACTTAGTCGGATCTATCTCAACTCAACCTAAGATGGCTTGAACTAGATCTGGGTCTGACTTAACTCAACAAAATGTGGGTCTGAGCTAAGTCGGCTTTAACTGAGCCCAACCCAACCAACTTGATATGATCTTGACCCAACTTAACTTTACTTAGGCTTGACCCGTCCATACCCACACCAACCTGGCCCTGACCCAGGCTCATCTTGACTTATCCTTATCTAGATCGAGCCCATCTCAGCCCAACCTTATTTTGCTTGAAATGTACTTGTCCCAACGTAGTTCAGCCTAACTTAAGCCCGACTAGACTTGAGTTTGACCCAACTCACCCTAACCTAGACTTAAATTGTCTCGGTCTGAATTGAATTCGGTCTAACTTAGATTCGACATGATGTGGGTTCAACTTAGCATGGTCATGACCTCGTCTAACTTGACATGAGCTTGACCACCCTTCTAAATTGACTTGAGTTTGGATTTGAATTGATAAATATTTTTTGTGTGCATAAATTTTTTTAAAGTAATTTTTTTACAATTTTATTTTAAATAAGAATTTTTACTTTAAAAAATACTCCTAGGTTAACACTAAACTCATGAAATTTTCTGGACATTTTGACTCTATAATTTTTTATGTTAATTTTGTTTTACATAGGTGGGTTAAGATTAAACCTAAAAACTAAGCTAAATTGACATATTTAAATATTACTAAATTGTTTTTTTATAAGTAATGACTCTCAAGACATTACTAAAGATATTTTGTTTGAGTGGGCAAGATCATTTCTTAAGCTTCAGAAATGAATTACAATATCTTTACAACAGCTATAAAGTGTGATTAGGTTTTAGAATGCATTTAAGAAGTTTAAAACTATTTTTTTTATTTTTACCTGTTATGTTTTAATTATATACATTGCAAATTTATTCTCATAAACTATAGTTTAAATTGCATTAGTCCGATGGTTTTTCTTATTTACAAGTTGGTTTACTTGAAAAGAGACTTGATATTTGAAAAAGAAAAATCCTAATTGATATATAAGGTATTTGTTTACCTTTGTTGCAAATCCAATATAAGAAAGATTCATTTTTAGCTACATATTCATCTTCCAACTAACTTAAAAGCCTTTCTAAAATCAATATAGGAAGTGTTGATTGTAGCATTTATCCATTAACATTATTAACATTAAGGTCATCATATACACGTGTTCTTTGAAAATGGAAAAAAAAAAAAAATTACCTTGATCTTGTATTTCTTTGTCCTTAATTACTTATTTTGACGCATACAAGCACTAGAAATATTTTATAAAAATCAAAGACGTAACACATGTTGTCCTATATTATCATTAAAATAGTAAGAACAATAACAATAAAAAATTCTCTTAGACTTGTGTTTTTCTTATATCCTTCTACTTTGATTATGTACTTTTGTTTGGTAGGGAAAAGAAGAACCTCTCTGGTGTGCCTGCCACTATCAATTATAGTAAATCCTAATAGTTTGGTTGAAATTATATGCTAAACAAGAAACTATCCATGGAGGTCCCATGTCTGCCATTAAATCAAATCAAATGTGTTAAGCTAGCTTTTGCATATTTAATAAGTCAAATACCAAACAACTTTGTTGCGTAAGAAAGACAAAACTGAAGAATTTACTGATGAAATGTAAGTGGTTCAATATTATCTTTAATCACTTTTTAAGCCAACCAATCAACCTTTACAGTAAGAATCCGAGGGGATAATGTTTAACTTTTGATTCACAAATTGATCACTCACCACAAGTGGAACAATATCATCCACGATCCTTGTTAGGTTCCAATACAAATAATTAGCATATTGTAATAGTGAAAATTTTAATGAACTCCAGCTGCAAAAAAATTAATTGTAATTATTGCACAAAAGAAAAGGGAAAATTTAAAAATAAAAAGAAGTTGTTTGCTTTATTAGGTAAATTATTATTCTGCTTTGCTGTCAAACAATGGAAATAAAGGTGAATTAAGCTTCCTAAACAACTTATTAGTCAATAAAAGTTTTTTTTATTAATTTATTGTGAGAACAGTAACTAGCACTATCTATTGACTAAAACTTGGAAAAGACATAAGATGTCATTTTAAAGAGATAAGCAAATCGATTTGTGGGAAAGAGAGAAAAAATTCGCATAAATATCAAAACAGTGGATTCGAGAAAAAAATAACAGTAGCTAAAGGAATTTTTGTTAATAAACTAATAAATTATTTGGTATATGTTACTATATTGAAAATCCATTCTATAGCTCCATTTGTGTTTTCTTATATCATGAATCACACTCAAAACAGAAAATGGAAAGGAGCAATCACAACCTACATAAAGCTTTTTTTTTTTTTTTCAAATGTAAATTACTAAATTTACAATATAAGTATAATGTGTTTATCAATACGAAAGTTTAACTATTCAATTGACATAAAAATGAATTGTTGAAAGTGGTCCAATCAATCTTAGTATTTTAAAAAATAATATTTGAAGCAGGAAAAATAGGATAAGGAAGAGAAATACGTGCAAAATAAAGATAAGGGTGTTGAGTAAAAACAAACGAGAAACAAATAAAAAAGGAAAAAAATAACAGAATTCCTTAGTTACTTTTTATTTTATTTCTTATTTTTTCACATTTCTCTTGAATGAAATACTTTTATCTCTTAAGTATTTCTCTTTACTTTTTCTTAGTTTCATTCATTTTCATTCTTTCATAGTTATTTCCCAAACCAACCCTAATTGCGGAAAATAGATATAGTGTTGTTTGATGAAAGAGCTCTTCTTTTGCATGCAAATTCTGTCACTTCTCAAAATCCATAAATTATATATAAGCTATTCACATAAATTTAAAATTGCTGTCATCATCATTCTTAGCACAAACCATGACCTGATCATTATCTCCATCATTATTTTTTTTTTTTCATTTCAAATGAACACATGTTGATTGTGTTATAATGTCATCGTATAAAAACTCTTTAGTTAACTATTTATTCATATCCCTTTTGATAATAAATTGAGATTACATCAGATCAGATTGATGACAAGTGTGTGAAATCAATTAGTTTAGAAGACCTTCAATCACCAGATTGTGTTAGAAACTTATAGAATTGAGTCAAAACAATGACCAACAAACAATTAACTATGAAAAAGGTAGGCTCACATAACAATTTTTATTCAGTGATTAATGCATCTGCTATACTCTACCACATCACCATTAATTATTTTATATACTTTTGAGGCTCTTTTCAACTTTTTTGTATTGATAGTTTTTGCAAAGCAACATATAATGTCTCGAAATATTAGTGCATGGCCACTTCAAAGCTTGTTCACTTACACATTATGCACTCAAAGCCATTAAATAAATCAATATTATGTGCATCGTCAAATAATATATATAATAGAATAAAAGGATAAATTGGAAGGAATCACCTTTCCATTAGTGATGACCATTATAATAATGGAAGCGACTATGTTGACAATAGCACAAGCAGCCAAAAGCAAGAATCTGAGAGCTAACCATTGTTCCATTTTTCATCAATATCCAATCTGATTGAAACATTTTTAAGTGACTGCATGATTGAATTGATGATTTAGCAAATGCTCGATTCGATTCTATCTCGATTAGTAGTTCATCTCCTTGCATGTTTGCCACTTGTCATGTGTAACCAAGTTTGGAGTTGTAGATGGCGTTGACCCTGATCTTCATCACCATATTGTGCAATCAATCATTAGAAGTTAGAAAAATAAAAATAATATAAACATCTTTCAATTCTTTGATCTTTTTATATATCAGATAAAAGAAGACATGAAACATTTTTTAAGACATTAAGAAATCCTTTTTATTTAAATTTTTTTTATGGAATCTTAAAATTATTAATAAAATATCAAAAGATAGTAAAATGTTACAAAAAAAAAAAGTTCCCTCAAGCTAAGCTCCATAAATTTGTTATTTAACATAAATAAGTATAAATATAAAAAATATAGGTTAAATGTTAATATTGAAATGTTGCATTGCAGCATCAAGTAATAGAGTCTTCAAAATGGCTTAGATTTTGTTTTAATCCGCTTACTTAATGCTTAAAATAGTTCTACAAGGTGAAAAGACTTAAAAAGATCGTGTAGGTTACAATTGGCTTATACATATTAAATTTTAATAATTTGATTAACTCTTTTAATATGATGACGAGATCCATTTGAAAATACTTAAAATGGGATTAAGTTTGACGTGAGAATTAAATTGGAAATATTTTGGTAGAGATATTTATTACTAAGTTTTAAGTTAAAAACATTTTAATCAAGATTGGAGTGGAAATATTTTGGTCAATACCTATACTTTGGTTGAGAATGAGTTGAAGATATGTTGGTCCAAACCAAATTGAAAACATTCTAGTTGAAATCAAGTAGGAAAAATATTAGTATAAACTAATTAAAAGATTAGTTGAAGTTGAATTGCAAATAATTTTGTTTAGGTCGAGTTGAAACTTAGTTGAAGATAATTTTAGTAAAATATAAGTAGTAGTATTTTGGTTGAGGTAAAGTTCAATATATTTTTGTCCAATAGTAATTTGAAAATATTTTGATTGAAATCAAGTTGAAAATACTCTTGTTGAAACTTAGATGAAAATATTTAAATCACGCTCGAATTTAATATATTCTTGGTAAGAGTAAGTTGTTTGTCCAAAATTAAATATAAAATACTTTAATCAAAATTGAGATGCAAATACTCTAGCTGGAGATGATTTAAAGACTTTTTAATTGAGCTAAAGATGTCTTAGTTAATGTTAAGATGAAGATGCTATAATTGAATTAGAGACCAGAGATGTAAAATTGAAATTGAGTAAAAAATAACCTAATTAAAACTCAAATCAAAGATATATTTATTGAGACCGAATAAAAAAATTGTTTTGATTGAAATTAACTCAAATGATTTAGATGAGGATGAGTCGAAGATGTCTTGACTAAGGTTAAGACAAAGATGTCTATGTAAAGTTAAAGATTCTTTATTAAAACATGAATCAATGTTTACAAATTTGATGCACAGTCAAAGATATCTTGAAAAAGGTTAGGTCGAAGATGTTTGTTTTAGTTTAAACTGAGTTGAAAATTCCATAATTGATATAAATAATATGTCTAAAATGAGTATATATTTTTTCCTTAAGAACAAGATGAAGATCCCTTACCAATATGGAGAAAAAAATGTTTGCTAATGTTGAGTTGAAAATACTTTAAGATCCCAAATTATATACACTAGAAAGCCTTGTGCCATTAGTAACTAATCCTAGAACATAAGAATAAATAAACGCACATAAAAAATAGGTTATTTTATTAGGTCCAAAATATAATGTCTATTAGTTTATTTTATTTTATTTTGAAACTCAATAACTTAATACTTAATATAACTATAATTAAGTTAATAAAAATTAACTCAACAAAAGCAAGTTAATATTTGGTTTAATTTTAGTTGATATGGCTCCAAGTCAACTTTTACCTATTTATGCTCTTATTTTTAGTATCTATACAAAAGTCGTGAATAATTTTATTAATATACTACTATCGTATCATTATATGTCTACAATTCTAAGATGTCATTTAAACATTGTATCAATATCACGTCCACCTTAATTTCAAAAACAAATTTCTCCATACCATATTTTGAAAATCTTTTCATAAAAATTTATGCACATATTTTCGCTTTCCATAAAGAATAAGATTACTTCTATTTACCACCTAGGGTATGAGTTGTGAACCAAACAAAAACAAACATTGAAGTCTAGATAAGAAAAATGAAACTCCTCACTATTTTTCATTTCCTCTATTGAATCCAAAAGAAAATAGATTTCACACATAAAGCATTAAAAGTATGAATCACAAAAAAATAAATACATATAATTATTTTCTTGCAATATTCACAAAGTTAATGTAATGAAGCATAAAAAAGGACTTCATATAAATCTACATATATATATTTTTCATCTAACAAAGCTATCATCACCACTTTGTATACTTCAACACTTCGAAAATTTTGTGTTCAAATATATGAATCAACAATAATAGCTTTATTAGAGAAGAATAAGTGTAATTCAAGTTGGATTATAATAAAAGAAATGCATAAAGATAAGTGTAATTAAAGTTGTATTATATTAAAAGAAATGCATAAAAATAAGTGTAATTCAAGTTGGATTATAATAAAAGAAATGCGTAAAAAGAAAAGGAACGTGAGTTAATTTATATGTATTTAACTTTTATAGATCAAACAAAAATAAAGAATAAAAAAGTTAAATTTCTCTTATTTGCAATATAATCGAAAAGGAAACAAGTTAACATTTCGTGCCATCCTAAGCAATAAGCAAGTAATTGACATGGCTTGAAACTTTTGAACACGTTGTTTGGAACCTTACGAAGAAAACACACATACCTTATACCACGATACATTATTTATAATACAGCAAAGAGAAATTTGTCTGTTCTGTAATTTCTTATTTTTATTATAATCATTTTATATGATTGTTATCATTAGAGAGAATAACTGAGAATCCTTTGCAAAGAAAAAAATACGTTGAGAGCATATATATGAACACTTTAAGATTGATACAAAATATAAGAAAAAATTATTATGATTATTATATTTATGGTCATGGTTAGAATTAAACAAAGAAAAAATTATTATTGTTTTTAGAGAAAAAATGGTATTTTGACAGGATATGATCATTATTTGTTTAAATATTGATGTGGAAATATAAGGAAAATTAATGTAGGAAAATTTTTTTAATTGTTGTAATCATTATATTTGATTTTGTTGTAATTATTTCATGGTAAATAAAAGTGTGTTGTAAACAAATTATTGCTACTTATTTTATTTGAATACTCTGTTGATTGTATTTTATTATTGTTATTGTTAATATAAAATTATTTTTGCTGTTAGTGCTAATTTATTGTTGCTGTTAATGTAAATTTATTGTTATTATGGTCAATATATTAAATTGTCATGGTTAATATATATTATTATATATAGAATTTTAGAAGTTTGATATTTTAAGTATGAAAATTTTATTACTAAAGAAAATTCATAATTTTTATGTGAGAGGAGCGTATGTTCTATGTGACTATGATGAGAACGGAGTGAGACGGGCGTAGATCTAACTATTTCATCTTTATACTTTAAGTCTTTTTTGAATATTAATTAAATAATTTTATATAAAAATAAAAATTAAATAAAATTTAATAGCAAAAAGCTACATTAAAGTAGGCTTAAAATTCACTTTTTATTATTATATCAAGGTCTACCCTAGCAAGGTTGTTTGGTCTATCGGACCACTCGCTATCAGGCCATTATCGGACCATCCTTATATAACTCGAGTTGAGGAGTCTCGACATGAAGGGGGTGTATTGGAGATCCCACATTGATTAGAGATAAGGTCTTTCAATAGTTTATAAAGTGGGTGTAAACCTCACCTTGCAAATTGGTTTTATAAGATTAAGTTAGGCTTAAAGTCCATTTCTTAAAAATTATCACAATTATTGTTATAATGTCTTTTTCAATGTCATTTAATAGTTTTCAGAGGATATAGATACAAGGCTCAAAACTAATATCAATTCTGTGATTTTGTCTTTATGACATAATCAAATTATCATCAATCCTTATTTTTTTGTTTTATGACAGTATCAGCTTGTAATATTTTCCTTTATTTTCTTTCTTTAGCTATACTTAGAATGGGTACACCATTTGTATATATTCAGTTCTTTGTCTTTGATCAACAAATGAAAAAACAGAATATTTTCATTCTCATATCCTTTGTTCATTTTTGTTCATTTTTTTATTTTCATAATATGGTATCAGAGCTCTAATTTGAGAGCTCTGGTGGCTACATTTATCATGGCCAAAATTATTGATCCCTCACAATATCTTAGTTCATCTTATCATGTTAGTTCTTAGCAACATATGATTTGTTCTCTCAGTACACAGGAAAAGAGACAAATCTTTGGTGATCAGTCAAAGGCAATGAATGATACTAACAAAAGTAGTTATGGAAGACGATATACTTCTAAAGTCTGCAGTCATTGTGGAAAGACAGGACATGTGATTGATACATGCTATAGAAAACATGGTTTTCCACCTCAGTTCAAGTTTAGAAATCATAAAGCAGACTGTAATAATAATCGACAGAATCATGAAGATTCAAGGTCAGAGGTACATTCTCAGCATATTGGTTTTACTCCTGAGCATTATCAAACATTGTTAGTCCTTCTACAACAGTCTAAATCCAGTGACAATGTCTCTAATCAAATCTCCGGTATTCCTTCCAACACAACACACTAGTAATAAATTTCTCTCTTCTTTTAGTTCTTGAATTATTGATAGTGGTGCTACTAATCATATTTGTTCGGCCTTGAGTCATTTCACTTCATATCATCAAATTCATCCTATCTCTTTCAAATTACCAAATGGAAATCAACTTATTGCAAATTATTCTAGAAGTGTTTTTATCAATCAAGATCATGTCTTAGATAATGTTTTGTATATTCTTAACTTCACTTTTAATCTTCTTTCAGTAACAAAGTTAATTGATAATTTGTCTTGTGTGATTGTTTTTTATTCTAATGTTTGTCACATTAAGGATAAAAGCTCCTTGAAAATGATTGGATCAGCTGAGATGCAAGGTAGACTTTATATACTCAGGGTCCCTTCTTATCAAAACCTTCAAATTAAACCTGTCAAATCTTCACATATCACCAGTATTGTCAATTTTACTGCTAGTGATCTCGAAATCCTTTGGCATTTTTGGTTAGGGCATGTTTCAAACAAATCTTTAGATGTTATCAAAAATAAATTTCCTTTTGTTAAATATAACAAATCTTTTATTTGTGATATTTGTCATCTTGCAAAGCAAAAAAGACTTCCCTTTCCTCTTAGTGCATCTAAATCTAAAAAATGTTTTGATTTGATTCATGTTGATGTGTGGGGACTATACTCATTATCATCAATTCATGGTCATAAATATTTTTTGACCATAGTTGATGATTATTCAAGGTACACATGTGTTTTTCCTTTAAAACAAAAATCTGAAGTTGTTAATATTTTAGAAGATTTTGTTGTTTTTATTCAAATACAAATTGAGACAACAATAAAAGTAATAAGAAGTGATAATGGGACTGGATTTTTCATGACTAATTTTTTTAGCAATAAACGGATAATACATCAAACTTCATGTGTCAATACTCCACAACAAAATAGTATAGTTGAAAGAAAATATGGTCATTTATTAAATGTAGCAAGAGCTCTCATGATACAATCTCATTTACCTAAAATTTATTGGTCATATTCTGTGATACATGCTGCACATATTATAAACATGCTTCCCACACTAGTTTTAAATGATTTTTCTCCTCATGAAATGCTTTATAAAACTCCACAAGATTTTAATCAATTAAAGGTGTTTGGGTCTTTATGCTATGCTAGCACTCTGTCAACAAATAGAAGTAAATTTGATCCAAGGGCATCAAAATGTGTTTTTATTTGTTTTAAGAATGGGACAAAACGATATATTTTGTTGAATATTCAATCAAGAGAAATTTTTGTGTCTAGGGATGTTGTCTTTTGTGAACATATTTTTTCATATCAAAGGGTTGAAGATACTAGCAATGAAACTGACAGTCCAAACATTCATAATCAAAATGTTTTTATAGAAGATCAACCTATTTTGAGTTAGCCATCACAAGTCATTTTTCCACCCTCTGATAATATTGAAAATAATGTTAATAATGACCATGAAGAAGTTTGTTCCCATAGAGACCAAAACCTCAATGAAAATTATGAAACAACATAGTTAATTCGAATGAGTACCAGAACAAAAAGACTACCTGAGTATCTAAAGGATTATCATTGTAATCTCAATGTTTCCAATCCATCTTCTAGAGTTAAATATCCTCTGATTCTATTTTGTCTTATAATAAATTGTCATCTTCTTATAAATCTTTTGTTATGCCTATTTCTTCACATGTTGAGTCAAACACTTATTCTGAAGCTGTGAAATATGACTGTTGGAGAAAGGCTATACAGTGTGAGATATTTGCTTTGGAGTCAAATCAAACATGGGAGACTGTTCTTCTTCCTAAAAATAAAACTGTCATAGGTTGCAAATGGGTATTCAAAATAAAGTATAATGTTGATGGGATTGTTGAAAGATATAAGGCAAGATTAGTAGTGAAGGGATACAGACAAACAGAGTACACTGATTACCTTGAAACTTTTTCTCCAATAGCAAAGATAACCACAATAAGGTTGCTTCTTTCTCTAGCTTCTATATATAACTGAGAGTTGAAACAATTAGACATAAATAATGTCTTCTTACATGGAGAGTTGAAAGAAGATGTATACATGGTTGCTCCTCCTGGATTGACTTCTATTCAACCAGGACAAGTTTGTAAATTAAAAAAGGATTTATATGGCCTTAAGCAAGCTGACAGGGAGTGATTTGCTAAACTGTCATCTTTTTTTTATTTCTACAGGATATACTCAATCTATGAATGATTACTCTTTATTTATTAATTCTTTTGAAGGATCTTTTACAACATTATTGGTGTATATGGATGATATAATTTTGGCAGAAAATGATAAAAAAGAGATTGAGCGAGTCAAAAAAGCTTTGAATAAGACTTTCAAGATCAAGGATCTTGGTGATTTAAGATATTTTCTTGGTTTTGAAGTAGCTAGAAGTAAGAAAGGAATAATGATGAATCAAAAGAAATATGCATTGGAATTGTTAACAGATGCAGATCTTTTGGCCTGCAAACCTACAGTCACTCCTATGGATAATCTTGTTAAATTGTCTTCTACTCGATGTGTGTCTTTCAGTGATGTTCATTCCTATAGAAGGTTGATTGAAAGACTTATGTATCTCAGTAATATCTGACCTGACATAACATTTTCTGTTCACTAACTTTCTCAGTTTCTTAATAAGCATACAATTGCTCATTATAATGCAGCAATTAGAATTCTCAAGTATATTAAAGGAGATCCAAGTCTTGGCTTATTTTTCTCTTCCAGTAGTTTTATCCATCTAAAAGCCTTTTATGATAGTGATTGGGGCAATTGTAGTGATTTAAGACAATCAGTGACTGGTTTTGGTGTGTATCTTGAAAATTCCCTTATATCTTGGAAATCAAATAAACAAGGAACAATATCAAAGAGTTCTAGTGAAGCTGAATACAGGGCAATGACTTCTATTACATGTGAAATTCAATGGCTAGTATATCTTCTTCAAGATTTGCAAGTTCCTTTTGAGCAATCATCTCTTTTATATTGCGACAATGACTCAACAAGATACATTGCAACAAATCCAGTGTTTCATGAGCGTACAAAACATATAGAAATAGATTGTCACATTGTTAGAAAAAAATTGAAGAAGGGTCTCATCCATTTGCTTCCCACTTCCACCACAGAGCAACTAGCAGACATTTATACCAAAGCCTTAAGTCCTCAGTCTTTCAAGAATATTTGTTCCAAGCTGGGTCTCATCAATATTTGCTCCCCAACTTGCGAGGGGTTTCAGAGAATATGGATACAAGGCTCATAAAAGGAGATTAATATCAATTCTGTGATTTTGTCTTTATGACATAATCAAATTCTCATAAGGAAAGAAATATTAATTATTTGATTTTGTCTTTATGACAAGAATCAAATTATCATCAATCGTTATTTTTTGTTTTATGACAGTACCATGTTGTAATATTTTTCTATATTTTCTTTCTTTACCTATACTTAGAGTGGGTACATCATTTATATATATTCAACTCTTTGTCTTTGATCAACAAATGAAAAAACAGAATATTTTCATTCTCATATCCTTTGTTCATTTCTTTATTTTCATAATAATAGTTAATTTAATTATATTTTAAGAGGTTATTATTTTTAACAAAATTAAAATATGAGATAAAAGTTTATATATATATATATATATATATATATATATATATATATATATATATATATATATATATATTTATAATGGTCCTTTCAAAATAATTGAAGTTACTGTATTAGGAAAAAAAATGTTAAAGTTGATAGTCATGTCTATCTAATAGTAACGGAATTAGATGTTTTAGAATAAACTATTATGATAACTATAGAGAATATGTTTGGAAAAGTTGGTGCGTCTATATGTTTAAATTGATATTTTCATTTTTATTATGTACAAGAGACCGAAAACATAGGGAAGTGGAAACAAATATAATGTAAATTAATCTAATATTAAATGTATACAGATATTAGCTTTACAAATTCATCAATATATTTTATTTTATTTTATTTTGTATTAAAATATGTTGATTTAATTTTGTAGTTGTTAGGTATTCAAGTGTGAGTCTAAATCCCACATTGGGTAGGAATGAGAAAGTTGAGCAATATATAAGAAAGAAGACCCACAAACCTAATGTCTTAAGGTTTTGGGTTGAAGGTGGTGTCATTTTCTTATATGGGTTGGCTCTTGTCTCATTCTTGTGAGATCTCCCCAAGGTTTTCCCCTCTGATTCTCCCAGCAAGTGGGTATCAGAGGTGATGGTTTGCAGCTTGGACGAGTACAGTTTGACCCTGTATCGAAAGTCTTCCTGATAGAGGTTTCAGGCAAGTGTGTCCCGTATAAGTGTGTGAACGGCAGTACAAGTGAGGGGTCATGAGTAATGTACTCGGGTTCGGGTTTGAGAATGCTTCCGCTCGAGGGGGAGTGTATCAATGTGGAGAAGGGACTCTCACTTGAGAGAGAGATTGTTAGGTATTCAAGTGTGAGTCTAAGTCCGACATTGGATACAAATGAGAAAGTTGAGCAACATATAAGAAAGAAGATCCAAAAACCTAATGTCTTAAGGTTTTGGGTTGAAGGTAATGTCATTCCCTTATATGTGTATCAATGTGGAGGAGGGACTCTCACTTGAGGGAGAGATTGTTAAAGTATTCAAGTGTGAGTCTAAGTCCCGCATTTGATAGAAATGAAAAAGTTTGGTGTCATTCCCTTATATGTGGTGTGGCTCAGTTCTCATTCTTGTATATCTCTCCAGTTTTCTCCCTCAGATTATCCAACAGTAGTGAATAGTTGAGATAAATAAGTTATGTTATAATTAATAATACAAGATTATTTCATACTAAATAATATATATTCAGTTGAATTTCCCTCCGCCTACAATTTCACTATCTTCATTTTATTATATTATTATTCTTATCATTATTTTGTATATGACAGTATAAAAATATAAAAAAAAATTATTTACGACCAAAGAAAATAATAAATATTAACATTAAGAAGTAAATAAAAGTATATATATATATATATATATATATATATATATATTTTAAATAATAAGAAAAGATTAGATAGGATAAGTCAAAAATATTCCACCATTCAATGATAATTATTGAAAAAATTGAATGAGATTAGAGATACTTCACTAAGCAAATATAGGCCAAATAAATAAATGAGTTTATCAACAACTCAATGATCAAATATAATTATAAGATTAACAAATAAATAAAAAATACAAGGTTAGCGACACCTTAAAGAACAAATAATTATAAAATTAATAAATAAATAAATAAGATAGGGCTAGAGATATCTCATTGAGCAAATAATTATAAGGTTAACAAATAAATAAATATAATGAAATTAAGGATACTTCACTAGGTAAAGATAATTGTAATATTAATAAATAATTAAATAGAATGAGGTTAACGACACTTAAAGTAAAGAAAGTTATAAAATAAATAAATAAGTTGTTATATGTCTCCTTCTCTCATTTTTGATAATTGTAGGTGATACATTAGAATGAGACTAAGAGTGGTTTTCTGAGTTTTCTATAACTCCTCTTTACTTCTCATTCTCCTACTCTCTTTTTCAGTTTCCTACCTTATTCCTTACTCTATGTTAATTTTACTTGTTTCACCTTTCCCTCTTCTCATCACATGTATTTATACTAAAAAAATATTTTACTTTTCGTTTCTTTTAAATTTTAGTAATGATTAGAAGTTGAGATCTTTAAACTTATGTTTATCTCTTGTGATACAAAGAGATAAGCTAATCCTTTTTTTTAATTTCTATTAGTTAAATAGTTGATCATAGAATATTTCAAAAAAATGAAAAGTATTTAAATTATTCAAAAATAAAATAATTTAGTACATTATACAAATCTTTCCAGATTGAATTTTCTTTTGAAATTATCCATTTATTTAGGAGCGATAGTCAGAGTTAAGATTAACTCTATTCTCTATTATTTGATATAAACTCTCCCATAATTTAAAAATAAATATAGAATCTCTAAATGATACTTCATATAATCTTATAATTTATTTTGTGTACAATTCACTAAATTTTTTCAATGAGTACTTAATGTTAATTGGTAAGAAGTAAGTTAACTTTCTTAGCTTATCCATGATAATCTATATGAAATCAATTTTTTGAATTGTTCATGGTAAGCCTATTATAAAATTTATTGCTAAACTAACCTATTTACACTCAGTTATATTTATGAATTATAGCATTTCTGTCCTGTTGGCTTATAGTGTTCTATCTTAGTTTTTTAACAAACTGAACATGTTGTTACATATTGTGCTACTTTCTTCTTTATCTTGGGTCACCAAAATATTTTCTTAAGATTTTGATACATTTTTGTTACACTTAGATCTATGTCCTATTTGTTCTTATGTGTCTCTTGTAAATCCATCTTTTTAATATATGTATATTATCATTAAATCTCAAAATTTCTTCCCTATTTATGTTAAACTTTTCTCTATTCTTTTGTCTTACAAATCACTTATTCTTTTGAATGAATTCATAACTTAATCCTCATGGATTTTTCTTTGTAAGTCACTAATAATTTGAATTGAATTTAATTGAAATTAATTTCATTCTATCATGGCTCATTCTCATTGACAAATTCTTGTCTCTAAATTTTTCATGCAAATTCATCTCTCTCTCACCCTTTTCTCATCATATATATATATATATATATATATATATATATATATATATATATATATATATATATATATATTTATATATGGATAATGATTCAGTAGAGAGAACTTTTAATCTCTTTCATTATCACGTCTTATATGAAGAGACGAGTTTTGACTTGTATTTTTTATTTTTTTATAAATTAAATATTTGGTCTTGTATGGAAATAACAAAATATTCAAATTATCTAGAAATAATCTAATTTAATGCATTGTATTTGAAAAATATTTGATTATTAATTTTGAGATGTTTCAAGATATGACTCACAAATAATGAGACTAGGAGAAAAAAATGATTAAGGGAGTAAGATAGGAAAGGTTTCTCGATTAATGATGAGCGTCTAGTTAAATTTTAATTTATTAGTAGAAGAAACATGAAAGAAATTATTAAAGGAGTAAGATAGGAAAGGTTTCTCGATGATGTTTGTCTAGTTAAACTTTAGCTTGATTAGTACAAGAAACATAAATTTACTTGTATAATGAAAGAGAGAAACTTGTGGATAGATGAGAATGCAACACCACTAGAAGGAGCTTTATGGTAAGTGTTGAGATGAGTTGTTACTTGATCCTATGATCCAAGATAAAACTCAAGGAAAAATATTACTCTCTTCTTTCAAAGAACTCTAAAAGTATTATAGAAATCTCTCTCATATATTCAAAAATTCTTTACAAAGAGAAGAGATGGCTATTTATTGCCTAGGACCATCTCCTAAATAACATTCTAATGTGTCTAATATAAAATGTTAATGTAGAATCTAGAGGCTTTGAGTTAGAACAAAATGTAAAGTGGATAATGGGAAAAATTTAAATTTTAAAATTCAAAATTCATATTTGGATCAATTGCTTAGATTGGTTCATGCTTTGATGCTTGAGTCACATTTTCCATTATTCCTCTGTACTTAGTCATGCCAAACTTTCCTCTTAACTTTTATTTGCTTTAACTTTCCTTACTTAACTGAAATTAAGTTGATTGGTTTCATTGGAAATTTTTAAATAACGGATTTCAACATCACTATATCATATTTCACATCGATTGCACTTTTAATAGAATAGAACGCAACTTAAGTAAGTCAAAACAACTACAAAATGAGTCTAACTTAATTCACTTTCAAGGTTTTAGTGCTTTAAAAAATAAGGTTTAAATTCTTTAACTTTCATACTAAGAGTTCCAACATGTTCGGAACAATCATAAATACCTATCAAGCATATAATGATGTCTATGAACTAACTTAAACTAAATTTTACTATTTCCAAACTCCTGTCAACTCCACATAAGTATTTTTACTTTCGCCAAAACTTCGTGAAATTTCTATACGGATTTCAACATCATTATATCATATTTCACATCAATTGCATTCTTAATAAAGTAGAACACAACTCTGTGTATTGAATATTTGTAATGAGAAATAAAGCTCAAATGTGTTTCAAGAAAAAATATATATAACTAATTTTCATTGAAAAGTTTTTCATAGACCTTAATTGTAGTAAAATTAATTTAAAATTTATATTTTTAAGATAAAAGAACATATATAAGAACCAGTTTATTGTTAATTCAATTTAAACTATACTAATATATTAATTAGTTCATTAAAATTTAAGAGTGAATATATCTTTACATTCAAGCTTTACGAAACTAGCCTAACTTTTTATTTTCTAGGAAAGGGTATTTTTCAAAAACAGTATACATGTTACACTTTTTCTTTTGTTTTCACACCCTATACGTATAAGATGGGATAATCAAAAACATAAGTTTATGTACAACAAAAATTATTATGTAAGATTTTCTTTAATACCATATTTTCAGTGATATCTTCTTTATAAACTGAAATATCTTGATAATCCTACTAATATGGATCAGGCACAGATTATTTAATGATTGAATAATACACTACAAGAAAAAAAAACTATTTAGAGATCAATTTTTAGCTACCAAATAAAATGATTACTAATTATGATCAAAATAATCACTAAATTAGATTTTGGTTGCTAAATAACTACAAAATAAAAGTAATTGATTGAATTTAGCGACCAATTAAGTTAAATAATTAGTATCTAACATTAGTTACCAAAGTTTTAGTGACTTCTGCCATTAGATTTCAAATTAGTCTCTAACTTAATTAGATACCAATTTAGAATCTATTGGCATAGGTCACTAAAACTTTTGTAGCTAATGTTAGATACCAATTATTTGACTTAATTGGTCACTAAATTTAATCATTACTTTTATTTTGTAGTTATTTAGCATCCAAAATCTAATTTAGTGACTATTTTGATCATAATTAGTAATCATTTCATTTAGTAGCTAAAATTTGATCTCTAAATAATATTTTTCTAATGATATATGACAGAATAATGAAATTCCAACAAGGTATTAACAATGTTAATACCTTTTCAAAAGCCCTTGTGACACACTCACTCATCGACAAAGAAAAAAAACAAAATAAGATTTTTTTTTTGCAACATACTCTTTCTATAATATCATTTGGTAAAGTTAAAATTGATTGAAAATTGTGAATTATGAATTTTCATTCAGTTGGGTTATGATAGACATACACTAACTCATACGATCAGTCACAAAGTAAAGTATCTCAAATTAATTTGATATGGTTTACTGCTGAAGTTTTTTGGTCTCTAATATATGTTGAAAGTCGTTATTTAAGATCTAACGGCTAACCACTTTTAAAAATAACAGTACTCCATGTGATCGAAATTAGTTAGGGAGAAGTATATGAGTACCAGCATAATAATGTAAACAAAAATTTAGCTATACAAAATATAAGAAAACAATTGAAAAGTTAAATGGGTCTTCAAATTTATAAATAAACTTTAAACTATGAGATGAATGATAAAATACAATTGAGTGTTTTAGTAAATTATATAATTTTTAATAAATTTTAATAAGTTCAAAATAATGTTAGAAAATATTTTATTAATATTTTCTTTATATTATGAACACCTTCTCTTTGATAAGTAATTCCTATGTAGGGATAAGTATATTGAAGTACGACTAAAACACCAATAGAGTGTTAGTTTCATAACAAAAGAAAGTTTGTAACAAAATATATATATATTATTCCTTTTTATTTCTTTTAAGTATGAGTCAATTTTATATTAATATAAATATCTTTTATTTACTAGTATTTTAGTAATAACTTTTATTTATATTTTTTATTACAATAAAATATACTTATCTAAAACCTTCATTCTTCAAGAAAAAAAAAAAACATTAAGAGATACAATATTAATGAATTATGATTAAATCTATATAAAAGATAAAATCATCATCTCATTTTTTTATATTGTTGATTTTATTTATTTTTAATAAATATATAATTTAAACGTAAATTCTTAACATATATTTTTATTTTATATGTATATTATTCATCTTATTTAATTTTGACAAATATTTAATTCACACTTTAATTCTTAACCTATATTTTTGCGATGATTTCTTGTAGAGAAACATAGATATTAAATCATTATTGTCCTTAATCTGAATACGATTAAAAAAATTGATGCAGCTATGCATACTGAAACCTTTAATTTCTTGGTCACGATATATACTAATTTTATGAAGCTCTATATCTGATCTTTTTCTCTTGGAATGTCTAACTTTTCTCGTAATAATTATAAAACTTTTTTACAGGAATTTAGTTTTGTTATTTCCGACAGAGAGTAGGGAAAGCGAAGATTTATAAATTGGAATCATGAAAACCCGTACGTTGAACAACTGTGTGGTGTCTGAAACTTTGAGACTCAAACAGTTCTCACATGATTCAATCTCGATCTATACAACCTAAGCTTTTCCTTCAAACCCATACTTCGTGTTTTTTTCTTCAAAAAAACCCTATTCTTAATTAATCTCCCAAATTAATAACCAATTAAATAAACTCTTAGAATATTTTATAGTGTTTAAAATTTAATATATACTTTTAAATTTAAATTTTAAACTACCGATTTACATGCAGAAGAACTTGTGTATTATGAGAATGGATACATAGACTTAACTACTACTGATGATGTTTCAGTGTGAGTTTGAGTTGAGTGCTTTTTCTGACAGTGGCTGCAATTTGTGTCACCGTCACGTTGTCACAGTCGTGGGTCCCACCTCAGAGGCCATATACAAAAATTTTCTGAGAAAGGGACCCACCAACGGTGTCGTTTCGAGAAAGCGCGCGGGAACAGCGCGGGAGCTGTTTCCCAATGCACTGCACACTTCATTATGTCATAACTGCGTGCGCTGCTCCACTGCCCCCACCCCCATCATATCCTCCATGCACCTACCATTTCATTATCATTAATAAATTAAATTATATTTTAATCAAAAAACTTAATCCAATTTATCAAAATCAAACTCCTATTTTACTCATTTATCTATTCTTAATTCTGCTGCTTTCCATGTAAAAGTACCGTCAAGATAAAAAAGAATATTTTAACGATTGCGAAAACAAACATAACTTTTAATAATTTTTATCTAATTTTTCATAAATATTTTATAACTAATTTAAACGTGTTTAGAGATTTTATGTCGATTAAAAATAAAGCTTTCTGATAATATATAAATAATATAAATTTTATTTTATAGATTAATTTCATAAAATTAAATTAAGTTTAAAATTTATTTTCTAAGATATAACAAAAATTTGAAACATCTTTAAATATATAATCTAATGTATTAATTGAATATTTTTAATGTGAAAAAATAACGTATTACTTGAACATTCTGAGTGTGAAGACGGTGAAGAAATCTGTCGAATACGTATAAGATTTTTCAAATTTTATAATTAAATTATTTATAACTAATTTATTTTATTTTATTTTTATTTTTTTTCTTATGCACGTGGATTCATTTCAAGTAATATCGTACCCGGTGTCTCTGTACACAAATTTGTATACATTGGACTTTATTTTGATTGAATCAGACGTTTGGCCTAAGCACTTGTTTGGATTTTAGTCTGTTTTGGAGGTAAAGGGGTGTCATTGATTGAAATTCAAATATGAAAATTTAATATTTCTGTTATTATTATTATTTATTATTAATATTATTAGTTTGACATTGATATTGATGTGGTTTGATTGGTAACATATTTGGGATGGTGTCATACCTTACTACTTAATTAGGAGAACAAAAGGGCCCAATTGCCATCCTTTCAAACTTTAAATCCAATCTGACAGAGACCCATTTGTGTGTGTTGTGAAAGCAAATGCAAGGAAAGGGTTCAATGTGCCCATGTGAGGAGTGGGCTCCATTGGAGGGTGAGAAACAAGAGAACCTTCAGGTATGGCAATGGGCCTACCCAAAAGGGCCTAATCATCATTCCCATGTTCCTATTTTATGTATTAAATAAATACTCAAATATTATTAATTGTGTAAACAAATTTATACTATAGCTTTATTTTTGTTTATATTTGTAAAATTATTGACCTTTCTAATACTTACCTTAAAAGTCTACATGACAAGTGATTTCTTGTTTCATACCAAAACCATGTCAGAAAACTATCATTTTACACCCCAAAGTAGGGTTTTTGGTGGGGGTCATACCAAAAGGTGATAGATTAAGCTACTAAAGTAGGAAAAAGAAAGAGATACGAAAAGATATCGAGAGAAAGTGATAGATAGATACAGGATCATTTTGTTTGTATTTATTTTTGTTAATAAGAATACTTTTGTACACATTTTTATGTGTTTGTTTAATCAGTTTATTTTAAAAATAATTAGTAAATCCTATTTTTCTTTAAAATATTTTAAGTTTATATAAAATGTCCATGATGGAAAGATAAATAGGGTGTTTGTTTTACAATAGTATTGTGCATTACACATTCTGGTATAAATTACAAGTTGAGAGTTGAAAAATAAATAATTGAATTATAAGTATTTAAGCTAACTAATTAATCAACTGGTAAATCTAATATGATATATTCAATTATTTAAAATAAAATAATATTTTATGTAAGTTGGTGAAAATAAAAAAAAGTTAGCTTAAGCTAACTTATGATTATAACTATTAAAATAATCTCGTGCATAAACAAATTTATTTTGGTTAAACTCGTGTCCCACTTTTTTTAAAAGAAAATTATTTAACTAAAATTTTCAAAGTTTAAGACAAAATTAATTACTCTTTTTATGGTTTATATTTTTTACTTTTATTTAACTATTATAATTTACTCATATGTATTATAATGTAATAACAAACGTAAAAAGTAAAAAAAAAAAAAATATATATATATATATATATATATATATATATATATA
>Ga0209700_102718_pt1 | contig 35292 bp, 16 predicted proteins | sample SiratroredBW_FD_187528 | JGI IMG/M metagenome (GOLD analysis project Ga0209700, IMG submission 187528) | Root nodule microbial communities of legume samples collected from California, USA - Siratro red BW (SPAdes) (version 2) | ecosystem: Host-associated > Plants > Roots > Nodule | place: USA...
TTAGTAAACTGTATAAGATCTGATAAGCCTGTATAGAGTGTCTTCTCTGATATTGAAATAAATCAATTCATTCGAAATTGAAGTCAGTTTATTTTCGCTGAACATTATATTTTCCATCATTGAGATTTGTTAAATCTTTTCAGTTTGTGAAAATTGTTTTCACTGTTTCAAAAAATTGAAGAAGTTTTCAAAGTTCAATTCACCCCCCTCTTGAACTCAGCCTAATACTCTTTCAGATATCATAGGGAATCTTGATATCTATAGATTCCTTGAGCCCCAAAGCATACAAATGTTCGAAAATAAAATGTTGGAATGCCAGAATTTTATACAGAGATGGATTTAAGAATCCAACAACAGCATTTACTTTGCCCCAATTATTAGTTCGTAAGTTACTGATCTTTATATTTTGATTTTAAGTAATTTAGGGAACTTGAATTATGGATTGATTATTTTAGGAACCATTGGCAACTAATGGTTGTTTGTCCTCCGGATAACACTGTGGTTTGGTTATATTCTCTATATCGGAAGCCAACTAATGAAATGAAACATGTGGTACAAGGGTATGATTTAATTAACTTTAAATAATATTGATCTTGGTTGTATAATATGCAAGTTATTACTAATCATCTTTGATTTCAATGCATTTAATGTTATTAATGTACTTGGCGGTAGATCTATATCCTCATCCCATTCCCTACGTTGCGTGCAGACTAAGGTATTTTTATTCTTAATTGAACCTATTAAATTCGTTGTGGACTTGTTTAATGATTTAGCTTTGATGAAATTGTAGTGTAACAAGCGAAAAGGAGGTTGGGAATGTGGTTACTACGTGATTCATTAGATGAAGACCATAGTCCAAGCCCATATCACCGACTCTTGGGAGCATGTATGAAAGTGTTCAACTTAGATAAAATTATGATGAGTTTCATATGATGATAACTAATAACACGGTTATCCTATTTTAGGTTTTCTCAGATCCAGACCCACTTGACCACACATCCATAGAAGATATTCGGAAAGAATGGGCAACTTACTTCATTGAAAAGAGAAATGACAACTTAGAGTGAACTTGTAGTGTGTATAGTATATTGTATGACTTATATAAGGTTTGTCTAACTTATAGTATATTGTAACAACTTTGTAGTGTATGTATAAACTTATATAATGTTTATGAATACTTAGAGTATAACTTTGTGTTAAAATTGAATTTTGAATTGAGTAGGTTTTGAATTTTGTACTTAGAGATTCCTAGATGGGCTTGTTATTGAATGTGCAAGATTGCCTAGCTTTTGAATTCTAGTTTTGGGCAGCAGCAAATAGCTGCTGCCATATTAAAAAAACATGGACATACCAGCGCAGTTGTAGAGAAAACCGCGCTGGTATTCTACATACCATCGCAGTTGTTAATAAGTATTTGAGAGTGACAGTAGTTTAACCAAGGTAAAGGAAACTTGGGATGCAAATCTCCCTAGTCACCATCTTTGTCTTTTTGGAGTATGGACTATCTAGTGCAATTTTTTGATCAGCTTTAACCTTTTTGATCACCCAAAGGTTTGCCCATTTAGCTCTTCATCTTTTGAAGAAACTCTTCGTCTGTGAAGTGTCAAGTATGATGAGTTTTCCAAGTCTCACTTCCCCTTCCTTCAACTTTGGATAAACCTTCTCAGCTTTGCATAATGTTTCTAAATTGTAGTTATGTTGACTTGAAACATCTAATAACTTTCTTCCACATGATTAGTTGTGTTCTTTCTTATTTGTCACAAGATGAGCTTCTACTCTTAACATTATTTTGGAGCATCAGAAACATCCAAAGTAGCTTCATCATCCTGTGATCTCACTTTCATCTTTCTATCATCCACATCAATAATGACTTTAGCAGTCTTCATGAAAGGTCTCCCAAGAATTAACGACATATCTTTATCTTCATCCATATCCATCAACACAAAGTCAACTAAAAAAATGAATTTCCCACATTCACCAACACATCTTCAACCATCCCATCAGGATACTTGATATATCTGTTAGGAAGATGCAATGTCATTTTGGTAGGTCGGCCTTTAGGTTAGCAATTCTCTTCATCATAGATAGGGGCATTTGATTGATGATAGCCCCCAAATCCAACAAAGTTTCCCTCACGAGTGACTCACCTATGGTTACCAAAATAGTAAAACTCCTAGGATCTTTAGACTTGAGGGGCAAGGATTTCTGAATGATTGTTCTACACCTAGCCTCCAACTCAATGGTATCTTCTTCAATAAACATCCTATTCTTTGTCACCATATCCTTCAAAAAGGTACAATGATATACAACTGTAAAAGGAAGCTTTGAAGCCTAACATACATAGACATTTGCCTTGAAGCCTCTGTAAAAGGTACAATGATATACAACTCCTTAAAACCTTCTCTGAATCTAGCAAATTGTCCTTCCTTGTCTTGTCTTATTTTGAAGGTATAAGGGAATAAGGAAACTTCTTCTCTAGTGAAATTCTAAACTCCTCTCTTTGTTCTTTTTTTCTTTTTTCTCATTTTCCTTATAAATTTCTTTATTTTAATCATTTTCATTTTTATTTTCTGTTCTATCACAATCTCTTCACTCAATTTTTATTTTTCCTCCTAAATTAACTCACTCTAGCAACCACTTCTCTTTCTGTATCACTGAACCCTACCTTTTTCCCACTTCTTGTGATAATAGCTTTCCATTGCTCATTGGGATTCACCTAAGTTTTTATAGAGAATGTTCTTCCAAATTGATCCACCATTATTGGTCCTTTTGGACCACCAAATTCTTCAAAATGCATCTGTATTTTTCTGATTCTAGATAGACAATTTCATGAATTGTTGTAAGCTCTCTTCTAGCTTGTTAACTCGCTCATATAACAGTGTGTATTATTGTTAGTGGGATCCACTACCTAATGCTCCATCTTGTTTTTCACCAAAATTAGCATTGCTTTGTTTCCACCCTTGATTGGAATAATTGGGCAAAAGTTTGTTGGAGAATTGTTGGCATCCTTGGTTCCCATTAGATTGACCTCTGGATTTTGGGAACTACTTGGAACTTGGCAGTGTCCATTAACATGATTCTCTTCACAAAAGTTAATCTTAGAACTGGTTGGGCTCAGACTGATGCAGCTTGTATGGCTTGTAACTGTTGAAGCAACTTCGCCATCTGCTGATTGAGAACTTCAACCTGTTCAGATAGATTTTTGTGCTGAGTCAAAATAGAATCTTGTGAATTCAACTCCAACCCTCCTTTCTTTTACATAAGTGGCCTCCCATGATGGCTTCACAAATTAGTAGAACCCATGGACTCAATTATGGGGATGGCTTCCTCTACAGTCTTGAATAAAACTGAACTACTGAAAGAGGCATATAATATTATCTTTGTCTGCGATTGAAGTCCACTACAAAATGTCTGCACTTGCATCTCCACTTCAAGCCCACAACTAGGAGACTTTTTGAAGAATGTCTTGGATCTCTCTCAATCTTCACACAATGGTTCATTAACACCTTGTACAAACGTGGCTATAGCCACCTTCGCTTTAGTATTCTTTGGTGGTGATAAGAAACAAGCTAAAACCTTGGTTTCCACATCTTTCCAACCAATTAGCGTTTGGTTGGGTGGAGATTAAAGGCATGTCTTGGCCTTTCTAGTAAGCGAGAATGAAAACAACCCCATAAACAATGCCTCCTCATCTGCTCCCATAACACCAACTAAGCCACATTATTCATAAAAGGTGTAGGTCTTCATGATCCATACCATAAAACTAATAAACTGTAACAAAATAACTTTCTTCTAAGTCATCTTCTCATTCATTTGTTGGCCTTAAATGCTTGTGAAGTATCTCAAACTTGCATATGCAATTGTTTCGCCAATGGTTCTCCTGTGATTCTAATTCTGAGCCTGATTTGCTTTAGCCATCTCTACTTCAAGAAGAATTTCTAGACTTTTAGTAGTAACTAGGTAGAAGAATTTGAATGAAAAACCTACTTGGCTAGGACCTTTCACCCTGTATTCTTGTATCAAATAAGTTTCTTCATTTAGGGCTTTTAATCTCTGGATCTACAAGTAATGGCTCTTTCCAGACCCCTTAAACAAACAACTTAAAATTTTTCACTAAAACAAGTTTTAACACCTCTCAAGGACAGTTATTCTACACCTCTGGAGGTTCGAGTTTTTACAACTCTCCAGAAATAAGTTTTCAAAGCTCTCTTGGAAATGAGTTTTGACACCTCTCTAGGACAAATATACTACACCTCTCTGATAAAACCAATCCCATACTCTCTTAAGATTAATACCTCTCAACAATGAGAAAAACACTCTAACAAAATAGAACAATGCAAGCTCACAGGGCATACCTCATAAAGTTAAGGATTTACGATGGTTTGAATACAACCCTATAATCACTCTCAAAAGGCAAATATGAACAATGAAAGTCACTCTAAGTATTTCTCTTCTATACCTTTTTCTCCTTGTATGTATTTGTGTCTTGCTTTTATCTTCAAAGACTTTATATAGCCTTTGTAGTGATGACTGTTGAAGATGTATCCATTTGATGCGTGGAATGGAATATTTTATAGTGATGAATATTTCTGTCTTCAATGTGTATTCTGAATCATTAATCCATTTGAAAACTTTCCATCTATATTAGGCAATCTCTTCTTTGATGTAATCTTCGCTTCTTTATCACATATTTCATCTTTTGAATTCTTTCTTGATCTATAGTAACTTGATCATTGAAACTTTTACTATACCTTCATCATTTTCCCAATAGACACTCTAATAAGAAACATTTTTTATATATGTTTTTGCTCATCACTCATCTTTCTAATCTCTTATGGAAATAATTTGAACATGATTGATAATAATAATTTGTATTGAAGCACATGAATCAATCATAATCAATTATTTTATACATTAGCATTTATAAAATATAATCTTTGAATTACAAAATCCTTCTAATCCTAGAATTCCAAAGTTGATACCTTTTCAATAAGTCTATATAATTTTAAACGTTGAAGTAACTCAAACTTAATTAAAATCTAGTTATATCAAAACACAGTTCTGAAATTGATTTAATATCATAACTACTAAGTTCTTCACTTAGAGAATGATAGCTTTCTATATCAATTTATTCAACAAATTTTGATTAAAAATTTGATGTATATAGATTAATAACATCAAAAAAAGTTTCAAAAACACTTAACAATTACCTGAATTCAATTATAAACTTTAAGCACCGAGTTTAGAAACTCAATGTCATGATAGAAGAGCCCTAAATAATGGCTCAACCACAAGGGCGATGGCCAGAAGAATCCCGGGAGAGTGATACTCAGTTAAGCTCGAAAAAGTTTGGATGCCTACACAAGTAATGGGCTCTCTTGTTTGAAAATTCTAATTTCATGAACCTCTTTCACATTAATTTCCTATCTAATCAATATTCTTACTATGACGATACATCTGTCCTTCTATGCCTCATTGACGAGAGTAGTAATAAGTCCTCCTTATTTTCAGTTTAAGGTAAGGAAGAATTAAACTAGTCGAATCAACTTGTACAGATATTCGTGCTAGATGTTATATTTTGGGTAGTTCTAGTATTAATGGAATTATTTGCCTCTACCTAGATAATATAGTGTATTTATGGAATATATCTACAACTAAATTTAAGGTCATTCCTCCCAGTCCAGTTCAGTATGCACCAAATAATGTTCATATTATGTTTGAATATCAAGGATTTGCCTATGATTGTTCTAAAGATGATTATAATGTAATTAGATATGTATTTTCTTTTCCGCCAAAAAATGTGGAGTTAGAATTGGATTGTGAAGAATGGGATACTAGAAACGAATTGGAGATTTATAGCCTCAAAAGTAATTCTTGGAGGAAACTTGATGTAGATGTTCCTATATGCAGAGGTTTTCATGATAAATTCTACTTTGAGGGATATGTCATTGGTTGCATGTTTTTGGTGGCACTCCAGAAAATTATTTGGTATCATTTGACTTAAGTAATGAGGAATGTTATACGACTCTCACACCCTTAGATATACCCTTAGAACTATATGATAATTTTGATATTAATTTGGTGTTGAAACACCTATTTCTCTTAAATGGGAGAATTGCTTTGATATCAAACTATCATCTGACAACTACTTTTTACATATCAATTTTGGGTGAAATCGGTAAGAAGGAAACGTGGACTAAACTCTGGACTATTGGACCCTTACCTGGCCTTTCGTTTCCTATTGGAACATGGAATACGAGTAATATACTCTTCCAAACACACGATGGTAAACTAGTTTGGTTTGAATTAAGAACCCACTTGACAAGCTTGATGTCAACGTACATAAATGTATATGCCAGTTGATAGTTTATAAGGAAATTCTTCTTCTTATGAATAAATAGTTAATTATTTTTTCTTATTTACACCCAAGTGGCTTATGACTAATTATTAGAATTTTCTTTTGTCAATTTCATGTTGTACTTCTCCTTTGTAATCCTCGCTATGACTATGTCGAAACTATAAAAAACAACTTATATTTGTATCACATTGTAATAAATTTCATGACTTAATGTATAACAATTTATTTAATGAAAATATAAAATTGTGATCAATATTGTGACTTGTTTTGTATTTACACTATAGTTGTTTAACAAAATTTACCTACAAATAGGTGTTAGTGTTCCTTCTTGAATCATAGAAATAGTCGACTCTTCAATTTGTGAACATTGACTTGAATGAGTTTTTAGATCTCATTGTGATTTTTTAAATATGGTTTGAAGTTTGTGTTATTTGAAATGATTTAATTAGGTGATAGAGTGACTCCTCTATAAGATATAAGTAAGCAATCTATTTATTTGAATTTGCTTCTTATTTTTAGACTAAACATTTGCGCGTCATAGGATCATTTTAATTGTCATTGGGGTATTTTTTCCTTTTATAACAACTGAAAAATAAATATAGAAACAAGTTGTCTTTGTGAAAAAATAAAACAAACAAAACCTTCCCAAGTTGTGGAGTAATAAGCAAAACAAAGTCTAAACAAGAATTTGAATATACATACATCGAAGTTGCTTAACAAATTATTTTTTGTTTTATAAAGAACAAAAAGTCATAAATATCGTATTTATAAAGAAACACTTGGAATGACTATTTAAGAAACAATTTTAGCTATTGGATTATGCTAGAACCTATAACAGTTCTTAAAACATACACATTATAGAAGACAAAATCCTTGAGATTGGTTGTACAATTCGATAATTCAAAAGGAGAATCAATGATAAAATATTCAAGAAATTTTTCAGGAGACATGTGCTAACTCATCTACTTTTTTATTCTTTCTTTATTTTGATTTTTTTTTAACTTTTCATTGTGTTTCAAGCACTTATATGTCTCTATTTTTCTGAGAATTCCAATGCCTACACTAATTTGTTTTTGAATGACTTATTGAATTCAATTACCCAAGGAAAAAACCAATAGAAAATGTAATTACAACACTTCCACCTAATGATTATGGATCTCAAATCTTCCTAAAACATGTTCATTTAAAGATATCTTTCAAAATGAATTCAAAAACAATTTTTGAGTTTCTAAAACATACAAGCTTTAGAATTCATTTCCAAAGATTTATTTAAATGAACATGTTTTAGGAAGATTTAAGATCCACTTATAAACCAATGTTGTGGTGCATCAAAAATTAAAATTGGGGGTTTCAGGAAAGGCACCACGTCGGTTGGGAGCTCAGAATCGACGTGGTGCTGCTGTTTTAACCCAATTATGCTTTTTCAATTTCACTTTTCTTCTCCCTCCAAAGCACGCACATTCTCCACATTGTTTTGACATCTTCTTGGCTGCTTTTCGTTTGAAGCTTTGAGGTTTTTCTTTCTTCTCCATTTTCGTTTGCGTTCAGTGATATTGTTGGTTTATTGACTATTTATTTGTGTTTTGTGGTTTTGGTAGTGTTAGTTTGTCCGCATTTGTGTTCGTTGGATTCTCGGTTTGGCATGACCACTGCTCTACAAGAGGTATGTTTTTATCATCTTTGAAATGGAAGAACAATATGATTTGAATGGTTGTCTCTCTGATTAGAATGCTTGTTTGGATTTGGATGCTTTATGTGTATGTTTAATGTATATATTACGCATATGGTACTGAGTCCAGGAATGATTCCCGACAATTTTTGTATTTTATTTAAGCATTGTTGTATGATTTGAATGCTTGTAAAATTGGAATGCTTAAATGGTCTTTGTGTATAGTTTAATATATAAGAAACATGTTTGGGTACTGAGTCTGAGGATGTTCGATCCTCGGCAATTTCTATTTAATCTTGTTCATTGAGTAATGTGTCTGAAAATCTTTCACTATTCATAGTGATGGATCGAAGTTGGATAAATGCAAGTCGAATAAGTGATGTGTATGAGAAAGGTGTTGAATATTTTTTAGAATTTGCTAAACGGATGGAGCAACAATAAATGGAAGATATTACTGTCTGTGTGTGAATTGTGTGAATTTGAAAAGACTAGATATTAAGTTGATACAATAGTATGTTCTTTGTGATGGTTTCTTGAAGAACTATACAGTGTGGACTTGGCATGGTGAAGTTCTAGGCTTACCATATGCATCTGTGTAAGATCAATGTGAACTTTCTAATCTATATTCTGAAGATTGCAAGGATAACATGATTCGTGATATTAGAGGAGAGAGTGTCCACTAGGCCCATGTGTTTGATTCTTTGAAAGATGATTCACTAACAAAATTGTATCCCGGTTGTTCATGTTTTTCACGTTGTCAACAATATTACGGTTGTTTAATATGAAGGCAAGAAATGGGTGGACTAATAGAAGATTTACTGAATTACTTGAACTTTTACATGAAATACTTCCTCAAGGTAATACATTGCCGACCAGTCACTACGAGGCCAAGAATATATTGTGCCCAATGGGTTTGGAGTACCAAAAAAATACATGCTTGTCCAAATAAATGTAAACTATATAGAAAAGAATTCGAAGAATTGCATAAGTGTCCCAGATGCGGGGTATCAAGATACAAAGTAAAGGATGATGACTGGGATGAAGATGACATGAAAAAGGGTCCTCCTGCCAAGGTATTGTGGTATCTTTCAATTATACCACGTTTAAGACATTTTTTTGCCAATGCTAACGATGCAAAGAACTTGACATGGCATTCAAGTTGAAGAAAATGTGATTGGTTGTTACGACATACTGCCACAATGGAAGAAAATCGACTCTTTGTATCCTGAGTTTGTAAGTGATCCAAGAAATCTCAGACTTAGTCTTGCAACTGATGGAATGAATATGTATGGTAATTTAAGTAGCAAACATAGTTCATCTGAAATGGACCATACTCAGACAGTAATGAGTTTAAAATGAACTGCACAAGAAAATTCTCATCCACGGTCATTCCAAGGGACTTAAGTCTTGCTGCAATATTTGTCATCTCAATGACATGTTCGTGCATAGTACGAGAACCATCAAATTTCATGGTGGTCAAAGTACTCATTAATGTCCCAACAAGAGACTTATCAGCAGTTTGGGAGCGCTCTTCCACAAATTTCATAAACTCTGTTGCACTTTCAGTTTTGGGAAGAACTGACTTAATATTATTTGCAATGCTCATTCGCATAAACATCAAACTAAGTCTATTTGACCTTTCCCAGACTTTATAATGAGTTTTCTCCTCAATGCTACTTGCATCAGTAATAGCAGCATGCTTTTCAACATGAAAAACTGTATCAAGATCCAACACACCTAAGTGAAATTGGACTTGTTCAGTCCAATCAGAGAAATTCAACCCATTGAATACTGGAACAGACGTAGCTTGTGAATGTAAAGATACAGGAACAGATACTACAATTAACACATGTTTATCATTAATACTTTGAGTTATACATTAAACAGATTCCAACAACAAACTGACATTATATGCATACTAATGCTCTCCTTTGGATGATACATTAATACGCAAAACATAATGATGCTATAATATTAACATTATTTGTTAAGACATATGCACTAATTAGCAAAACTCATTATCTTTGGATATATAAGTAAAACCAATAATGCATACTCACTTCCAACAATCATGTCCATTAATTATAAGAACAACTAATCAACCTTTGGGCGATCCATAAATGCCTTATAATAATGAACTTCAATTAACCCATATAAATCAATTATCTATAATTTAGCATCCATTCTATAGGTAATTGAAATAAACAATTATCATTAATTTGGAATTACAATAAAACATAAAGATTTGATAACTTTGGTGATTACAAATCTATCATACAAATAATTCTAATAAATAAAATTATCAATAATTTGGGATTAAAATAAAACATAAAGATTTTATCACTTTGGTGATTACAAATCCATCATAGAATTAATTCCAATAAAATAATCATTAATATAGAATTAATCAAAATTTGATTTACTTTGGTGATTACAAATCTATCATAACATTAATTCTAACAAATAAATCAACTCATAATAATTAATTATCATTAATGCAGCGTAAAATAATCATGAAAACATTATACCCACTTTTAAAAAAAACCCTAAACCATACGGAAGCATACAGCAGTGGCATCATGATTAATTTGGATGAAGGTGTAACCAATTTGACTTACATTAATGGTTTCAGATTCGCCTAAGTGCTATCCAAATTTACATTAAGGTTCACCAAATCAATAAGGCGCACATGTTTTGCTTCTTACATAAAGAAGGAAAAATTTTGTTGAATCCCGAAATCACACACCTACGCCTAGGACTCTTCTATACCCGCTAAATGAAAACCGACGGGCCTTACGCAGTAAAGGTAACCTCATAAACGAGATTTTATCATATGCCGAAGAAGAAAAAATTAACTGCTATCTTAATTAAAATTAAATAAATCCCTAAATATTTCTCCAATGATAAAAGATTCGGAAAAATCTCTTTTTTAAAACTTTAGATGCTTGCTTTACGCAAGTAATCCATTCATAAATATGGGATTCAAAAACCCGTACACATTCCTTCCAACATAATGCAAAGTTATAAAAATAAATAAATTATTTATTTATAAATTCATAATTTAAATTTAGGGTTTATCTTGGGAAAAGACATAATGGAGAATCATAAATTCAAAAACAGTGAGCTCTGATACCACATGTCAGTTTAAACATAATGAGGAATAATCAATCATAAATATTCCACAGGATCTTGGAATATATGATTATCACATCACATAATATAGGATAGTGAGAGAGACTTACCTTGATCCATGAGAGATCCAATCAATTGTACTTCAATCTCTTTCACTTCAATCTCCTCCTCTCAATCTATCTCTTTCAGTCACTTTTCTCTCTACACACTTTATTGATGGTATATTGTGTAGAACTCTCATACTACAGAGACAGAACCCTATATCTTTATATAACCAATGTTTATCAAATTGGTTACCATCAGTTATTATAAAATAATAACCAATTTTCATTAATTTGGTTATTATCAATAATATTTGTAACCGACTCCTATCAAGTTAGTTACCATAATATAATTATGAAATAAATAACTTCTCATAATTACCAATACGTACTTTTATTTTATTAAATCACATACTTTTATTTTATTAAATCACATACAGGCTCATAATGATATTTATTGATATTTATTTCACATGAGTCACATGATGATGGAATAATTTATTTATTTTCTAACAACCAAATCAAAAATCACTAAGTGCTTTAATTTAATATCATTATCAATTGCAAAGAAAACACCTTATGATGAGAAACTTTGAGATATCTGTGAACAATTTGATGATGTAGCGTGGTTGGTGATTGCAAGAAATAATTTAGGAATTGAACAACAGAAGATATATTTGATCTATTATCCATTAAGTAGAGAGACATCTCACCTTCCTCCTACAACCTTGTAAATCATGGATAAGATTATTATGTTTAAACAAAACTTTGGTATCCTTTCAATGGGTATAAAAGATGGCTTTGCACCTTAAATCCCTGTATCTAAAAGAATATAATGACAATTTTATTTTTTTTTCACAAACATGTATGCCTTTGCGTTATCTAAACATCTCAAGACTTAAGAAATACTTTAATTGTCCAAGGTCCTTATTTCTAAAAAATTGATTTATAGAATCTTTGACAATCTTAATATCAGACATAAAATTTCTTGCCAAAATGATATCATCCACTTATATAACTAATGCAATAAAAGAAAAACTGGTTTTCTTAATGAAATAAAGAGTTATATTTAGATTGAACAAAACCAATGTTTTTAAGAAATTGATAGTGTAGAGAACCATTCTCTTTTGGGTTGTTTTAACCCATATATAGACTTCATTAACCGACAAACTTGATTAGGCTAAGTAGATTTTACTTCTTGAGGCAAAACTATATAAACTTCTTAAGTTAAATCACCATGTAAAACAGTATTATCTACATCAAGTTGTTTAAAATATCAATTTTTATTTGCAACAACAATAGCAAAAGGAAAGTGTATTGTGATAAGCTTTGTTAAAAAATAGGATGGCCAAAAAGTTCAAAAAGGGAGGGAGTGAATTAAACTATTAATTTCTTGCCAAAATGATATCATCCACTTATATAACTAATGCAATAAAAGAAAAACTGGTTTTCTTAATGAAATAAAGAGTTATATTTAGATTGAACAAAACCAATGTTTTTAAGAAATTGATAGTTTAGAGAACCATTCTCTTTTGGGTTGTTTTAACCCATATATAGACTTCATTAACCGACAAACCTGATTAGGCTAAGTAGATTTTATTTCTTGAGGCAAAACTATATAAACTTCTTAAGTTAAATCACCAAGTAAAACAGCATTATCTACATCAAGTTGTTTTAAATACCAATTTTTATTTGCAACAACAATAGCAAAAGGAAAGTGTATTGTGATAAGCTTTGTTAAAAAATATGATGGCCAAAAAGTTCAAAAAGGGAGGGAGTGAATTCAACTATTAATTCTTTTTTAGAAAGCTAGAAAGTATGAATGAATATTTTTATTAAACCTTGATTACAATATAACAGAAGCACAAAACAACCAATTGAATCACGAATGAGAAAGTTAAAATGCAAAACAACAAGTTAAAAAATAATCTCCAAATGTGCACAACCAATAAAACAACTTGTTGAAATGCAAAAATAACTTGTTAAATTTTTCTGGCAATTCTAGAACACACAAATAACCTGTTGAAATTAAAAATAGCTTGTTAAAATTTCTTTTCCAACACTTAGAAAATTTTCTCAATTTCAGCAGAAATTTAACATGTTAAAAATAGATTTTAACAGGTTGTTTTTATTAAACCAGTGACAGTGTTAAAAAATCAAATGTGACAGATTAGGCAAAGCAAATAACAGTACAATTTAATACAAACACAAAGGAAATATACGGCTCAAAATTTTGAAACAATTGTCAATGTGAAAAAAGAGTGAAAACACAATGTATAGTAAGCTAGATATGTATGATTACATAGAATAGAATCTTTCAAGTAATTTTCTAAACAAAACTAGCCAAACACATACTCTTCAGCAGTAAGCAATTCAGAAAATATCCAGATTGATGCAGCTATTATAAAGGCCAAAAGATTGATGAAAACCACCACAAAAATGTTATACAAAATTTTGAAGTGCAACAATGGATCAATCAAGAGAGATAAGCCAATTATAATAGCCAAACTGATTTGAAAAATAGTACTGAGTTAATACAGCAAAATTGTAAAACAAAAATCAGTTCAATGATTTATCAAAACATTAGAACCCCTCACCAAAACAGATTTAATATGACAAGATTAAGATAACAAAACCAGTAGTAATGTTGTTAAATGAAAACAACTTAAGTGGGTCTAAAAACGCAAGGTTAACCAATCAAGAAACTTCGCATGCAGCAGGGAGAAACCCAGAATTTTAACCCGTTAAAATCACTGCCACAATGAAGAAAATGACTCTGTTCAGACAAACAACAGGTTGTTTTGGATTTTAATAGGATATTTATACCAGTAAAGTTAAAAATGTACCAAAACAGTTCGTGAATTGAGAAAGGCAATGAAAGAGAGAATCACAAAAGTATTTTTATCTTGGTTTACTTTTTTATAAGAGTTACGTCCAGTCATTTGCACAAGAATCAATTTTGAACCCTACAAGATTGTCTCTACCCCTTATACAGCATCCCACCACATAAGTGCACAATCCTAGTACAATATGCATAACTCTCCTATTGTGTTTGATGCAAGCAATACAACCAAAACGAAATCTTACAAGATTATAATACACACAATGCTTAAAAAACCTTTTTAAGCACTATACAACCAAGAATTGATATGTAAACAAATTATAAACCCTAAAACAACATTGCAACAACAAAAATCAGTTAATATGCAGAAGAAAACGCTTATCTTTGCAAGAGAACCGCTACCATAATGTTTCTAACCAAGTGCATGCAAAGCTTCCTTCAAAAGTGAGAAACCAAAGTAAACTTTTTCAAATCTTGATCATCTCTCTCACATGAAGGTGTTTTTTCCAAGAATATCTGAAGTAGTTCTTCTGAAAGTGTTTCAAAGCTTAGAGAAACCAAAACGTACTAAGAAAAGCACTGCACGACTATTTTTAAAGTCCATGTCAAATCTGTTAAGTGAAAACAACATGTTGTTTTTCAAATTCAACAGGTTGTTTTTACTTAAACACAAAAACAACAGGTTGTTTTCCAGAAACAGCAGGTTGTTTTTGTTATGCAGTAGCTTTACTATAAAAATCATTTTCGAAATTCACATTTTACTTGATTTTGAAGAGCACAATACAAGCAAATGATTAAGAGACACACACAAATACATGAATGATCTAAACTAGGTCTATACTATCCCAAACTAAAGAACTATAGTCTTCCTTCAACCAAGCCAAGTCTTTAAACAATTTCTTCATCAAATCGCCAATAAAAAAGCTTCTCCACTAGCTCCAACAAGCTTTGCAATAGGAAAATAAGTATCAGTTCACACCTTCAATTTAACTATATCCTCTAACAATAAGGTATCTCCCTATTAGCTTTATACTTTATTTTATAAATTCATTTACAACAAATGGGATATTTTCCAAAAGGTAAACTAGTGAAATACCAGTTTGATTTCTTTCAAGAACATCAATTTCATTTTTCATGACCTTACCCAATTGGAAGAAGTAATAACTTCCTTATAAGTATGAGGTTCAATTCGAGAAGAAATACCAAGAATATATTACAAATGCTTAGTAGATAAATTCTTTAAGGACGTAACAGAATTAATGGAATATTAAACCTCTTTTCCTTTATGAATATTAGTCTCTTGAGAATAAACAACTTGAAAGTGATAATCATTTGAAAAGAAGGAGTTTTTATAAGCCTAGTACGTATATCTTCTTAAATTTTTAGTTTCATCTCTTTCATTATTATTAGTTCTTTCATTATTATGAACATGATTTGTTAGGTATTCAAGTGTGAGTCTAAGTCCCACATTGGGTAGGAATGAGAAAGTTGAGCAACATATAAGAAAGAAGACCCACAAATCTAACGCCTTAAGGTTTTGGGTTGAAGGTGGCGTCATTCCCTTATATAGGTTGACTCTTGTCTCATTCTTGTGAGATCTCCCCGGTTTTCCCCTCGAATTCTCTCAACATGATTATTGAAAACAGTTTCAGTATATTGTTATAAGTATGTTAATAACAACATACTCTTTTGTTCCAAACTTAAAACCAAGGAAAAATACACTTCCTAATATAGGATCAAGCTTGTTTTTGTTGTTCTCAATTGTAAAAGCAAAACAAACATGTCCAAAAACCCTTAAATTTAGTAAATCACGAACATGTTTATATAAGACCTCAAAAGGACTTTTGTTTCTTAAGACCGGCGAAGGCAACATATTGATCAAATAGATAACATGAACAACAACATATGACTAAAAAATTCTTGCAAGACTAGATTGATGCATGATATAACAAGTTACATTTAAGATGTATTGATGCTTTCTTTAAACTACAAAATTTCTTAAAGTGTTTCAATGTAAATTTTTTATATATGATCACACATTCTATTTTTGTCAAAATATATGTCAGCATAATTTTTGCAAATATATTCAAGAACCTTTTTTTGCCAAGTTTGAAATACTATAGATAATTTTTTCCTTTATGATCCATATCATGGTTGACTTGTATTAGAAGAACTACATTCTAATTTGAAAGATATGTGATAAAGTCCACTATGGAAGTCCATTTGACCATTCATCTTCAACCAACTCCTTCATTGAATTTGGAAAAACATTATTCATATTAATGTTTTTAATAATAGTAATATTATTATTATTATTAGTGCTTTTATATTATATTTATTAATATCATTATTATTATTATTTTAGTATTATTATTTATATTATTATTATTACAATTAATATTATTAATATTATGATGAATATTATTATCAATATGACTAATTTTATTATTAATATGAATAATAATAATAATAATATTTTAATATTATTAAAATTATACTCACTAATATTGATAATAATAATAATAATATGAATGGTGATAAATAATAATAATAATAATAATAATAATAATGAATATATGATCGTGAGGTTGATACAGTAATTGTGACTTGTGTATGTATATCTGAAAGACTCCAGCTCAAATCTTTCTCACAACTCTTTGTGAATAATAATAGTGAAAGTAATAATAAAAGTGTTATTATAATTTTAATAGTAGTAATAATAAAAAAATATAATAATAATAATTCAATGTAATTGCTTTCCTAATATTTATTTATTTTAATTACTTTCCTATTGCTTAATGGTAACAATAATGGTGAATCAATTAGTAATTATTAGTTTTGGGTCATTTTTCTATATTTGGACTAATTAGGTTTTAATTAAAAGTTTGTGTAATTTTTGAAATTTTTTCAAACATGAGTATATTTCATATTTGTTTCCATACACTACACCATTTTTTACTTTACACAATCCAAAAGTGTTGTTTAAAGCCAAAAAATCGTTGCCTAAACTTTAGGCAACACTTCGGGAACGATTTTCCAGGCATGGAGTATGCGTCCGTTGCCGTAGACTATAGGCAACGGTGTTTTCTCTAAGGCGAGAAATTTCATAAAACCATTGCCTATAATGCTACTTTAGACAACACTTTTCGAACAATTTTTAGACAATGTTTTTGCTAAGACAACGCTTTTTAAAATGTTGCCTATTGTTTAGACAACGTTTTTTTAAATGTTGCCTATTTTTAGGCTTTTTATAAAAATTGCCTATTATTTAAACAATAAGCAATATTTTATAAAATATTGTTTATTGTTTAGACCACACTTATTTGCCTATTACTTATATTTAACTATGTTTGAAGCAATACTTTTTTCAATGTTACTAAATATTAAAAAACATTAAACTTTAGACAATATTTTCAAATTAGCTTTTATTATATATTTATTCCATATTTATAATATTTTTAAAATTTTGATTATTTATTATTTAATTGCTATAATATTTTAACTACACTTTAATTCATATCTTATAACTTATGAGGGTCATCAAGAAGAAAAAAACAATTGAACAATTGTATCATTGTATGTATCTTTGCATTAGATAATAATATCAACATCATTCATTTTCATAATCAACATCTTCCACTTCTAGAATTTCTATCTCATTGTCCCTATTAGAACATTCATTTGCATCTTCATCTTTGACCCGTTCTTCCTTAGTTATATGCTCAATGACCTTTGTTGAACATTAGACGGTTCAAAGTCCCTCTAGAGGATCAAATCATTTGATAAAGTTTTGATGGTAATAAAACTCAAATATATATTTTTATTTGATGACTTATATACATTGCGCAGTTAACATTATTATTATTATTATTATTATTAAAGCAGGAGACACATGGTCTATAAAGAGATAAATTTTCTTACTATTTACTTTTATGTTATTGATTTGATTTAAATTGATTTTATATCATGATGTGCTTTAGTTCAAATTTGTAATGAAAATTATTCAAATTATTATAAAGCATTTAAATGTGATTAATTGATTTTATATCATATTGTGCTTTAATATTCAAATTTGTTCATAATGAAAATTATTCAAATTATTGATGAGTATCTCAAATATAATTTCTCTATTTTATTTTAAATTATTTCTGATACAGAACTAATCAATTCTAATGCAGTATGAAAATTAGAGAAATATTTCCAATTTGAGCTCCATACATCAGAAAGTCAAGATTGCTCTGTTCAAGCATCCCAACGGCTAGTTTCTAAAAAGCTATATATAGAGGAGCAAATTCAAGTTGAAGGATACAAAAAGAAGAAACAAAAAGAGAAATACATCATATAATACATTGAAGAAAATATACTAAGTGTTTATTGTCAATCTACTATAGAGAGCATATAAAGTTTTGGGTTGTGTGAAACCATTGTGTAATTCTTCACCATTGTGAAGTAAACCCTTGTGAGCTTTCATTGGTCTCTCTTTTGAGAGTGTTTCTTTAAGTGGCCTTGATCTCATGGGAGATTGAGACTGGTATAACCTGGAGAGGTTTGTGTACTCGTGATAACCTGGAGAGGTTTGTGTACTCGTTGTAACTATTTGCTAAATAGTGGAACCTCTTGAACAATTTGTTTAAGGGAGAACTGGACGTAGCCCAAGAGATTAGGGTGAACCAGTATAAAACTGTTTTATCTGTGCTTATATATTTTTGCCTTGGTTGGTGGTTTCTATTTATAGCGAATTGAGTTCAGGCTCCATTCAACCCCCCTTCTGGAGCCAGTTGTTCCTACAACCTTAGATATTATATCCTTATCCTTGTTTTACTTTGTCTGGAGCTGTGAGCTTCAAAATCTTCACCTTTACAACATGGATTGTAATTATCATCCGTTCCTGCAATATATAAGATACATACATATATTAATAATTTCATTTGTATATATGATAATTATATACATCTTTGTTTGGATAATTAACGATCGAGTTTAATTAATGTTAATTAATCAAAATGTTAATTAATTTGGTTTTGATAATACTAATGAATGGTCCTAGAAATCAAGTTGCACAACTAGTGTGAGGGATGCTACTAGATAGAGGCTCAAAACCTTGTATTAAGCTATACATTAATTAATCAATCTAATATAGGTGGATTTTTTTAAAAAATATATAAAACAAATTATTATCAAGTTGTAAAAATATAACCTACCTTAGTTTCTATATTTTCATCAACAGTGTTTAATTCAGAGAGTGACTAGTACATTACTAATTTGTTGACTGTACTTTTTAGAATTCTCAAATTTTTTTTTTATCTTACTAGAGTTGGGTCCATGTGTCTTTAAAATATCTGCCAGCTATCACGACTAGCATCACATCAAATGGAACCTTAACCAGCATCACTAAATTAGTAATGAACCTTGACCGCCATTATTATCCCATTTACAAAAGCTATAATAATAAACAAAGATAATTACATTTAAGTAGACAATTTTGATCATCAATCCATGTTAATAGAAAATATATTATGTTGCAACCGAAGTTATAGCAACATTATTAAATAGATGCAAGATAAAAACTTACCTCCCTATTGGCAAACCCTTCATCAACAACCTTTTTTGCAAAATCAAGATCATCACATATCAAAATGTCATAAAAATCTAAATTGACTTCAACCTGAAACAGAATACCTGACTCATATTAACTCCATCCACCTATTATAGCCTAACAACTTTGCACTTCATGGATAGAGAAAGAGGTATATAGTATGCTATAACAAATCAACAACAAATTTGGAAGTTTACACTCATCATACCTGTCAAACTTCAACATCGACATAATTGATAGGCTTAAGCATATAAAGATCTGAATCCTCTTCAAACTCTGAAAAGGGGAAAATTTTGAAGTCTAAGCATTTCTTAGTATAGCATAAAAATGTATGAAATTATCACTGAGAACCAAGATATACATTTGAACATACTTGGATTATCTATTTGTAGTTAGGTTTCTTTATTTTATTTCAACTCAAAGGTTGCAAGTAAGAGAGAATGGACCATGAAAGAAAGATGAAAAAGAATATAGAAAAGATAATTTTTGCACCATAATGGTTAGCTCCCCAAACTTGATCAATAAACCTTTCTTTTCCATGGTCCTTTGTATGTTTGATTCAGTATCTTTGGTGGTTTCCATTTTCTATCTTCCTCTTCATCGTAGTTATCAAGTTAATTAAAGGGGAAAAATTGTATGAAATTAAATAAAAAAACTCATTAATCCTTCTATTGAGAAGTCATCACATTAGAAATCACTGGAATCTGATGTAGAAACAATAAACTGGAATTAGAAAACAATTTAAGTAAAATTGGAAATAGTATACTGAAAGCAAATCAAGAATTCAATTCAGAATGCTTCAGATAAACATTAAAAGAAGTTTACTGGAAAATACTCATTCAATAATACAAATCACAAGTGATATGTAAAACCAAAAGTAATAAAGATTTCAAGAAAGACTAGTTTTTTGAAATTCAAATAGATGAACAGTAATCATAGTAAACTGGAAACACAAAACAGATTCGAGAACTGGTTCTGACGGACGAAGGCCCAGGCAAGGCCCAATCATTAGATCCATGATCAAACACATTGAAGCTCAGGAGGAGTCAAAGACATTAACATATATCAAGATGCTGACAACTCTAAGCTTTAGTGGAAAATTGTAAAAATACTGTGGAAGATTTCCCTTTGTAAAAATATTGTAAAACACATTTCTCCTTTGTAAAAATAAACCCTAGGTGCCTTATGTTAGAAAGGAAACTAGGTTAGAGTTTTAGAAGCATCTAGAAGTTATGTCATGTGACGCCTTCTCATTGGAGGAGAATGAGGTGCTAGGGTTTGGGAGAAGCTTGCTCCACAAGCTAGGTTACCCTAACCCTAGCGTGTGGTGCAAGCTAGGGTTAAAAACCCTAGCTTCTCCTACACGCTACTTAGGTAGCTTGTAAGGCATGTTAGGTTTTCTAACCCTAGCTTCTCCTACAAACTACTTTAGCTTGCTAGGGAAGCTATTAGCTCATTTCTTCTTCTATAAATAAGAGGCTTAGGAACCTCTCTTGTAAGCTTGATTTGAGTAATGAAATGCTGCCAAATTTTCAGCACATTGCCTCAAGTTTCATATTGAGTTTCTTCTCCTAGAAGTTAGAAGCTCTCTCTTGAAGGTTGGCCTAACCTCCTTCAAGGCCTTCACCACCTACCTTACCAAAATCTTACCAATCTTCACCTTCACGCTTCCTTCCATGGTGAATTCTTTCGCATCCATTGCTTCTGCATCTTGAGGAGCTCCTCCCTTACATTGTGTTCGGTGTAAAAAGCTTGAACATGCTCTTCATCCATTAGAGTGTGAGCTACAAGCTAAAGTACCAAGGAGCTTCTCCATCAGGTTCAATCAACTATTAAGAAGAATTATCAATTCCAGGAAAACCCAAAATAACACCAGAAGAATAAACAATCAATTATATGCGATGAACAGTTAATTACGCAAGGAAGAACAAAAACAAAAAGTGTTCAAGAAGAGAGAAAGAAAGATCAAGAACACAAGATTTTATTTTATAGGGCCCTTTCTCAAGGGCTACGTCCAGTCCTTTTCCAACAAGCAAAGATTTCCACTAATCAGGATCATGAAGATCAGTTTACAATAGTACAAACACTTGCAACTAACAAGAACACACTGCTCCTAACACTAAACTACCTATTAAACCCTTCAGCAAGTCAAACACAGTGCAGAAACCACTACACGAACCCAATTACAACACCCTATGTAAAATGGGTACTAGAACAACAAACACAAATTACAAAACCTATGTAATTTGCAACCACTCACTCACAATACAAGGAAATATCAAGATCAGTGCAAAACAGAAGTACTTCTATACTCAACAAATTGCAAATGTATTAAAGAACCATTATAGAAGACTTAGCTTTGATACAAAACCAATTTGCACTAAACCCACTTAAGACCAAGCTCCAAGATTCAAATTCTTGATGTCTTGTTAATCGAAAATCAATGTCAAACTTTGTTCTCAAAGTAAGGGCGCTTATTCTCACTTGGAAAATCACAAACTTGATCACTTAGAATGTTTTTTGTAAATTTCAAATCGTGTGCCACCCTTATATAGAAAACTAGTTTATAACAGACAAAAAATTCAATCGATTGTTTTAATCATTCAATCGATTGATTTTCTATAACACATAAAAAATCCAACAAGTTCAATTTTGAAAAACATTTTAGTAGTTTTATTCTGAAAATAGTTTTTCAAAATTATTTAATTATTATGAATCTTTTGAGCCTTCTCAAGTGAATGAATCATGCAACATGGTTTTGAATCAAAACTACACTCACACACACCCAACCTAAGTCCTAGACCAAAACTCCCACCAATCTTCATAAAGGCTTCAAGTGATCCACTCGTAAGCTTTGATCCAAAGACTTCATCATGTTGTTGACTTCATCAAATCTTTTAGCAACTCTTGGTGCTGACAATCTCTCCCAATTTGACGAAGACAAACAAGAGTGTGTTGAGTCACATTCAATTTGTTCTCCTCTAAATAATTAACTATCTGTACACTTAAGCTCCCCCATAATTTGATATTCTAGTAAAGTATGTTTTAACAAACATATGATGCAAGTAGTAGAACCAAATAAAACATATTTCATTAATAATAAGATCAGGATTATATAACATCGATCAACATTACACAACATCCTTCACCCTAATTAGAGAAGACCAACAAACTGATTAAACAACAAGATAACAAAGCTGGATATACCAGCATCAGAGCAGTAGATAGCAAAGCTGGATAAACCAGCATTAAAGCAGCAAAAAGATAACTTCAGAAAACATAAAATAGCACACTAACACACCAAATCATAAAAGACACCATCCTAGACTTCTAATGCAAGAGACAACACACTTCATACTTCTCCCCCTTTGACTTCATCAAAAGGAATAGAATGAACCAACAAGATATGCAATGGACGTTCTAATTGTCTGGTTCAAAAAACATTGTCCCAATCTTCGATTGAATGTCTTGAACTTGATTCTCAATGAACTAGAAGTGTGGCTCACAATACTGATGGTGACGCCTGTTGTCATTTTCCATGGTGTTCAGTTGGTTAATCATCATTTACTCGAACCTGGAGTAGGTTTCATGTCCTGGTGTTGTTGGTGTTTCCCCCATATTAGCAAATTGATCAAAGTTCATCTCAATTTCAGTAGGAGCATCATCGTTGACAACACTGGTCCCAACTCCTTCATCCTCTTGAAAAGAAGTATCCTTATCAGGCTTACATACCCACTTTCTGTTGTTCACCTTCCTTAAACCAATCTTCTTAAGAGTGATGGCAAAAATCTGGTTTAGAGCTTTAACTTCTTCTACTACCTCTCCCTCCACATCAATTTCAAAATACTCAATAAAACTTGAAATAAGCACAACATAAGGGATACGGTATTCGAGCTTTTTGTTGACCTTGAAGATATGCTCTCTTATGACATTCACCCAGTTTACTTTGGTTTTGGTCATCAGACAATACATAAGAATTAAATCCTCCTCGATAAAAACAACATGGTTGAAACCTCTTGGTGTAAGAAGCGATATCACAACGTAGGCCAGAATCCTTGGTGTAGCAGCCAGCCCTCCAACAGAGAAAGTTCTTGTCGCAGAATCTTGATTCCTCAAGCAGGACTTGTAAAACTGGACTTTGATCAAGTTTCCCAGCTCAATGGTATTTCCTCTACTAACAACAACACCATTATTCCTCAATCCTATAACAGCCAGCCAAACTTGTTCATTGATAGCAATGTCCATTCCCTTTACTTGAGAATATATGGTATCATCTTCATACCACATATTTGTCAAGAACACTTTCACCAAATCTGAATACGTGTTTCCAAACATTTTCAAGAATCATTCCAACTTTTGAAACCACATAATATCTCTGACTTCATCAAGTTTCTCCTCCTTAAATCATTCCATGCTCAAGACTTTTGGACTTATGATGACTTTTCTACTATAAAGCCGATAATAGTCATCTATGATTTCTTGGTTACCAATGAACCACCTTTCCAGGTAATCTGCCTCATTGTTCTCCTCCAAACTTGCTCTCTTGATAAGAGCTCTTTTTGACCTTTTTTCTAGGATTTGAAGAAGAGGCCATATTCGAAAGGTAGAATGAAGATGGGAATTTCTTTGAACACAAAACACAATAGGATACAAGGGATGTGATGTTGTGTGATTGTGGATGCATGGTGCTATAGTATATGAAGACTCTAATGCACACAACCAGACAAACACAAGACAAAATGTTGATTGACAATACAAAATCAAAAAGTAATTCTACAGTTTATTGAGATTCTACATATAGCAGATTGAGTAGAAATCTCTTAGCTGGGAGAATCTATCAGCTATTTTTTGACTGTTGACTCCCTATGTGTTTTTGACAGGTGGCATAGCAGATCTTCTCCCTCTTCACATGCAAATTTAATGTGTTTAACTTCTTGGTTTATTCACTTTACTTCTTTGACTGGTTCAGTAATGGCAGAAACAACTACTTCCCAATGCTTAATTCTTGCAGAGCTTAATTGGTTGAACCAAACTCATTCTGAACTGGTTTGAAATATTGTTCACATCCAAAGGTTGAACAATAGTCATTTTATGCTTAATAAATTTAATTGAGTTAATTGTATCGAAAAAAATATTAATTCAATGAACTATTCAATCCAAAATCAGTACCATGTACACATATATTTAACTAAGAATCAATAAACATTGACTGATTTAGTTCACATATTTAAAATCAATTATCGCCAATTCATTTCTAAGAAAATTAATTTCTTCTTTATTAAGGGGTTTAGTAAATAAATCAGTCAATTGATTCTCAGAATTAACAAATTGAATTACGTAATCACCCTTATTCACATGATCCCTTATGAAGTGGTGGCGTATTTCAATGTGTTTAGTTCTGCAATGTTGTATAGGATTCTTGGTTAAATTTATAGCACTGATATTTTCACATAGCAAAGGAATTTGAGAAAGATTTAAACCAAAGTCACTTAGTTGTTGCTTAATCCATAAGCTTTGTGAGCAACAACTTCCAACTACAATGGATTCTGCCTCTGCAGTAGATAAAGCAACGCATGCTTGTTTCTTACTGTGTCAAGATATTAAGCTTGATCCTAGTAGATGGTATGTTCCGCTAGTACTCTTCCTATCAATTTTACGTCCTGCAAAATTTGAGTCAAAGTAACCAACTAAATTTAAAGATACTTCACTGGGATACCATAAACTAACATTTGTAGTCCCTTTCAAGTATTTCAGAATTCTTTTGCTACCATGAAGTGTGATTCCTTAGGACTAGCTTGATATCTAGCGCAAAGACATACGCTAAACATAATATCTCGTCTGCTTGCAGTAAGATAGAGTAATGAGTCGATTAGTCCTCTATATTTAGTTTGCTCCACACTAGTTCCTTTCTCATTTGTATCCAAGTAACAACTAGTAGCTATTGGTGTTGAACTTTCCTTACAATTTTACATGTCAAACTTCTTTAGTAACTTTTTGCAGTACTTGGTTTGACTAGAAATGTTCCATGATTTAATTGCTTGATCTACAATCTAAGAAAATAGTTGAGTTCTCCCATCATGGACATCTCAAATTCTCCCTGTATAGCTGTTTCAAACTGCTCGCGTAAATTCTCATTAGTAGATCCAAATATATGTCATCAACATATACTTGAAAAAGAATAATATCATTGCATGCTTTCTTAATGAATAAAGTGTTATCTGTTTTTCCTCTCTCATAGCCTTGAGAAAGTAAGAAGTTACTCAACCTCTCATACCACTATCGCGGTGCTTATTTCAAACCATATAAGAATTTCTTGAGTTTGAAGACATGATCTGGATATTTGTGATCATCAAATCCAGTATGTTGACTCACATACACTTCATCAATATAACCATTAAGGAAAGCACTCTTGACATCCATTTGGTGCAATTTGAATTCATTCATGCAAGTGTATGCCAAAAGCAATCTCACAGCTTCTAATCTTGCTACTGGTGCATAAGTTTCTCCATAATCTATTCCTTCTTCTTGGTTGTATCCCTTAGCAACCAGTCTAGCTTTATTTCTAACAATGACTCCTTGTTCATCCAACTTGTTCTTAAATACCCATTTGGTTCCAATCACATTCATCTGTTCAGTTCTGGGAACAAATGTCCAAACTTCATTCCTAGTAAACTGATTCAATTCTTCATGCATTGCATTTATCCAATTGCTGTCTCAAGTGCATCAGCTACAGTCTTGGGTTCCACTTGTGATATAAATGTCATGTGCTCATAAAAATGATTCAAGGATCTTCTAGTTGATACTTCTTTCTGAACTTGACAGTCCAATGAGAGATTCTTGGGCACTCTCCACTCTCTTGGTAGTTCAAAATTAATTATCGATGTCTCAGCTACAGATTCAATCGATTGAATTTCTAGATCAGATGATTGAATTTCTGACATTTTACTGGTTTCTTTTAATTTACTTTCCAGTCCAGTAGGAGCCTCATCATTTGTACCTGTCTTAGGACTTTCCTACATGTTCTGGTTAGTTTTATCAAATGCAATATCCATGGATTCCTCAACTAGCATGATTCTCTTATTATATGCTCTACCATAAATTTTATTTGACACATTTATTGTAAATATTTATATTTATATTTATTTTGACATAGAAATTTAATGACATCAATTATAATTTTAAAATTATATCAATATGTTTTAGTTGTATAAAAAGTAATTATACAAATAAAATATAATTTTTTAAGCGATGTCTTTGGTAATTTACATTATCAATTTTCAAATAACACTAATTATTAGTATCTTATAACTATTTAATTTATTATACTGTATTTAGTATAATTATATTTTTATAATTATATTTTTTCATACCAATTAAATAAGAGCACATAATTTTGATGAAAGGCAATTGCTTCCTCCACTATACAAACTAATTCCTGTACTTAATAAATTTTTAAAATGTCAAAAATGTGTTTATTATTTTTATTTTAAAATTTATTTATTATATAATTTTTTTTCTCTACCACACTCAATCGAATCAAACCGTTTTTAATAAGTGTAATCAAGAATAAAGTACTAACAAACTAAAAGTTATAAATATCTCATTTTAACATATTAAAGTTGTAAATATCTTAACAATAAAATATCTCATTTTAACAAACTCTTGAAAAATAAAATAACCATTAACATTTAATTGATTAAAAAAACAAAAATTTATATTGTGCAGTAAATAATTGTCCATATTTATCTTGCAGTTAAAACATATCGTACATATGATAAAGATGTTTCTAAGTGTGTGAGAGAGAAAAAACATTATTTAATTTATGAATTTTAAAATAAAAATAATAAGGACACGATCGGTATATTAAAAAAAGATTTAATGCAGGAAACAATTTGTATCGTGCAGGAAGCAACTGCCTTGATGAAAAGGTAGCCTTTTAAATAAATAACCATTTGTCTAATTCTGATCAACACATAATATTAGCAATATATATCCTATAGTTATCTAATTATCTCCGTTATTAAGTTTTAAATAATTACGACTTTTTAAGTGTAAAATTATTAAAGGTTAGTATTAACTAATTTATTATCTAGTTATTAAATAAATATTTTATTTAGTTATCTAGTTAACAAATATCTTATCTATTTTTTTCATCATGCATGTTATTTTATAAATCATACATGTTATTTTATCTATAAATATATATGTAAATGTGAAACATTTGAAGAAGGGAAGGGTGACAGAGTAAAGAAACTCAGATTTTAATGGTCGAGAATAGTGAAGATTTGTGGATTGATGAGTTGTTGTCGTCTGAAGATTTGTGGACTGTTGAGTTGATGTAATCTATGGTTGAAACTCAGCCTGTGCCATCGCACAACTTCAATATTCCTCCCATGATGTGGGAAACAACCTCTCTCTCTAACAAAAATCTTTAAGTCACCGTCAAAGCTCCTCCCATTTTGCCATCTCAAGAATCCCAACGTGAAAAGAGGATTACTTGGACAATAGAAGAACACAAGTACTTCTATAATATCTATATTTTTGTAATGATATTATATTAATGTTTTATTAATTTTTAATTTGCTTAATGTCATACTTATTTTTCCCTGTATAAAGTTTTTAGAAGGACTTACCATATATAAAAGAGGATATTGGAAAAAAGATTTTAGAATATATTCAAACAAAAATTGCAAATCAAGTGGTAAGTCATGCACAAAAGTATTTTCTACACCAAAAGAAAACACTAGAGCAAAAGAAAAGAAAAAGCATATTAACGACATTGTCTTTGAACCGTGGCATGGAGTGCAAGTACAAAAAAGGATACACATAAATGCTGCTAACCAAAGGATTTTTCAACGACATTCATCCTACACGATTTAACAATATACAATGAACCCATCAAAATGATGATGATGAATTCTTTCAACTACTACTTAGTTCATTATGGAACCAACACATCAAATAATGATAAAGATAAATTCTTCCAATAATATAGTTGGTCAAACACAATTTAATCAAATACAACCAAAATTAAGAATAATTAATGTATACAAATTTTAAGAGTTGACCACAAGAATGACTATTGTTAGACATGTAAATTTTATTGGTGTTACTTTATGAAACACATAACTCTTTTTATTATTTTTTACTTTAATTATATATCTTAACTTGTTATTTTGTCATTAAAAAGTGTTTATTGAAAAAGAAAGTGATTGACAAAACTTTATTTTCTTTATAGTAAAATTAGTCAATAACTACATTTTCATTTATATCAGTATGACGTGAGTGGAATGATTATGACAATAACCCAAAAATTTACTATTTTCATTAGTTTATTTATGATTTTTTTTTCATTAACACATGAGGAGTTCTTATTATAGAGTTGATAAATTTATTGGGAATAATTACTAATAAAAGAATGTCTTTTAATCTCTAAAAAGTACCAACTTATTATATAATTACAATAGTGCTGATTCTTGTTTTACTAATTATCTATCTTAGTTCAAATGATGTTATAAAGAGTAGTAAAAGTGCATGGTGTCATTTCTACAATTAAGTCTAATTTTTTTAATTAAAAAAGTTCTTTATAAATATTCTTACTAGCACAAAATTTTTTTATCACCTAACACACTTTTCTCTTTTTATATTTTTTAATATTTTACGTTTTCTTTTTTAACTTTCGTTGCATTCATTTTATCTGACTTTTTTTACAATTAAAAAACGTATCAATGATAAAAACAAAGTAAAAAATAATTTTTAATTTTTCTACAGTAATAAAATTATATTTAATATATTTTAAATTAAAAATATTTTTAATCCATTATACAGTTACACAAATTATATTTATCTAGTCTATAAATTAAAATAAATTTTAAAGTCGTCTACAGGAATAAAAATTAAAATAAATGTATGAATAAACATTTTTATTTTTAATATTTTATTCATTCTAAAAGTAAAACATATATAGTTTAATAAATAAATTATTGGTGAAATATTAAAAAACATGATTTTTTTTTTCAATATATAATTAAGAGAGATAATAGATAAAAGAAAATAATGGTTATAAATATGCTTCTATTCGAAAGAGTACGAAAAGTTAATGATACACCCAACATTCTTAAAAAGAATATCTCTCTATTCACTAATATAAAAATAAAATTCAATCAAAATTTACTCAAGCAATTCTAATACCTATCATATATTTTTTTCATTGTTATAAGCTTGATTAATCGAACTCGATTCTAAAGAATAGATTTAACAAATTGAAAAAGTCAGCACAAGCTTTGTTTTATTAGAAAAAAAATATTAAATAAACTAAAAACTAACATTTAGGCAATCAAATAAAGCTTAACTAATATTAATTTATATGAAAATATCTATCATAAGTTTTTTTTAACATATTATATTGTAAATATATATATATATATATATATATATATATATATTTATATATATATATATATATAAACATAAAAGTATAAATTGTAATTTTGAACTTATATATAACTTTTCAGTTGTATAAAAGAGTAATTATACAAATAAAAATATTTGTTTATTTTTTTAATTAATGTAAATAAATTAACTTTAATTTATAAAAATATTTTACATTTTACGTCCATTTCTTAGGAAAAATTATATATCCAAACAAACATCTAAATCCGAATATCATTCATACAATATAATTTGAAAAAAAAAATAATATCTATTTAAAAAATATCAAAAACGAGTACCTAAAAACACAAAGCACTTAAGAACAAAGCACAAATAACTTTATTAATGTTCTTGTTAAACAATACAAACATTTTTAATAACCTAAAGTGCCAATTTTAAGATTTTTAAAACTTAATAAACTAAAACATAAAAAAAATAAAGAACTGTAGATAATCAAATATAAATATGATGATATTAGTTTATATAAAAATATCTATCATAATTTTTATTTGACATTGTATTGTAAACATTTCAATTTATATTTATCGTGACATAAAAATTTAAAAATATTAATTATAATTTATTTTTTTTATAAAATGTTTCAATCATTACAAAGGGACAAATCATCTATATGATGGAATTTTTTTCCAAGAGAAGAAGAAGGGACAAAAAAATTAGAGTTAATGTTGCTAATCAAGAGTTAACTCACTTAACTATGGTTAACAAAACTAAAATCCCTTGAAATTGGAGAACACACATGACAGTTCCCTATATTTAAGGAATGTAATTATTATAAAAATGATGACTGGGATGGCAAGCACATGTGGCACCTCCTAAGAGTTCAAAGGTTCAATGAATGTGTCTTGAAAGCTTGAAGAGTCAAAAGAGACTCAAACTAACCATTATGCTCATGTAAGTTGCTTATGCTAGTTTAAAACTTCCAAAAGACACGTTTAACTTTCTGCTTTTAAGACCAAGGTTCTATCAAGTTATTACCATCAAGTACTTATTTCTCTCAAGTTCCTCTTATTTTTTAAGAACTACACATATACAATTTTGTAGTCTCTTTCTCCAAAAGCTTTAAGACTTGCTTTCTCTTTTATTTCTTCATTTATATCTTTATTTGTCATGCTTCTTTTATTTATTCTTCATGCCTTCTCTTTTCTTTCTTCAAAAAATTTATCTTAATTGCCACATATATCAACATGAAATGAAAAAAAAAGTTCATAGCATAAAGACAAATTAAGATGTTTAATAAACATTATAAAATAAGTTATTATCATATTTATCATACATTACAACTAAAAAAATGATGATTAACAAATTCGTCTATTTCTTCTATATCTATTCCAAAAATTTTAGGTGATGCCTTAGTCCATCGTAGTTGGCATCAAACAATGCTTGACGAAATAAGTGTTCTTCAGAACAGTGAAACTTGGAAACTCATTCCTTTACCTTCAAGAAAATCTATTGTTAGTTGTAGGTGGGTTTTTACTATCAAAGTTGGTCTTGACGGTACTATTGATCATCTCAAAGCTCGTCTTGCAGCTAAAGGTTATACACAAATTTTTTGTTTAAACTATGGTAGTACTTTTTCTCCAGTGGCAAAAAATGGCTCCTGTTCGCTTATTCATAGCTATGAAAACTCTTCAAAGATGACCTCTTTATCAATTGGATGTCAAAAATGCTTTTCTTAATGGTGATTTTTAGGAAGAAATTTATAAGGAGCAACCTTCAAGTTTTGTTGCTCAGGGGGAGTCTTCGGGATTGGTATGTTGTTTCCACAATGAGAACAACACAATAACTTCAACTGCGGTAACCGTTGCCGGAAATAGTGTTAGACGCTACTGACACGCACGACGAAATGTGAAGATGGTGACGTAAAAAGGAGTGGTGTGTCAGAGTGCGTCTGAGCTCTGATCACGGTGATTTCAGCGGCACAATGGTCCCCTAGCCAAGACGAGTTGATTGGTGATGTCATCAATCCAATTGGTAGCGACAAGAATGACAACAATGGCGGATGCGACGACATCAACGATGACAGAGGTGATGACAGCGGTGGCGGCAACAAATGACAACAACAAAGCAATGCATTAAAATAGTGTATAAGAGCAGCAGAGATAGCTGTAGGAAAAAAGTGGTGACCAATGGGTTTACAAAAAAAAATTAACCTAACCCTAGGCTCTTGATACTATCTTAAGACGTGAACTTTAAAGCCAACTCAACCTTACAAAACTGACTTGTAAGGTGAGGTTTGCACTCACTTATAAACTATTGAAAGACCTTATCTCTAGTCAATGTGGGATCTCTAACACACCCCTCTCACGAGACTACTCAACTCATACGTGAGACTATATATGAAAGGTTGTCCGATAATGGATGGAGTAGGATCCACAGTATAAGGTTGCACAAGAGGAGCAGTTTGGGCAATCACTATAAATTTAGGAGGGCGACCATGTAAAGCATAACACTTGTCAATTTTATGGCTAAGCTTGTCACAATGGTCACACTTGTGATGCCCTTTGCCCGACTTGCGAGGATGAGTGCGATCATCACGCTAAGATGCAAAGCAGAAGTTTCATTAACATTATTAGTAGGTATATTAGTGTTGTGTTTACCTAGCACACGAAGAAGGGTGGAACATGTAGAAGTAAAATTGGACACACTAGGAGATCCTAAAATTTGGTCACGAACATGGGCATAATCATCAGGAAGCACGTGTAAGGCTAACAAGATGAAAAGTTTGAACCTTTGCTCTAGTTCTTGAGAAAGAGTAGAGGCAAGAGGTAATACCTCATTAAAATCATGAAGAACATGAATTTTACCCAAATATTATGTCATTATATCATCAAAAGGTCTGGGAGCAATAACATTGAAGAGATTTTGACATACACCATAAAGACGTTGAGTATTATTGGTGTATAATAATTTTTCCTGTTCCCAAACTTCTAAACACGTCTCAAAAGAACGAAAAATTTGTTTTAAAAACATTCGATAACAATATATAATTGGACATCAATTTTCAGCTAAAGAGAAACCTCATTTTCATCAACATCAACACTACACTTGGTAAAGTGATCAACATATCCTTGACTTTTAAGCCATAATTTAATATCTAAAGCTCAAGATCATAATTCATTCCATCCAATTTGTTAATGGAGAGGTGAACATTAACATAATTAATATATATGAACGAATCAGATACGATAGTGGAAGAGGCCATAGATGATGAAACCACCTTAGAAGAAGGAGAAAAACCATATAAAACCAAACGAAATCCGATCAACATGGCAAAGACATAAAATAAAGGAAAAAATAAATATGGATTAATTTCCCTTGTGTAAAATACAAACATAGGGGCTATTTATTTATATAGATAAAAATAGTAACAGTCTAATAGAAAATATAAGCTAAGCCCATTATATTCAATAATAAGCATTGACTAAAAGTACTTGAGAATCTTACTGATCATTCATTGACACATACAAAGTGTTGTACAAGTTTATGAGTACATTTCTAAATGATTGACGAACACAACTTAAAGTCATGCAAGGAGTCCACGATTTCAGTGTAAAATAATACAATTGAAGTCGTGCATTAGTGACACGACTTCAGTTGTATTATTTTAAACTGAAGTCATGTTTCAATGCCGCAATTTTAATTACCATGATCACATTCGAAGAAAATTTGTGTAATTGTCCTTATATCATGATTCTAACCTCATTAAATGTTAGAGTTGAAATGGTCTTAGTGGTATAAAAATTCTTCACATAAAATCATTCCAGCATGACATGACTTACCTATTTAAATAAATAAAAAAAGTTTTGTCCATTCTCATAATTTTAAAACAAAATTACACTATTTTAACACTTGCATGACCCTCCTAAACATCTCTCTCAATAACCTAAGTAAGTGCACAACTCATTTTATTGTTAATTTTTCTTCTTTTTCTTATAAAAAATAAAATTAATCGGAAACACAAAAAGGTATTTCAACCCTTACATAACAAAAATATCAATTGATCCACAAATATAGTCCAATCTAAGAAAAACACTAACATCTAGACTAACCCCTCTCTGGCTTAAAACACTGCAAACCCCAACACACTATTTCTATTACAAATTCAATTACTAAAACAGCATTCAAAAAAACATGAAACTTGGTAACATGCTTATGACCCAGTTTGAGAAACTATGGACATGAGACGAATGTTGTATTATTGATGTATTTGATAGAAGTTGTTGTGCCTCGCATTTATTGTCTTGTGATTTGACCATAATCTAGCTTTCCACCAACAAACAACCTCCTGGTATTCCTTAAACAAGTCCCTAAGACTGGACCCTATAATACATTGTGCACACAAGTTGCAACTCAATTTTCTTCGGTACCATATGTTACTTGGGTGTATTGAACCATAGCAGATCCAGATCAGGTACCAGGACATGTCCAATTCTGGTCTGGATCAGATTCAATTGTGGTATATGTTTATAACAACATCTGCATAAGCCTGCAAAATACCGAAAGCATTAAATCCAACAACATGTACGAATATTTTGAATGGCCACTACTAAAACGACTAGAATCCTAGCCTCAGCTAAAGTAGCCTAATCTGACAGCCTATAGCACAATTACATAACTCAACTGATACACCACTATTGGCTCACTTCAGATCTCTAAGCCAAATCCTACAGACATAGAGACACTTTTTTCAGCTTCAAATGATATAGAAGTTGCATTATCACTTTATTTTGTCTTCAAATAATTTTTTTGAATGTAATGTGATGGTCGTGGAAGTACGTTACACTATTGATTTCAGTCCCTTTCCAAGTTGAATTATTCTTTGTCTGTAATATTTAGCACACACTATGCCTTCTACTTTGGTGCCATTTTTTAGTTGGCCATTGAAACTAACACTAGTACAAAATACACATTTAACGTCTGCCTTCAATGACGGTTAAAAGCAAAAACGACGTTATCCAAAACGCGATGGCTTTTTTGTAAATAAATGAACAACATAACGTCGGTTACAGAAAAAAAATGCCATTGAATTCCCACTTAAGCTTTAAAATTCAAAAATTTAAAATTTTAAAATGGCACTGATGCACCACGTCGGTTAATATGCCCTAACCGACGTGGTGAAGTATCACATGACGTCGGTTTGGACCACGTAACCGACGTCATGGTGACTTTGTTACTGAAATAAAAAAGGAGGGTAAAATTAGG
>Ga0209700_102719_pt1 | contig 35281 bp, 16 predicted proteins | sample SiratroredBW_FD_187528 | JGI IMG/M metagenome (GOLD analysis project Ga0209700, IMG submission 187528) | Root nodule microbial communities of legume samples collected from California, USA - Siratro red BW (SPAdes) (version 2) | ecosystem: Host-associated > Plants > Roots > Nodule | place: USA...
AAATTTATTCAAAAAAAAAAAAAAAAAACAATGATTTAATTTCTCTTAATTATTAAAAAAACAAGATTCATAGTTAGAAAGATAGACTAAAACTACGCATTTATTTTAGAAAAACGTTTTGTGTATATTTGATTAATCGGCAAGGCATAAAATCAGCGGACACATCATAAAATTGATTCATAGTTTTAGTATTTGAGGAAACTTTGTCAGATTACAGATGTCCAAATCCATTAGTGATGAAAAGTTATCATATTTAACGGTTATGCCCAGAAGCTTGCTTCAAATCCGTGCTACTTCTCATCTACCCGTTGATATATCTGCATTTGTACTCCCTGCAAAGACTCAAGATACAAAATTCATTCAAATTTTAGATATACTAATAACTAAACTGAAACATGCACATACCAGAATTTCTTCTAACTGGTTTTTCAGAAAACTGGTATACTTAATTCTTAGCAATCATCACCATTTCATTTTCTAGTTCTAAAATTATTCACAATAAAAAGTGATGTTAAAAATAGACAACTTCTAGAAAAGCTAAAACCTACAGTGATTGAATATAAAACAAACTAAAACTCATTTATGTAACAATCAGTCACTCCATAGATCATTCACATACAAATTATTTATTCAGTAAGACCATCAGAGGAATATAATTTGTGTTCATTAATCAGCCACACAAAATGCTCAACAAACTTCAACTGAGTCTCAAACACTAACCTTTTGGCTATCCTCTCTTGCGCTTAGGTGGCTTGATTCGCTCCACAATGTAAGAGATAACTTCTTTCAGCGTAGCCTTTCTGTTTTCCTTGAAGTTCCATAGCTCCACAACAGTATACCCGCCACTTGCATTGTATTCATTTATTTCTGTTAAGGCGGTTACAACAGCTGAATATATCTCATTTCCCCATTCCTGCTTGAGGCTTCGTAACTTGACATCATTCTCATCTATAACATTCTGCACAAATGCATCCTCGTTATGTTTTCAGTATTATACTACTCTGTTGTAGAAGTATTAACGATACAAGAAAGATCAGGAGCTAAAAGAGTATTTCCACAACAGATTATCCAGGACTTTCTCACGTATGCCAAGCCAAGTCCAAAATTTAAACAATTATATACTGAATTAATTACTAGCAATTAAAAACATTTTCTTGGGACAAGAAAGCATATAAAGCAAATTTCTTCAATGTGTGAACAGAAAATTACGAGTACTACATCAGCTAACCAATTGAGGTAGAACCTCATTATGAACACAACATGTCAAGGTGGTGCATACCTCAGGTTTATCATCAACCATTGTCACTTTAAATGGATGCCAAGCAGAATTCTTCACGTTTTCCTGCCACAAAGAGCAAAGCTCAACAGCTTTGGTCCCAGCTTCTTCATGAGAAAATCTTTCCTTGCATTTAGTCACAAAAACATTATGATCAAGCTCTCCCATTCTCTTGAGCCCAATACGAGTTCTGGGACCATTAAGCATATCCTCTAACCCCTAAAACATTAGAAGCAAAATAAACATTTAGTCTCTCTCCAATCTACTCAAGATTCAACAACAGAATATCAAAATTCTTATTTCCAACAAATGGTGAAGAGAATATTCTCACACATGTTCACAGCTTAGCATGACAAGACACAGGAACAGAAGCAGTTGCTAGTTATAGTGGTTGTATTCAAGAATCAATGAAGAAAAATGTTAAAGCCCGCAACTAAGTGAAAGATATAAATTGAAATTTGTTAACGTACACCCACTTGGTTTTTAGAAGTAGGTTAGCAAGTTATAACCATGATTTTCTTTAAATAAACCTGAGGTGTAGGCTGCTAACGTACTCTTTGTAAAAGATAGGTAGGTAGGTATATGTATATATGCGTTATATGGGATTTGCTGACACATATCTACTATTTAGTGGTGTTTTAGCAAAGACATAACTACAGTTTTCTTAAACTACATCAAGGGTAAAATACTCCTTTTGAAAAAAAAAAACAAAAAAAGTGAACATATGTTAGCAAGAAGTACGTTAGCAGCTTACATCTTAGGTGTATTTAAAAAAATCATGGTTATAATCTGCTAATGTATACCTCCTTATTTTCTTTGAGAGTTCAGCTTCAGCAAGATATAACTAGTATTTTCTTAAATTGCAAACCAAGTTATAGCTAGCTAAAATACTCCTAAAAAAAGGCTGTGTATATTAGTAAATCTCCACATATAGGGTGAGGCAGAGAGACTTTTATCCGAGAGAAAGTAAATGGATCATACTTTTATTAATTCTTTGCGAGCTTCCTGCAATTCATCATTACTCTGGCGCTCTTTCACAATGAGGGTTTGATTCATGCTCTCCACACATTCCAAATTCTCTATTTTTTCCTGCAATTCATCATTCATTTCTTTTATTTTCTTCTGAACAGCTGTATCATCTTCATCTCCAAGATGCTTCATAACTTGCAATTTCCCTCTTAGCTCTTCAATTTCCATTTCCAACTTCTGTTTGGCATCAAGCTGTTTTTCCAGCAGAAGTATCTTCTTATAGGCCTCCTCTTTCTCTCTCTGAAAAATTTGAAATTGACAACAATAGCACACGTTCACATGCATAAGAATTAAGTGATAAATAACAAACTTTTCATAACCTAGACACTAAATAGTAAATAGTCGACAGACCTTCTGCTCTTCAACAAGCCTTAAGACATTTTCATCCGCTATCTTCTGTTCTTTTGAAGCCAGCAGCAGTGATTCATTCCTCAAATCTTTCTAGAAAGACAAAGAGATGCAAAGTAAGTATTTCTGAATAAAGCAATTTTTTAAAATAATGACTTATTTACGAAGAAAATAGGATTTTGTGATTAAAATGAGCAGAAAATTGCTTATTATAAAATAAGAATATTACAAAGACATAAAAAAAATGAAATCTACTTATTTACTAAAAAAACACTTTTTTAAAGTAAAAATAAGCACAAACAAACTCATCCTACATAAGAATCCTGTAAAAGCACATCAATGTTTTCAAAGCCTATAAGTAGGGCTATTCCCAGTTTATTTTAGAGAAAAAACTAAACTAGGTAATTCTACAAAACTGAACTAAACTAGTTCATTTTAATAGTGAATTGAACTACACTATTGACAGGTTTAGTTAACTATTTCTACATGAAAAAACTAAACTGAGCTACTATAGTTATTGAATTTTATAATTATTAAATTATATTTATTTAACTAAAACTAATCTAAAAATTAATATTTCAATAAACATATAATTTTTCCTAACAAAATAGGAGCCGGAAAAAGGACAAAAAAAAAGTTTAAAGAGTAATGAAGATAAGAATTTGCATCAGTAGCCTACTAGAAACTAACGAGTTGAACTAAATTAAATTGTATAAAAACAGAACTAAACTAGAAAAGTAGTTTGTACAAACTAACCAATTAAAAAATAGTTCAAGCAAGTTGAACTGAACTAGAACCATCCTTTAGTTCGGTTGACTACGTTAAATGTTTTTTTTAACTAAACTATTTTTCTTCAGAAACTCAAGTAATTTAATCATCTGAACTACAGTCTTATTACACACTGAAAAGGAGTCAGATAGAACTTATCATTCTATTTCTTTCAACTAAAATTCATAAATATTGTATGCACAACTAAAACAAATATCAAAGACTTACTATGGAAGGAAAGAAACCATTAATGATAGGTAAACTTTTGACAATAAGAGCATAAAAGGTGAAGTCATTCCTTTGAAAGTGCAATGTAGTTTATTAGTCTATTGAGATGCATTTATTAATATTGAAAGAATTTTTAACAAACGAATTTTACAACTTATATTTAATTTTATTGATAAAAAATCATATTTGAAAACTCATCTAAACTAAAAGGTGACATTAAGTGCTGGTAGTGAATGATTTTGTAAATATTATTTCAACTCTCATAATTGTGTTAGTACTGCATTGAACCATTATTTAAGTAAGTAGTTTAGCTTTTACAAATTGAAATAAAAAATAGTTTATTTTAGTTTTAATAGAAATAGTTCAGTTTCTCATAGTTTAGTTCAGTTCAATAACCATGTTTTGGTTTAGTTTAGTTTAGTTTCTCAACACCGCTACCTTTAAGTACATTAAGCATGAAATGATAGAAGCTATAAATGTTTTCAAGTGCTGTTAATGAAATGAACTATGTGCTGCATTTTTTCCTCCAATATATATGCTGCATCTTTAATAACATATGAACATACTAATCCCTTTTATGAATAATGTTTATGAATTCATATTTTCTCACAATGAATGGGAGCAATAAATTTTGCAATAATGACTTTAGGTTCCAATCTAAAGGGATAATCAACATAAATTACTGGTGCCAAGTCAGTAGCAACCAATAATATACATTTACAGGAGAGAATGTATAATATACATTACCTTCTTCTTGTCCTCCGCAAGTTTCTGTCTCTCTTGATCAGTTAGTACCTCTCGCTTGTTTAGATCTCTACTCCAAGCATCAAGCTTCCGCCTTTTCTCATCCAATTCACTACTCAATTTTTCTTGCTCATCTAAGATCCGCCGGACCTCGTTACGTGCTCTACGCTGCATATTCCTTGATTCTGGCAACGAAATGAAACAATTATGTAGTATTATCATGTTATTGGTTTTCTTCTGCATTTATAATTGCGCTAAAATGTATCTCATTATAGTAAAGATATATACTATACATTATATAGCCACATTAGGAAAACGTGGATTATACATGCAAGAAGGTAAAGCAGAAGCTACAAATCAAAAGCATACAAACCTTCTTCAAAAGCATTATGAAGCTTATCTTTCTCCTCAAGCATCCTACTCAAGGACATAGTCTTCTCATTAAACTTAGACTGCATTTTGTCAAGGTTTTCATTTGTTATCTCGATTTCTTTAGTGAGGTTTGTCACAATACTATTTCTGTTTTCACATGCTTCTTGAACAATATCTGAAACTGTCCTCAATGTTCCTTTGTTGCGGAGGTATTCCCCTATTGGCCCTCCACAATTATAATCATCCTCCCGCGCAACCCATCCATAAATATTTGAGTCAGCTTCTAACTTCCTTGAGCTCCAATCCTTTTTCCCATGACGTGCTGTTTCAAAAGACTTCTCAAATTCACTTGCATTTATGAAACCATTCCAGTCTTTATTGAACTCTATTACAGCTTCAGCTGTCATGTCACCATCTTTCATGAATATATGGAAATCATTTGGTCTGAATTGAGCAAATTCCTTCAACCAGTATCTAGAATCAATGGATTTACCCTTTATGTTAACAATTATGCCTGTCCAGGGCCAAACATAATAAATATCTTCTTGCTGTGAAGGTTGATTAACAGCTTGGGGTAAAGTTGGGTTCTGGATCGGCTCTGCTTCATTGGCTAGATCAGTCTCCAAATACTTTGCTAGAGCAAGGTGATTTGCCTTTTGTTTTGCACTTCTGTTAGCAGAACCTTTACCAACTCCAGATGCATGTTGCAATAAATCCTTATACTTGTAGTCTTGTTTTTTCTTCCCAGCACAGTAAGGGCATCTAAGAGTTCCATTCAAATTTTTAACCTTGTATTTTCCAGCCCTTAACAGTTCATATGGTTTCTCTGAGTAGTCATAAATCTCAGATTCACTTATATCTGAATCTTCTTCAGAGCTGTAATCCATAGAAGTTCTGCATACAAATGTCAAAAATCAGTTCAGAAAAAAGGACAGCGTACAATTTGAGGGAGAAAATTTTTAGAAAGCATCAAAGCTAAAACTTGCATAAAAAAGCTTTGGCAATGTTCATTAATAATTTCCACAACAAAAATTAGATAACAGAAGAAACAATATTACTGAGAAACAAGCAAACAATGGTCTGCCTTGAGAAGCGATCACATGCATAAAAGAACTACAACCAAAGACTCCAAAATCTCTGTTTTCTAGAATACTTGTTTCAGAAATAATTCTCATAAATAGTTTATAAGATAAAAAATTGAAAAGAGAATCAAACACGTGGTGTTCCAGTCTCAGAAGTGATAACCATACAGATTTGTGATTAACTGAAGACATACTTCATGCATTGCAACGATTGTACTCTGATTATCCTATTTCATCTGAATATCAGGTACCAATAAGTTAATCAGACGTTTATCAAGTTACTAACATTTTACTTGAAATATCACAAACCATAGTTACCAAAATCGGATTCCGAACGGGATTAGGTTTAGGATTCTCTTAATACATGCAACAAAAAACCCGAAAAAAACGAAAACAAACACGACATTGATAGATTATACATAGAACTTTATCATCTCTAGCACAATCAAAGCTCAACCGTGTAATCAGTTGAGGGAAGAACAGTTTCATTTCACAAACAAAATTGGTAGAGAGAAAGAACTTGAACTTACAGTGAGGAGAGTGAAACCACGGGCACAGTAAAACGTGAGAGTAGAAGAAAGTAAGAAAAAAATAGATAACCCTAATAGAAACAATGAGGAGGGGCGGTAACACCGCCCAAAAATTAACTGGATGTGAGAAATTATCATGTGTGTTGGTGCTGCATAGGTTCCATGAAGACCCATCGTTTGGAGTCAATGATGAGTCAACGTGGAGACGCAGTACTAATCTTACGCCAGTAATTGGTTTGATGATGATTTAAAGAGGAGGGAGTTGTGGATGCGGCTGTATGTGATTATTAAGGTTCTTCTTGGGGACTGAACACGTCAGAGTGGATACTGCAAGCGTCAGCGAAAGTAAAAAATCCGTGACTATGGATATGAATGGAGCATTTGGGCTTACGACAGACTGACCCGAGCCCGTGACTGATTTATATTAATAATAAAAAACTGTAAATAATTAATTTAATATTATATGTGTTGTTAACTTAATTTTCATGTTAAATTGAATATTTTAACCTCTTGAGTTTTATTTTATTTTCTAATCTTTTTCTATTTTTATAATAATTGGTACAATTTTTTATTGTTAAATATTATATTTTGACTTTTATGTATTGATGTATGTTGAAGAATATTTGTTTGATCTGAGTTGGTTAACATTATTTTATATTGTATTGTAATGTTTTGATTTTTTTGCATTTTTTAAACCTTTTTTAAACACAAAATGTTTTGTTTTGTTGATGGTTTCCTGTAAGTTTTAGTTGTTGCTGTTGTTTTTGAGTTATTTGCTGATGGTTTTCTGTAAGTTTTAATTGTTACTGTTGTTTTTAAGTTGGGCTTGGGATTAGACTTATATGACTAAGATTTTACAGTTGTATACTCCTTTGTTTTTATTTTACACTTTGTACATTTTTGTACATAGGTACATTATCCGTTTTAATCTATATTTTTAAAAATAACATATAAATAACAATTATTTTTAATATATAGTGATTAAACTATTTACTAACTTGTTATATAAAAATTAATTAATTTTAATTTCTTTTAAATTTTTGGTATCTCAAGCAATTTTTATTAGTTTAAATATGTTTTTGATTTTCTATAAAGATGAGTTCATGTGCTTTTAATCTTTGTAAAAAATATGTTGTAGTTATACATTTTTAATATTCTATATTGAGTTTAACACTACAATATATATATATATAGTTAAGATGACAAAAGAATTTTAAATTAAGATAATTAAATTTTTAAGTATGTAATTTTGATTAAGTAACGTGGTTTTCTTGTATTAAAGATCATCACATATTAGACAAATTTATAGTATATAAGTGAAGAGATAGCTTATTTTGCAACTTGATTTTATGAGAATGAATATGACTTAAATTCATATCCTGATATATGGTATTAAAATCTATTTTAATTATATTTGTTGGGTCTACGATATCATTCCATATTGGATCATTATTAAATTACTTACAAAATATCTAGTTGCATGGGATAAACATATATCTTTGTGGGAGTTCTGCATTTTGCACCTCCATAAATTCGTGAGGGTTATAGAGTTCTTACAATAATCATCAGCTAATCATTTTGACCGATTGTATCTATACTAGTTTGAGTACAAGCAGATGATTCATCGGTGTCCCTCACTTTTTGAAGGAGGTATAGTTGTTCATGATCAATGTTTATATTTTACCGACCATCTTGTTATCAGCACGACTCTGTCTTCATATTCATAAGTTCATATTCATAAGCATGTGCACTCGAATAAATATATGGGTTCAAAGTGTCACATCCTTATATACTTCATTGAGCGAAGGAAGATCGATAGTATGTATCCTGTCACATTGTCAACATTATCAACTATATAGTTTATATATGATAAATAGATACAAATGTCATCACAGAAACATGGATGAACTATTTCCATTTTATATTATCATAATTAAAGAGATAACTGACGTTCTATAGTATATGATTACTGACATTCTATAATATAAGATAAAGTGTGGATATGTGATAGAAGATTGTAAATAAAGAGGTCGTTTATGTCATATCTCCACATAATATAAGAATATATTTATACGTCCTAGATAGTTTTAAATCCCTGTATCAAAATACTTAAAAATGCTACATCAATTAAACATTATATCAATCTCAATCTTATGTGAATAATTTTGACTTATATTCACTGTTTTTATATTATATTTAATATATTAGGTGTAGAAAGACAACTATTTTCTCTCTTTCCACTCTTATTTTTCCACAAGACTAATTTATGTTATATTTAGTTTAAAAAAGTTAATTAGGTGTAGAAAGAAACAAGGAGTGTCTCTCTTTCCACTCTTATTTTTCCACAAGGCCAAGTGCGATTTGATGTTTTACTTAACCAATACCATTCAAAAATTAAGAATCTCTCATTTCTAGATTGATTGACTCTTGTACAGTAAGACCACATTAAGCATATTGTAAACTTTTAGTTCGATATCATCTTCAAAAATAAACAAGAAGGAGGTTTTCTTCCTCCATGTTTCTTTTTGTTGTTTTTTTCTTTCTGTGATAAAGGTACTTTAATATATAGGTATTTTATTTCAAGAAATTAACCCTTTTAAGACATATAGCTTAAATTTGGTAAATGAAATATTTATTATCCCAGCCATCCATAGACTAAAGACTAGTTTATAGAAAAATGCAGAAAAAAAAAAACTTGTTTTTATTCTTTTCCCTGCTAACTATTGAATGCTCTACATCAACAGTATCTCCAACCACATGCATTATGCAGAAAGTCATGTGTTTAATTAGTAACTAAAGATACCATATACGATACAGACAAAAAACATTGTTCAGAGTTTCAATTCATTTCTGATGATTGCTGAGACAAATGCATCTGTGACAGTGCAGGAAGGCGCCGTGAAAACGAATGGCCAAGAAGAAATGGCCATGGGAATAGAAAATAGAGAAATAGCTAAGGCACATTCAATGGCACATATAGAAACAAATGGTTGATGTCTGACGTTTAGGGTCTCTTTGCCAAGTCCCATACAGAAAGTGCTCTGAATTAATCCTACCATCCACAGCTACCTGGCATTTTCCTTTGTACCTGTCTACCACAGTTTCAACCACTCATGTCTTTTCCCTTCCTTTCCATTTGGATTCTCTAGTCAACTACACTCCCCCTATATAACACGTACCTCACACTCTCTTCATCTTCACACCTCAATCTAAAGACAAAACTAACTCAAATCTCGAGGGTATCTTTCTCTCCCTCTCTCTCACTGTTATGCCATTAGTTTTTTATTGTCTTATCTACCTACCCTTTACTTTGTTTCAGTTACTTACTTCTCAGAGTGAGGAAATGGATAGCGAGGAAGTTCCATCTGCACCTTCCACACCAGCAACACCAGGGACTCCGGGGGCCCCTCTTTTTGGCGGTCACAGGTTTGAGAAACCTAACCTTGTTAGGAAATCGTCCTTTCTCAGAAGCTGCAAATGCTTCAGCACTGTTGAAGAATGGACCTTGGAAGATGGAGCCATGCCTAGAGTCTCTTGCTCTTTACCAGCCCCTCAAATCCCTCTCGCAAAAAAGGTACATAACATAACAACATCAAAATTGCACTCAGCTAAGTTCTTTTTTTTTTTATAGAAAAGCTGGTGAAATGAGGACCCTTTTTCCTTGTATGTTAATTTAACGTTGTTGGGTTGATGCCAAACTAAACCAGGTTGGAGCTGAGTTTATTGGCACGTTCATTCTCATGTTTGCTGCCATAGGCACTGCTATTGTGAACCAAAAGACTCATGGCTCAGAGACTCTAGTTGGATGTGCTGCAGCAAATGGACTTGCTGTCATGATCATCATTTTCTCCACTGGTCACATCTCTGGGGCTCATCTCAACCCCGCTGTCACCATTTCCTTCGCTGCATTAAAGCACTTTCCTTGGAAGAATGTAACTAAAAATTAAACCTTAATCACCCTTTATCTTTTTGAACATATCAAACAAGAGTATATAAACATTGGTGGTGTTTGGTTTGTGCTTTATATTAATTTTTTCTTTTTAGTGGTGTTTGGTGCTGTCCTTGTATCAGAAAATACTGCATATAAAATTCTGCAGTTCATTAAAAGACAGCATGAAACTGCAAGTGTTGTATTTGTTTCTTTTCTTGCTCTGATCTTCATTATCAATTGCAGGTGCCAGTATATATTGGTACACAAATTTTGGCATCAGTAAGTGCTGCATTTGCTCTGAAAGCGGTTTTTCATCCCTTCATGAGCGGTGGAGTGACGGTCCCTTCAGTAGGATATGGGCAAGCTTTCGCCACAGAGTTCATTGTCAGCTTTATTCTCATGTTCGTTGTCACTGCAGTGGCCACCGACACAAGAGCTGTGAGTATCTTATTCTATTAACCACTTAGTCTGATAAGTAACTAAACCGAATCAGTTGAAGAAGTATATGAAAACGATGTTTTGAGATCGACAAACCTTAATCAGTTACGTGAAATTGAAGAGAATAGGTAGGATATAAGTGATAAACTCCCAAAATCGTTTGTCTGTTTCTCTAATTTTATATGTTTTTGTGTGTTTAATATTTGGATGTGTCTGTCAGATCTGAGGTTTGGTTTTGTTTTAGTAATTATAAATGCACGTTTTCAATCTTAGAAGTGACAAAAGTCAACGAAAATATTGTATATAATGGCAACAATTTCACGTTGTCTCCCCCAGCAAGATCCATGAAACTCATGAAACTCGTGCATGTACCATAAAACGAAACTGAACATCTCGATACTGTCACAAGAGGAATATAACTTCTTTTTTTCCTCTTGTCTTTATCTCTTTCTTTTAAAGAAAACTTATTGTATAAAATTGAACAGAAAAACAAATATTTTTCTCACAATTGCATGCATATATAGCATGACCATTTTCTTTCGCAGTCTCGAGTGAATTTGTGTGTATATTTTTTGCAGTTTCAAGTTTCTACCAGTTGCCAATAAATACTATTTTTTTTTTTGGGAATACCATTAAATGATTTAGGTGCTCTATGTTGGTGCAAAAGACTTAAGCAAAGTTAATCATAACCTTTAAATATATATATATATATATATATATATATATATATCATTTTCCACTTTATATTACAACATCAATATAGTTGAAAAATTAATCTTTTAAACATTCACCTATATATAGTTGAAAGGACTGGTTCTGAAATTAAAAAATAAATTAATCCTTTCATTAATAAAGTGACTAAAAACTAATTAAACAAAAAGAAGAATAAAAAATATTATCGATTAATAAAACCCTTAATATTTGAAGCCAAATGTGTTAATTTGTAAATCATGAACATGGGATTAGAAGGGGCAAACACAATATTTGATTCATATTCTTGCCAACAATACACATATTTACAACAAATAGCTAAGTTTCCACTTCCATAGTTGAGCCAAACGTTGTGTCAATGCTGTAAAAAGAAATAGAGCCAAACTCCAAAGAGGGTTTTTTTTAGGTAAATTCTGTTATCTTGGTTCCTCTTAAACCTAATTCCAAAAAAAACAGTGACTGCCATATATAGTAACAAAACATGAGATATTAATAGAAAATAAATATATGATCAGTTTTTGTCGTTTTCTACCACTTACACGTCAAAACATCAATACTTACATTTTGTAGTGAGATATATACTATGTTTAACAACAGTAGGGATTCAGAATCTTGCTAGTTACACCGATAGAAAAAAAAAGCATAATTAGTATTCACCAACACAAGTGTAACACATAAACATATATATATATCAGTAGGTATAATATAACTGATATATCTTCTGATGTGTTAATGTTATGGTGCAGGTGGGAGAGCTTGCAGGAATCGCAGTGGGAGCCACAGTGATGCTCAACATACTTATAGCCGGGTATATATATGTCCCAACTTATTGTTCAAATACACTACTACTTAGTTTCTGCATAAAAGAAAAGAAAATAAAAAACATAGTAAGAAGCACATGGGTCACTAGGAACACCAATACTTTCATATTACGCAGATTAATATACTAATAATATATATAACATATACAAATATCAAGTACGTGTTCCAATGGTTTTAATTATTCTTGGCATAATCCAATCTTTTCAAAGTGTAGCAATAGCACAAGTTGGGGTTGTGAGAAGGTTGAAGCCAAATAGAATCTGTTCGGTGTTTAATTTTATTTTGAGTTTCTTAAAACCCAATTGAGAAGAGAATCAAACATGTGATATTTTTTCGAAAACATGGTCCCCTTTGAAATGAAATAGAGAATTAAGGTAAGTAGAGATAAGAAGGAATGGAATAGTGTGCGTGAGTGTGAAAAAAGAGGAAAAAAATATTCGTTTGGTTAATTAGTATTATTCATGTATAATTATGGTGACTAATTAAAGGCCAGCAACTGGAAGTTCAATGAACCCTGTTAGAACATTGGGTCCAGCCATTGCTGCAAACAACTACAAGGGCATATGGGTGTATCTCTTTGCTCCCATTTTTGGAACTCTTTGTGGGGCAGGTGCCTACACTGTGGTGAAGCTGCCCGAGGAAGAGGCAACAAAGCCACCTAATTCATCACCTTCTGCTATTGTTGGAAGCTTCAGAAGGTGATTAGTCATATTCATGCAGAATATTATAAATATTGGAGGGAAGCATGCAGAATTCAGCACTGTTTGGTCCATGTTCTTATATTAGATTAGATAAATATATGGATCTATATATGTTCAGATGCATCACTGTGTTGTGTTCTGTAAAATTAATATCTCAGAAAAAAACAAATCAGTGTTGATTTGTACATGCACGTACCATGCATATGCTGTTGTTGCTTTAACAAATACAATATTATTTTCTCATGCCACCACTTTTCTCTTCTTACACGAATCATTTCCAAAACTAAGTGCAAAATATCAAACTCCAATAAGATACTAAATGAGCACAAAGAAAACCATCGAATAAGCTGTCATTTTGTCCACGTTTCTTCTAACAATGCTGTTGAAAAAATTTGTCAAAATATAAAAATACAATGACAAACCAAATTAATGATATAAATTTTTCTGTCATTTATTTGTATTCATAGAGTTTGATGGTAGAGTTGTGTATTTTCCTTTTGTGTTATTTAGTTTATCAGAACCGGTTACAAGAAAATATATTTATTGTTTACATTCTTCAATACACCATCATGTGCGAGTGTTTTCACAAAATAATATATATTTTTAAAATATACATTTGGACATTATATATAACCAGAAAACTAATTGATCATGCTCAAATCAATCCGTTCATAAACAATATAATAACTTGATTTAAATTTATGAAAATTGAAAACAATCGTAATCATACAGCAACCCATAATTTATTTTTTTAAAATGTAAACCGATCCTCATCATAAAAAATAATTAGTTTAAATTATCGTTCCTCTAAACATGATCTAAGTCAACCCATAATCACCCCTCGGAAAATATTTTAAGTTGAATTAAAATTCGAACATGTCAAAGTTTATCAACTAAATGTTCAACACTAACCAATTATTTTTATTTGATATGTTTTTAATATATCATCACTTGAGCATAACTAATTCATTAAATTAAAATTTAAAAATATTTTCAACATTCACTTAACTAATTTCATAATAAAATCTTGTCCGTATTAGTAATTTTCTTTTTTATTTAGTGACAATTTTTTTATGCAGTAAAATATGTCTTTAAAATGAACAACTAATTAGTTTTTCTTAAAAAAATCATTTTTTAATTATGCTTTAGTAATAATTATCCAACAAATGCAACACCAAGTCAAATCAACTTGTTGATAAATTGAGTTAGAGAACACATCTGTCATAAGAGACCATGTATTTCCAAAACCATTCCATTCATAGATATTGAACTACATGATGTGTTGTTTTGGTAGTAAAGGAGAAGATAAAAACGAAAATTAATTTTGTGTGTTTAGTAAGAGAGAAGAGAAAAAAACAATTTATGAAATCACTACATTCCTATTTTTTTTTCAATAATCTCTCTTTTTAATTTCTATTAAAACACAAATTTAAAAGCACTTTCAATATTTATTTGTTAATTTTATCTAATCAAACAATTAAAAAATTTATTTTATTTCTTACCTATTTTTATGTTTTAAACTTTGTTCTATTTTTTTTCTCTCAAAACCAAACAACATAAACCAAAACCAACCCCAAATTACATTACAAAAAAGATGAAAATTAGAATGTTGGAGAGGCTAATTGAATTGACTTAAAAATTTAAATCTAATTCAACTCATTGTAAATTATAAATTTTTAGACTGACCTACAAAATTAAAAATAAAATATAAATTAACTACAATCTAACTAAAATAAATATTTTAAAATAGTGCCATAAACATAATAATATTATATTATTAACACATCTTAACACATTTTTAGAATACCCAAGACGCAATATGCAAGTTGAAGTATTTAAGGACTTCACCTAATTTATCTTTTCTGGGGGCCTAAGTAGTTTTTTTTTTTAAATAATAATAAAAGACATTTTATAAGACATAGTTATAGAAAGAAAAACTGAGCTATATTTTATAAGATATTTATTTAATTTCTATAAAGTATTAGATTTTTTTTTTTGGTTATTATAAATATAAACTCAGGAGACGATTTTGGAAGTTATTATTAATGATAGGGAAATCAATATATGGCTACCATAATTTTAAAAATTTAACAAAATAAACTAAATTAGTTAGTTTTATTAGTATGTGATTATTAATATTATAATGCATTAATTGGTGGACACACGTCTTATCTAAGGAAGGAAAAGATTCAGATCTGTCTAAAATTCTGGATTATAAAGAAAGCAAACTCATTTTTATTTTCTTTTTTTTTTGCCCCTTTTGGTAGAAAAACACGATAAAAGGAAAGAAAAATAAATCATCAAACGGAAAAAGGAAGAGAAAGGAAGCAATTGCAAGTCGTCTGTTCGCGGGAGCAGACGACCCGTCTTCATCGCCAAACCACCTCAAAACAACATCATTAACTGTTATTTCGTCAAAAATTAAGACAACTTTCGATTTTTGATCTTTCTTTGGTTTCTGATCCATGGAGGTTCCGAGTTCCTGGGATGCCCTTCGCAAGCAGGTTCCAAATTTTCCATTTTTAATGCTTTCTTCGCCAGATTATGCATCTGGGCATGTTGTAAAATGATGCAATTGATATGGGCATGCATAATTCGAGTGCTCTAAATTTCCATTTTTTCCTCATAGGGTTTCTTCATTTTGTCGGTGATGGGGAATTCATGGGATGGGGTTCTACCCTTTTGATTTGTTGAGTTGCAGGTTTACGGCAGTGTATTGATAGAATTTTGTCCCTAGATTTAGGTTCATTTCATAGGTTAGGAATGCATCTGATTTGTTTAGGAGATAAGGTTTTTGCATTCTGATCTACATCCACAGAGTGAGTTTCGATTAGATGATCTTTCGAAGGTACCAAATCAGGATTGTTGTAACTGATAGCAATTTTTCTGTGATGGGTAACAACGTGATCATAGATGGTATAGGGATATTGCTGTGCTGTTACAATACAGGAGCACAACTGTGTAAACTGTTTAGAAAATATGAAGTGATTTTGAGTGACTAAGGTCGTATTTGATTTACCATTATAAATCAATTTTTGCTCTTTCCAATGTGTAGTACAATTTTCCATGCAATTCCCTCAGTTTTTTTCAAAATCAAATCTATCTTAACTTACTCCAATGCCAAACCAAACAGATTCTAATATTGAGATTCAATTGAATTTGTGAATTGTGAAGCTAATTTTCAATTGTAAATCACATTGTGTCAAATCATAACATTTAAAAACGATAAAAAATAACTTCAAATATATATCATATAGATGATTCATAGTGTTCAATGTAATGATTTTAAATTAGATAAAACACCTTGTAAAACAAAATATGAGTACGTTAAGCCTCTACATTGGAAAAGTGGAAATGCAGAAATGTAACCATCAGTTAAAGTTCGTGCATTCAAAGGGTAAGTGACAAATAAAGTAGACGTATAATCAAATAGGACAAGTTTAGAAATGTTTCTTCAATTCTTCTCATTATCACTTTAAGCTTATATGACTTAATTTCTTTCATGAGAATTGCACAAGGATAAGTAAAAAAATGAAAGAATAATGAATTGTTGAACGTGTGATTCATATCGATCGTATGAAATTGTATCAATCCAATCATTTATCATGAGATTCATAGACATTTGAAATTCATCTTAAGATACAAATAGTAGCTAGCTGAATCACATCAAATGGTATGATTCAAATTGTGAATTGTTATATTTTAATAACTCTGCTAAATAGTTAAGTTGTAACAATTCCAGCCTTTCGTTTTCATGTATCTTTTAGATATGCTTCTCAGTATTTGCCTGTTCTTTATCTATACAGACATGGTATGGGGTATCTGCTGGAGTTCTGATAAAAAGGTTATGCAATAGATAAATTGTATTTGTACAAATAAAGAGAGTGTTGGAAAGTAAGAAAGAGTAAGATAAGATGGTTGATATAATAGAGATAGAGAAAAATAGTGTTACATGATATGAGTTTACATAATATTATGGAATTTTAGTTGTAAGTCCTTTACTTCTTCAAGCTTTCAATTCCTGTATATTTTGAAATATATATATATATATATTAATCTTTCGGGACATTCCTTCATCATGAAAGTGTGAATTCTAAGTTGACCTATTTTGTTTGCTGGTTTAAGTGTCGTTTAATCTGTTTACAACTTGTTCCTCTTCCTTAATCATAATAACATAATCATCATAGTAATGATAGTGCTAATGAAAAAGAAGTGGAATTTGATATTTTCGGTTTTGTCTTCCTTTGTGGTTACCTAGTTTATAAATTTTTTGTTTTCTTAGGAAAATGATTTGTAGTTTTCCCCCAAAATCTATTTCAGGCAAGAAAACTTGAAGCTCAGTTGGATGAGCAGATGAATTCTTATCGTAAATTGGTTTCTGCTAATGTTTCCTCAAAAGCTGATGCCTCAGAGAGTGATCTAGAGTCTTGGATTGAGCGATTGCTAAAACAACTCCAACAAGTAAATGCACAGATGCAAGCTTGGGTGTCATCTGGTGGTTCAGAAATGGTTTCTCATACTTTGACTAGACACCAAGAAATTCTTCAAGATCTCACCCAGGTATTCTACACTCCAAGCTTGAGTTATCATGCATCATTTTGACATAAGTTTTACCTTGTAATGTTTTATTTTGTTTTTGTATTAATTACTTAATTTCTTCAAACCTTTAAACATTTTGCACTAAGCTGGATGTAATTGAACTGCAGGAATTTTATCGTCTTCGTTCAAGTCTTCTAGCTAAGCAAGAACATGCTTCACTGCTAGAAGATTTTAAAGAATTTGATCGGACAAGATTAGACTTGGAACAAGGTGTAGACACTGAACAGCATGCACTCCTAAAAGAGCGTGCATCTATCAGCCGAAGTACAGGACATGTTAGTGATACAAACACTTGTTTATATTAACCTTTTTTCCGAGAAGCCTTTGATTTTTCTTCAAAATTGTAACTGATATCCAATTGGATTAGCTTATTTTGAATGTTCTGCCTATTTTTGCTGTAGATGGACAATGTGATTTCACAAGCACAAGCAACACTAGGAGCACTTGTCTTCCAACGTTCAACATTTGGCGGTATCAATTCAAAGATTGGGAATGTGAGCAGTCGCCTCCCAACGGTATGATTCTCATCATCATGGCCTTTGGTATTTAAATCATTTCCTGTTGGATTGAATAAGCAGTGCAAGAAAAGGGGCACTGAACTCTTAAGAGGTGGACTTTAAACTTATCTCAACTTTACAAAACAAAACCGATTGTAAAGTGAAGTTTGCACTTATTTATAAATTATTGAAAAGTCTCAACTCTAGTTGACGTAAAATCTCTATCATATGAATAAGGTTTCATATTTCGTTAGTGTATGAAAACAGGTTTAGATTCTGAATTTTTTATCTGCTATGCATGGATGTTGTTTGAAGTTGTGGTGTTTGATGTAGCAGTTTTTAATAATGTTTCAGGTAAATAACATACTTTCGGCAATAAAGAGGAAAAAGTCCATGGACACCATTATACTTTCCCTTGTTGCAGCCGTATGCACATTTCTCATTTTCATCTACTGGCTATCCAAGTGAAGCAGCTGTTGCTTTTGTTGGGTGCTCCACTTTTGTAAACTCCTGTATGTTCTTTTCTCTGTTGAGCTTAGTACCTCGTGCCATGCTGAAACACATTTTTCAACTAGCCTATTTTTTATTCCATTGTTCATCCATGTATCAGAAAAGCAAAAGTAAAGATCAGAAATTTCCTAGTGTTCTGTTTCTTGGTTCCCTTTTCATAAATCATAGCATGTAGTGAGGGGTGGATATATGATATATATAAATATATATTACTGTGTGTTTTTTGGTTCAATTTATCTTGAAGAACTGTTTTTATATATCAATTTGTTGAGACAGTTTTTGTAATTAAAAATGAAACATGATTATTTTTCCTGAATTAATCTAATTGTCGTGGCATGGAATGAAAAGGAAAGGCGATGTCAATATTGTGGGGAAAGAATTGATATATTGTTCTAAAGCCAGCAATAAACTGGCATAAAGTAATTGAATATTTACTTTTAGAATGTATCAGAAGTACACTAAATGGTCAATTTAATCGTTGAAATTGTAAAAGTCACAGGAACTAATAAAGAAAATTAAAATATCTAAACTTTTTAAGGTTACATTAAAGGCTTAAATTAAATTCCTTTTTTAATTATGGTCATTAAATGTGTGTTCTTATCATCCCTTAAATTTTTGGACTATGTGCCAAAAATAGAAACAATTAATTTTAGGAAAAAAAAATGCATCTATCTCTTAGGTGATGCTAAATAGCATTCACCTTTTTTTTTTTTTTTCTAGTTTTGAAATTAAACATTCATCTTATGTTTTTGTGGAATGACGCTCACATTTTCTTATAATTGTTAGATAGATATTAATTTATTGTACACTTATAACAGATAACACCCGCAACTTTGTCATATATATATTAAAAAAAGTGACACCAATATTTTATTTAAAAATGCTATATTGACAAAATTTTAAGTAAAAAATAATGAAAATTAAAATTTTAAAATATAAAAATTAAATACTTTTTTGTAAACAAAAAAAATAGAAAACCACTTTTTATAAATATAAAAAAGGGAAATGAGTCTTTATTTAAAGTTTACAGGGACGTTAATATTATTTATTAAAATCATAATAAAGGTATGATAAATATATTTTTTAAAATTATAGAGGATAGAATGTTGTTTGGTACAGTATGAGTCTAATTTTCCCTCAATTTTAGGAATTTAAATAAAATCTTCAAAAACTTGTTTTCCTGTTTGGTTGTAGACACTAACATGACAATAGGATACATTTTCGTAGACTAAAGTGCTCATTTATTCTTTAAATATATGTAGTAAATTGATTTCTTGGAATTTATTTCTTCTTCTAAAAACCTTCCCACAATTAGTTTCCAAAAAGAGTTTTTTTTTCTTTTTATATATATAGAAAGTAACACAAGGAAAAGACAAATAGAGTGCAAAGAAGAAAAAGATGCAACAAGTGGAAAAAAGGGGCGACTGCGAGTGTGTTAGATGGGCCTACAACACATACAATGCGTTCTTATGGGCTGGAAAACAATGACAAAAACTTCCTGCACCCCAGTGACCTCCACTCCATTATTTAAAAAATAAATAAAAAATACCTTTTAAATAAAAATAAGTTTTGGAAAACACTTTTTGAATTTATATTTCAAGAAAAGAAATTTAGAATATGCTTTTAAAAAGTATTTTTCGAAATGTTAATTTATATTTAAAAAATACTTTTTAGAAATTTTTCGAAAACTAATAATAAGAACATAAACATTTTTGTATTTTCCCATCCGTGATGAGTGCCGTCAAAATTAATGGGGTGAAAAGAGCTTTCCCCGAAAACAAATATATCATCACATACTTAAATACAATTTTGTCACAATTAACAAGCTTCAAGGGTACATAGCTATATATTTTAAACATGTTATTATAATAAGTAAAAGTAAAACATGCACTGAATAACACTGCTAAATGAGAATCCTGGAAAAGAAAAGCTGACACAATTTGTATAGAACTTTTCAATTGTAGCTTTTACATATCAGTGTGATAGGAAATCACTCACTACAAGTCCAAATGATAAATTCTTGTGTATGTATTTCTTTTTATTATTTATTTGCAATACATCAAAACAAAAGAAGCCATGAATTGTAGAAAAAAAAAACCATTGACTTTGAAATTGAAATAGCATTGAAGCTACATTACCTCTATTTTGGCCTAACTTTCTCCACTCTTAGCATCTTAGCAGCAACATGACAGCAAATGAGTCATAGACACGTGTGTTAGCTATATCTCATCTGTCATATTCAGATTAACACTTCATGGAAGCACATGGTGATGTGATTTGCTTGGTAGTGGAAATAAGTGGTCATTTTTGAGTTATCCTTAGATGTTCTGGTGTTGCCATGATGGGTTGGTAATGGACAAATTCTTGAGTCACTGTTACTTTTAGAACATTGATGCATACTGAATGAACAAGCATGAAGATCTTGTAAAGGGATTTTCAGTCAAATTTGGCCCAGCAAACGCATTAGTACAAAAGCAAAAACTTTAAACACCAACTCTATACTTATCCTATATTTCACCTTTATCTCCAACCATATCAATGCATATTTTCATGTTCCCTTGACCTCAATCAACACTATGAATTTCATCAACATGATCCATCATCTAATTATTCTTTCACACTAATCACTCTTTCTTCCTAGCATAACGTGTTATTTTGTTACTAGACTAAATCACATTTACACTTTTCTGATGTTTTTTTATTGAGATTCTGTCATACTTAACTTTTAATATTTAAACAAACTATCTAAAGCTTTTCACACAACTATAGATTCATTGGCTTCTTATATCAAGATTGAAAAAGAAGAAGAAGAAGAAGAAACATAGTGCGTAAATAAACATTGGGAATTGACGTATTTGATCCATAATCAATGCTCCACCAGACAAAGTTAAGCACTTTTCTTGGCAACTCAACTCACTGTGAAAATTTACTTTTTGAACTTTTCTTCTCTCCTTTTAAGGAACTTTTTCTTTCTCTATTTTTACAGTTCATTGTAACCAAACATCTAAACTTTTTCTCACATCCACTTCCCTCCTTCATAGTTCCAAACGAACCGTGATTGAAACGATACTTGGAGAAATAAAAGGTGACAAAAGAAAAAGAAAAAAAATATTAATTAACAGATTGTACTATACAATGCATTAATCAGTTCAACATCTGGTTATAGGCCACATGTCACATTCTCCACGGCTATGTGCAACACGACAGTTGACCAAAAACAAAGAACAACACGACAAAATAGGGAAGCCAACCCTCAGTTTCCAATCAGATTTCTCCTTCCAAAGAATCTACTAATTAAGGCCCTCTCTCAGCAATATCCTACCAAACAACCACACCAACAAGTACAATTAATTTAGCAATTCATGTAACAAAACTAAAGAAATTTGTGTACAAGTTGCACCCTTAAAATTAGCATTTCATCTAGCAAAGTGTTTGTAGATTATACAGTCACTAAGATGAAAACAATAGTTAAGAAAATAAGATAAGAATTCAGGAGTTGCAAATTTGTCCTTTTTCTTGGTTGATCATGTTTAAGCACTGTATGAATTTCCAATGTGATGCAGACAGTGGAGATATCCTTTTCTTGTCACCATCCTTTCTTGTCAAGCATTTGATTCCAAGCCAACGTGAGCACAAGCAAAAGAGTTAAACAATCTCAAAAGTTATTACTTATCCATCAAATGTCAAAGAATTCTTTGCTAGGTATCACAGCATGTGTTTCTGCAAGCCAACCGTGCGGCCTCAGTTGCTTGTGTACAACACTTTGTGTTGGTTGTTGTCACAATCACAATAAAATGAGGTTGCAAGCAAAAAGGCTCCAACCCTCAAGAAAGTGAAAGGTTGCAAGAGCTTCAAGGGGGACCAGGGGGACCTCATTTTCATAGCATTGCACCATTAGATTAGATATATCATCATCATCATCATCAAATTTCCTTGGCACTTAAAGAAGATTAATTAGAAACTAATCATTGCCTCATTCATGCCAAGCCTTCTTATCAAGATGTGCTACAAGACAAAATCTGTAACAGTCTATATATAGTTTTATCATCATACAAACTCACCTAACATTACTTTCAACTGTTACCTAAGGTGCCTAGCTAGCTAATCAATAATACACTCGTGAACAAATGCAGTTCCACCACTTGAAAGAGATGCATGCAGTTACTATACCTAAAGAGAGAGGACTAAATTTTCAGCTCTCTTGCAGCACTTATTTTTTCACTGTGAGATAGCTGCAAAAATGTTTAATAAATTTATCGTTGATTAATTTATGTCAAGAGAATTTAATTGGTAGTTTTTAAAAAAAATTTGAGTAGCACTACTATCTGATTAAGTACAAGTTCATTTTCTTTTATTATCTAAAGTCTAATAACCTTACATATATCATGTTACCGACAGCAAACTAAACTGGACTTTCTTGAGTTGTGTAATGAAAACAATATCAATAAATTTATAGAAAGAGATATCAGCAAAATAAATATAAACTTCTCACAATAGGGCATAAAAACTGCATTATAGATGGCATGCTTTTAATAATATATACTCTTAAGACACTAAAAAATTGTTTTAGAAGATGTGGAGTTTGAGAGTGGTTTGGAAAATAGAGTGGTGAATAGAATACTGACACGTTGTGTGTGACAGAAGAAGCAAAATGGTATATGATAAAGAGCATAAATGGTAGAAACATGCATTGCATAGTAGGAGGGAAAGTTGGTTTGGTTGGCTCTATATGGCAAATTTTTGGTGTCACGTTTTGCTAGTCGAAGAAAGGAAACTGCCATCTGAAATTCCCAGAATAGGCTTCAATTATTATGTGCTTAAACGAACTTAAAACACAAACGAGAAAGAACACATACCCAACTATGAAAAGGCAATTTCTTCAGATGAAATACTAGGGACCATAGTTTATGATGTGGTATCAACCATAAGATCTGTGTAAGTAAAAGCTACCAACATATATATCAAAATGAGATCTCTGTAAGTAAAAAACTTCGTCATATTGGACAGTTGAAACCCCAAAAGTACATGTTCAAACTTCAAAAGTACTATAGAATTGTGTTATATTTTTCAGATAATTAATATATTTACATAACATTTTCTATTTTTTACAACATTCATTTTTCTCTTTGTATCACAAATTATTTTATCCCTCGTGACATCTCTTTTATCTCCTTTTTGTTGTATATTTTTCTTTCACACAAAGTTTAGTACGGTTTCTCAATAATACAAATTTCAAATGGATGTACCATGACTAAGTGTCAGTCCATAAATAATAACGAGTCATCTTTATCATAAGCATTATAATATGAGGTTTTAATTTATATTTTTATGGGTCTCATTATATTATATATTATTTTTATGATCTCTTATAGCGACTTCTAACTTTATACTTATTGTTTATTGTATAGTTTAATTATTACACAGGTGAACGAAGAAGTATACATTAAAAAAATCAATCTGAAGTAAAACATTTAGAGAAGGAACCTTGTAAAAATAAAGGGAAACAAAAAGACATAATATAGAACGCTGACAAAAACATCACCATGCAGCAGCATAAGAGAAAGTTTGACATGCCAAAGACCCTTGTCTGGGTACAACATGACAAACACTATAACATTATTTTTTCTAAAAGGAATTAGCTAAAATTGTTATTTATCCTTGTTCTGAGTTTCTTACACATAATTTACTGGGTGAATATTACTTAAACAGTACTCATTTGTTAAATTTAAGCGATCAAGAGTGTAGCTGCCATTATTGCTTAGTTACCCTTATTATATATGAATATCTAGCTGTTGCATTATGACAATCTTTTGAAGAAACCCAAGAATAGAAAATCTAGCAAGTGAAATTTAGCTGTCTCATTTGTCAATTCTTAGCAAATAGTTATAAGTTGCTAAGGAGGGTAGAGCACAGTTTGAATAGTGGTTGGTTGAAGGACAGGTAAGAAAGTTAGGTGTAAAATAAATATCAAATTTTAGTAAGATAATCCCTATGCAACAAAACTAGCTTCTAGATTATCATTGGTTCAAAGAATGAATTAAATGGAAGAAGTTGCAGATGAAGTAGTTTACACTGGTTACAAACAATTTCACTTTATAAATCGATTTTGTAAAATTGAGTCAAGTTTAAAATTTACTTTCTAATAATAACAAAATTGATAGAACTATTGGACTATTCTGAAATATATAGTTTTACGCATGATTTTGGAAGTCTCGGCATGAAAGAGATTTGTTGAAAATTTTACATTGATTAAAGATAAGACATTCAATAGTCTATAAATAGATACAAACCTCATCTTATAAACTGATTTTATAAGGTTGAGTTGGACTTAAAATTCGTTTCTAGAGTATGAATAAATAGTTGTAAATTGCAATCTACTACAATTTAAAAGCATTGTTCCAAGTATGGAACCATATGCAAAGTACATCATCACATTCTGACCCTTCAGAATTTTTTCTTGTATGGACTTTTTTTTCTTAAATTGCAATGGAGTAAATTGAGTCTGAATCATAAAGTGCACACCATTTCACATCTTTAGTTACGTAGGGCCTACCTACTACATCGACATTGGGAAGTGGTGACACCGATGTCCATGTGTAATGAGCAATGAGGGCAGCATATTCCTCTTGCATGGCTTTAAGCCACTTCAAATCTATGGTTGTTGCTTCTTTGTGTGCTTGGAAGCTTCGTCTAAAGAATGGTGAACAAATACAGAAACACAATGCCTCCAATGATTACATTTTTAAATTAGCCACAAGAGCGTACTCAATATGAACAATTCAGTTCATGCATTTAGTTGGTCTTATAGAATGGAACGAGTTACTGTGGAAAGATTAAAGTGATACAAGTTTTACACATGAAAAGTAACGTGCAAATATAAGAAATTGAAAGTGTGGACAAGTCTATTTCCTAGGAGGAGATAAAGAAAGCATAATGCAGGACAAGGACAGAAGAGTTTCAGAGAAGATACTGCAAATCCACCAACAGGATTAAGAAATTCAGTATACCACACCTTTTATAAGACAAGTCCATTCTACAATACCACATTATTCTGAATTTCAAAAGTGGGGTATTGATCTTATCTTGGATTTTTAGCCCCTCATAACCTATAGACATGAATATACTGATAAAAGGCAGATACAGAGACCAGAAATGTAAAGTGACAAGTGAGAAGACAAATAAAAATTACCAAAAGAAAATGAAAAAAAGAAGCATTCAATGGGCTATGCACTAGCAAGTTGTACGTGTGTGTTCTACATATGTTCCAATCAAGCACACACACAGACAAAGGCATGTCTTAATTTTTAGGTCTTGCTATATTAAGACCTTGTAACTGTAAAATAGTGCTATCTACTTCTATACATAGCACACACCATTTATTGTTGTTACATCATTCACAAACTCCATCTTTCTTGTTCTTCCTGTTAAACCAAACTTCCAACACCACCACCAGGCCAATTATTGCAAATTTTTCTTGCCACATGGATCTTCAGAGGCAGGAACCATGCCCTTCTGATAGCTTCAACATCATCACATTTTCAGATACCATGCCATGCCAAAAATCTTCCTTAGACACTCAAAAAACGAGGAATCACACAGAAAGTGATGATCAAAAACACCCACATGACTCAATTCCTCGTGTTTTACTAGATCTAAGTCTCTCCAACAAGGATTCAGGTGATGATGATGAGTCAAAGCCAGAACTCAACCTCCTCAATTGTTTCCACACGAATTTCTCGGAAAATTCATCAGAATCTAGTCAGGGAAATGAACTGGATCCTCGTGTCTTCTCATGCAACTACTGCCAGAGAAAGTTTTATAGTTCTCAGGCACTTGGGGGACACCAGAATGCACACAAACGTGAAAGAACTTTAGCAAGAAGAGGGTACAAAGCAGGTGCAGCAGATTTTGGACACACGTACTCCAGCATGCCATTTCTTCCTTCTCATGGCTTATACAACAAATCACTTGGAATTCAGGTTCATGCTATGATCAACAAACCTTCTCATCAAACACCCTTTTTCGGGTTGTGCCGTTCCAATGGTTGGCAGAGACAGCCTTTGGATTCACAACCAGCAATTGGAAACTTTCGTGTGGGGGCAGAAACTGAGTCATCCTTGGCTGATAGTGTTCCAAAGATAGGCAAGTTTTCCACAAGGCTGGTGACAGAGGGATTTGGAGGTTACTGCTTTGGTAGCATTACTCATTTGAAGTCTAAACAAGAGAAGTTGCAGAAGCTTGACTTGTCCCTTAAACTCTAAGTAGTTACAATTCAACATGTCATACCCCAGTTGATTTGTGTCTTTTTTCATTGTCCAACACCTTGACACCTCTTTCCTTTTTTCACTTCTTTTGTCCTCATGTATCTCTTGCTGCAGCAAGTCTCAATGCATTTTGGCTACTCACCAGAGCTAGTGTTTTGCTTTTAATGTTGTTTGCTTTATTTTCTCAGTCATGATGAATAATGGCTCTACATGGATGGATTCATTTTCAAGTTAAAACTTCCATCAAGCTTTAAATTGCTTTGTAACAGCATGAGTACATCAAACTCTCTTTTCTTCACCAATTCTTAAGAGGTAGGGAAGTTAGGTCCTCACAGCTTTTAGTTATTCAATAATTGAATTGAAAACTAAAAAAGTTTATGGATCTGCATGTGTTTGATTCGTCTTAAAACATAACTATGTAGAGCTTATTATTTACTTGCTATCCCACTACTAGATACTTTGCATCTTCTACTCCATGAATTAAAGAACTCTAGTACCATGTAGTTATTGGAGTTTCCTTATTATTTGACAATGCAGTAAATGTCAACCAGGGAGTGTTTGTATCAGGGCATATATGTCTCACATTTGTGGTGACAAAGGTCCACACTATGTAGAAAATTGGAGGGTAGTGAGTGTTGTTTTTTCAAATTCCAATGGAAGATATTGGTCCACCAAAGTGCACAGTTTCAAAGGCTGTGATTGTCTCACTGACTCCTACTTTGACCCACCTGTAGTTGGAGAAATCGACCATCTCTATTTGGATTGGAGAAGTAGGTGAGGCAAGCCATGTGAAAGTAAGCCAAAATGACACTCAGCTCTGCAATCACATCATTTTAAAAGGAAATGTTATTGATTAAAATCTTGAATCTTGATGGTCCTGATTTCTCACCTAAAGATATCTCTGAAGGGACAAGCAAATTTGTAGGTCCATATCGGCCTGATGTTTACACTAATCTCGTTTTAATCATGGAACATAAGTACTATGATGAAATTAAGGAGCAAAAGTAACTGAAAGTGTAGTTATTATGACAGTTAATGATCATAGTAATCTCACGCTAACTAAGGATATGTTATGTACTATGTGGTCTATGGTCTATAGGATCTAACATGTTTCCAAACGTGGATTCTGAGTCTGGGCTTTGCTCTTCCTATATCTAGCACTTCGGTTGGGCTGTCAATTTTGCTTGTGCTACCATACCTCACTCTTCACCATTCCTCCAATAAAATATTAAGAACCTTTAGTTTTGCCACCCAACCAAGAAAGAAACACAAATCAACAAATCCAACGCAACACGTGAACATCAAATTCTGAACCTAAATTTGCTTCTTCTTCTTCTTCAAGATCTTATTTCATTATTAAATTTGATATTTTATTAAATAAAAGATAGGAAATGAAAGTTGTATTAACGTCAACATCTCAACTAGGCCACTGAAACTTGTTTCTTCTTTCTATTCTTATTATTCTACTTTTACTTTGGTTTGGTATCACTGTTTGTATGTATGCCCTTTATCGAAAATAGGAGCATCTCAAATAATAGGTTTCAACATTTGTTATTTAGTTTATTTCCCTTTCATCTAAAGATGATCGTAATCATTTCTACACCTCCAAAGAAACACGCAACTTAATGATGCAAATTGCATGGTTTAACAACGCCATATGCTGATAAACAATACATCTAATATGAGGTCTGCATCTTTAATTTATTTAGCGTTAATAATGTATAACTCTGTCCTACAAGCGAATTAAAAAATATTTGTATATAATCTTAAAGTAATGATCACAAAATTGATAATTTTTACTCAGTTTTAGTATTATAAAATGAACAACTTTTCATTTTCATTTTAAAAAATATAAAATCGTTGTCATACTCGTTAACAACATAGGTATTTTTGCCAAATTTATGTACCTTTAACCGAAGTTTAAGTTCTTATGATATCCAATAGTATATGTATTAGCAGGTGAGACATTCAAAATTGTGTCTGGATGTTTACAGAGTTCATTTTATACGAATTAAATGCATATTTAAATTTGATTTTTATTTATATACATTATTGAATTCAAACTGTCAATGTTTTTCAATTAAATTCCAATTATTAGTTCTATGAACCTGTATCAATAGGCAAGACCGATATTTCAGTATGTATATTAACTAACATTTCTTGTACATCCATTCATCAAAAAGCTACACGATTCACCTTTTCTGACCATTTAGTCTAGCTTAGTTAGGTTCTAGTAACTGGAGTATTAAATGTTTTCATTTTTAAGAGATAAAAAGCGTCAATTATTTCATTAAAACGATTAAAAAATCATTCCATTACAGTGCTTTTTATACATTACTATAATCATATAAAACAGAACATAAAAAGAATGAAGACTTATGCAACGTTTGTAAAAATAAACAAAACGATTAAGACATTAAACTTATGCAACTTTATCATTCATATTTTATTTAAAATAATCAAAATAGAGAAAAGATTGGAAATAAATTTCTCCCTTCCTTTCCTCCATAGAACTCATCTCTCAAACACATGAAACCAACTCTCTACATTCAGTAACTTCGACAACCAAATAAACAATCTACAATATACAAATCCTTGTTCTCCCGGTGACTGCATTTCGGTTGTAATCATGTTTTGATATTCCCAGACACTGGTACGAATGCTGATGTGCGTAACTGGAATCACAAGTATATATGCTTTTATAACAGAAGTGAGTACGAAAAGACAGCAATTACCATGGTACCCAAACCGCAGGATAGTCAAATCTCGTTGGATGCCAATTGTCACAAACCATTAATTTCTCAAGCCCTCCACTTAAAGCATTCGTATTCTTCGCGAGGGAGAATGAGAGTAATCTTAATAACTCGTCGGAATCACACTACTACACAAGCCAGTTGAATCAGAGAAGCCGGGTTTCCACCAGCTAACCAATCCAGTCTGAGGGTTTGACAAATTGAAACACTTGGGATGGTACTCTGCTCACACTTACTTTTTGATTGGTTCACTTGCGGAATGCGGATCAACAAGGCAAATGCCAACATCACACACACACACATCCCTTATTTTCCTTCAAGCTCTAAACACTCATTCTTTAGGTATTCAATAGAAGTTTAGGTCTCTCTAAATCCAAACTATCCACAACAAATTCTTGTGTATGATATTTTATTGCAGGAGACAATCGTAGTTCTATAACAATATTCATCATGTATAGATAAGATTATTATGAGCAGCACATGAGGAAAAATGACAATTTAAACATGGTATGGAAAAAAGCTCCCCAAGTATAAGTAATATCTGCTAAGACATTGTTTTGGAACAATATCAAAATAATTGCATCTATTATTCAGCTGTTGGCTACCAGTAATCAAACATTACGAATCACTGTTTATAGATTGCAAAACCGAAATCAAAATCGTAAAAAGTGAATAAGCATGCAGAATCTGTAGAAGAGAGAAAAATCTGCCATTAGTTTCAATCGCCAGTACAATTTCCACCAACACTGACTACAAATCTAAAGCAGGAATCAACAAAAAAACAAAGAGGTGTACCTGCTTAGATTCACACTTCAGTGACCAAAAAATACAGGAGAAGTGATTTAATAGCCTATTGAAATTTCAATGCCCTTATTTCCTTTCAATAAAAGACTTGACCCTTTCCATCCATCCTACAAACTCTGTTTTAGCCTTGTGTTTCATATACTCATGCAAGAAAACAGCAAGTTCATCATTTACGCCCCTTACTTCCAAAAAATCATAAAGGCTGTCTTGCAACGCATCATCCAACTCCCTGCCAAGAACCAACAGAAAAAGGTGCTGTTAACACAATTCCAAATCTAAGCAAACAACCAGGAGTGGAAATGAGTGAGTAAACCTACGTGAATTCCGGACCAGCATAGGGCTCATCTATTATATTCTCATTTGCACGTATGAACACCTTTTTTATCTCTACACAGTCAGGCCAAGCAGAACACGTAATTTGCAACTCACCACCACTTTCTCCCTTGGAGATAGTGACAATCACAGTAATGTGCATCCGCATTTCATCAGAATTAATTACACTACCCTCTGCAGTTGGAGTTGGAGCAGGAACAGCTCCATCAAACATGGTCACTTCAAGTTTAATGTCTTCATCGGCATATCGTTTTTTCAATGTAATCCACCGGTCCCCAGCTCGGCCATCCACGATAAAGGAACCAAACTTCGTAACAGGCTGTAAAACAACTATTCATACTCAGAACAAAAATGCATAGCAGTTCAATTCATACAGAGAAAAACGCTGAGAAATCACTCTTTAATACACTCTATTGAACACGCAACATTACAAATTGAATTTTATTGGAAAAAAAATTCACAGAAAGTTATAAGCAAAGCAAAGGTAATTTCGTGGTTTCTAATAAAGTTTATCCGATAGAACTGTTAGAAATGTGTTGCTAGATTTGCCTATGCATTTTGAAGCTCTGAAACCTTATTTGCAAGTGGAAGTTAGAGGAAAAGGGGAAAAGAAAACGTACGTTGTTGGGAGGAGAAGATTCGAGCTCGTACTGAATCTCGTTGCGAAGGAGTCTCAAAATGTTACCCTCGAAAGCTGCTCTGCGCATCTCCGACATGTAAGTTCTTCGGAATAGGTGCCGAGAAATGCATAGTTGTGGTTGTTGATGGTGAAATTGGTGTGTTAGGGTTAGGGTTAGGGGTTTTCTGAGAGAACGAATTAAGCGTGCCATTGAACAAGAACAGCACGAAGTGGGAAGCAGAAGCGCAGGATTAGGGTTTTAGATCAGATGAAAGGGTTTATGAAATTATGACTGAGACACTACAAAAATACTAAAAAAAATAATGGCATTCACAATATGTAAACAAAGTTATTCCCTAATCAATAAATCGAAGGAAAAAAAAATTATGGTATGGTAAAAAAAGTAGAATTTTTTTTTTTTCTGCAATACTTAATATGTTCTAAAATTTATTTTGGTAATGGATGCGTGAATATATTGGAATGTGTTCTCGGCTATATATTTTTAAACTGTTAATTCAAAAAATCAAAGGTGTGTTACTTATGTGCTTATTTCCCATTTTTACTTTTAAAATACAAAATCACCATCTTATTTTCAATGTATTTTATATTTTTATATATTTAAACAAGAGTAAGAAAAAAAAAATACGTATTTTTTTCAGTGTCCCGTTATCCATCTATAAACATAAATAAATTGAAACAAAAATAATTATTATTATTGGAGCAAAATTGAGGTTTACTCTTATTGTACTTCATTATCAAACATTGTTTTGACCTCCATAAAGTAATCGTATTAACTAACCTCGCTGATTGCAATTGTAATGTGTACAACATGCTCAAGATTTCCCAAATAAATTAGGGTTCGCATTGGTCCCAAAACAATTGGTAGTAAATATTGAGTCTGCATTTTTTTGTGTTTGGATACTGTAATTTTAATAAATAATGGGAGAGGAAAAACGCCAATCACTTTGTTGTTATTTATTGATGGATATGAACAATATTATGTTTTATATTTTTCTATGTCATAGGACAAAATGATAACTTTTTTTTTATTATTTTGTTTACAGTGATTCAAAAAACACTTCATTCCTACTATGTAAAAAAAAAAACATCTTAACAATTTTAAAATATTTATATTTAAAAAAGTAAGGAACCCGTGTGTTTGTATGCTAATATCCCCGAACATACATTTTATAATTAGCAAACATAGTGATAAATGATTCAAAATTAAATTATTAAAAAAAATTAAAGAAAGCAGTACAGTGTTTAACTAATATAATTAGAAATAAAATGTAGAAAAATAGAAGAAAGAGATAAAAAAATTCCATACGTAAATAATTAAAATGAATTTGTTAAAAAAGTTGTGATAATTCATTCATCCTCGACCTGTTAAAATAGTCTTGATCTTCTGAACTTGATTCTCTTAAAAATCATTATATCCAACATTCTTGACCACAAGGGACATTATTTCAATAAATCAAAATAAAGTGAGAGTTTGGAATCGTATAAAAGTTGTTTCTGAATCTAACATTACCGATACTAAAGCAGGTTCCACCTCTAACACATTCCAAAGAAAAAATTTCAAAGCTATAGCAATTACTCAGTTTTATGACGACCAACCATACCAGTATCTAACTCGGGAATTGAATACACAGGAGTATGGAGGAAATGTACTGTTGTACCAAAATAGACCATTTCATACTGTCAAATATCTAAAGATAGAACACATTTTTCCAAAGGAAAATACAAGGGTTTTATGAAGTCAACTTCTGAGTTCTAAGGTTCTCAGTATAAACAATATGAACTGCGGCTCTCACATTTATTTTTCTTCCAAATATCTGGAGGTGATTAATGAGACATTTAACCGCATTAAATCCAAATCACAAATCAGCCAAGATGAACATTCCACCACACCAAACTATTGCAGTTGCATTCAAGCCTATTAAATTGATACACTCAAGAGTATAACTGTCTCCAACCATAACCATAGACAAGGGCTCACAGCTATTGCCTCAAACAAAAGTCAAAAAAGTACACTTGTGTTGGTTTCAATTCGCAGAGGAATAGAAGACCGAGTTGACTAAATTTTGGTCCAGTGTTGGTTCACTCGAATGTTAGTCCAAGAGGGTTCAGCTCCAAATCCCCACTCTCTTCGAAATTGACACCACTTTCCATAGCCACCAAAACCCTTAATTTCTCCACACACAGGGCATTTAACTTCAAGATCACAATCTTGCTCCTTATCACTAGTGTAGGTGCTGCCTTCTTCCTCGCTAAACCCACAAGGAAGGGAAAAAGAAGAGGCACTAGTCCAAAATCATAGCATTTTGGATTCAATTAACGGGTTAAACACTACGTAAGACAGCCAAAGCTAACAAAGGGGAAAGCTTTGGCATAAAAATATAACTTACAGGACTTAATTAAATAAAAGAAGGTTGAAGAACTAAACTAAAATTAAATTAAACGGAGAGGATGAACTGGCATTTAAAGTTTACTCCCTTCGACATTCAAATGAACATAGCCTAGAAAAAAATTTATTAATTTACTGGATCCTTACATGACTGCAGGCAGTATAAAAGCCCAAATAACAATTACTTTCTAGCTTCCACATATATAGCTACTAAACTAATGCACCAGAAATAGCTATCCCACTTATATCTTCCTTCCCAATTAAACTTGAAAAGTTTTTTCTCAGAGGAAGGGGATTGACAACAGGTTTCGTAACCGGTGGAGTATGATTAAATAACTAATCATTTTTTGAGAAAAAAGAACGATAAAAACCTATAGCTTTTGATCATTTCAATCTAATGACTTCAAAAATTTCTAAACATCCTAGTACCTTAAGGAGCCCCTCCACTTTGACTCTGGCCTTTAGGATCCTGAAGAGAAGAATTTGGGGTTGCATCTGAACCCTTACTATCTTCACATAATTCTGGCTTTGACTTGGAAGAATTATGCTTACCAGAATGGTCTTCATTATCAGCTTTATTTGATGCAGAATCAGCGGGACTAGTGTCCTTTGGTGAAGAACTTAAGTGTTTTTTCTCATTATCAGTCACCTGATTTTTTGCTAGGTTGCTACTTGATTGTTTCTTTGTTCCAACAACAATCTCCTTCACAGCCTCTTCAAGTTTCTCGAGTCTCATTTTCACCTCTGAAAGCTGGGGATCATATTTTTCTTCCTTTTCCTGCGGGGGATTTAGTTTCATTTCTTTTTCTTTTTCCTTTGCTTCTTCTTCCTCCTTCTCCTTCCTTTTCTGCTCAAATTCCTATGAAGTGATTTGGAGAAAAACCATTGTCGGGGAGGAAAATCAACAAAAAATAGAGCACCATTCATCCAATTATTTAAATGTACAATTACAAATAAAGTGCCAACAAATAACAGGTTCAACAAAAACATATAATACAGTCTAGGAAACTCCAGTGTATTTTAAAATAATTCACTATATCTCATCAATTCTCAGCAAAAAATTCCACAGTGCAGCCACCGCAAACATTTGGAGAATCTAACGAGTATTAAAGATATAGTTTATATATCATCAGTGTCTAGCTAGGAAAATAAAATGGATCAGAACACTGAACAGCCTATTCGAGTCTTGTTAGATTGTCATACAAGAAGTTTCATTCCTAAAGGATTCCATAGAAAGTACTTTAGATTGAGCCCTGAATTGAATGGTCAGATTATGAAGAGGGAACAAGATGATCACAAGCACCTACCAACGTTTATACGATGATCGAAAATCACCCTTACATTACAATATCAGAAAAAGGAAAGATAACGTACCACCTCCATTCTTTTCATTTCATAACGAGCATATTTTGCCACCAAATACACAGCTGTGTGAAAAAAAAAAAAAAAAAAACAAAAAAAAAAAAAAAAAAAAAAAAAAAAAAAAAAAAAAAAAAAAAAAAAAAAAAAAAAAAA
>Ga0209700_102722_pt1 | contig 35248 bp, 11 predicted proteins | sample SiratroredBW_FD_187528 | JGI IMG/M metagenome (GOLD analysis project Ga0209700, IMG submission 187528) | Root nodule microbial communities of legume samples collected from California, USA - Siratro red BW (SPAdes) (version 2) | ecosystem: Host-associated > Plants > Roots > Nodule | place: USA...
AAAAAAAAAAATATATATATATATATATATATATATATATATATATATGTATATGCATATAAGCATTCATAGCTAGAAAAAACCTATTTAAGAACTTTTTTTATCTCTTGAAGAAAAGTATTATGGCTCTTAATAAAGTGATACAGCGATTGAGTTTTAATATTGTTTCTTTTGATTTGAAATAAACTTTGAAATAAGTTATGGTGGAAGGAGATCATCCATCTTGTATGCGTTCAATGTTACTTTGAACATGGAATAATATTTGATCTAATAAATGTAATGAAAAACAAATTATCTTGAACTATTGATTTAACTACTTTACTCAACAAAACTGAATTATTTCTTTTAGAGCCTTCCTTCTCTTTAAATAGATAAATGATATTTTGTTTTCTTCATTTTAGTGAATTTCAACATAACTATGTCTTAGCTTATTGGGATTCTCCTTATCCCTAGTTGACTAAACTAATTTCAATTTATTAAGATCATATTGATTGTGTCTTAATGAATTCACTAAATTGTTAACTTATATTGAGCTATATATAAACAAATATTATAATATAACGTGCAGTTCACCTTAATTAATCAGTTATTAATTAATTAAGCTCTATAAAACTCCTTACACAACAAATATGAACGCAGCCATTATCCTTTACACCTCGTTTTTTAGCGCATATATTATCTCTTATTTTGGGAAAAGTCAATAACGTAAATGGACATGACATTATATATACATGGTATTTGGTACCCATTAGAAAAAAACTTTAGGTTCACACTCAAAAAGAGATCATCCTGAATAAAGTTTATTAAAATGTATAAAAGGATGTAAATCAGAAATATATTTAAATATTCTGAATAAAAATAAAATTTACTGATGAGATGAGAAGTAGAGAAAAAAAAAAAAAAACTTTGCTCCTCCTAAGCAAGTTAGTTTTAATGGTAGTTAAGGTGTCGTACAAGTAATATCTAGGGCAACTTAATCAATCTATTACATGTTGAATTAATTACTTATCCAAACTCGTTTTTCCTAATTTAGAGGACTTGAGATTTTTGTTTTTATTTTATTTTGAATGTTATATTTCTAAGTGATTATTTTATTAAGGTCAAGTTCAACCGAGTGCATCTCAGACTATGTTAAGTAAGACCCACCTCTAGTCGAGTTAAGAAGAGCCCACCTATGGTCGAGTCAAGTGGAGCCACGTCGGGTTAAGTTGATTCGAGCCCACGTTGGATCAACTCGAGTCATGCACACATAGAGCTAAATCGGGATGAGTCTACATCAGGCCAAGTAAAGTCAGGCTCTCCTCAAACTGAGTCAAGTTAGGTCCACGTTGGGCTAAATTGAAATGGGTTGGGTCGAGTAAAACTGATGTCAAGCTAAGCAACTTAGGCTCACATTAGGATAAGTCAAGTCGGATGAGTTGAGTGGGTCATGTCGGGTCTAGTTAAATCAAGCCCACATTGGGCTGAGTTGAGTTGGATCCATGCTAGGGTGAGTAGAGTTGGGCTCATATAGGATCGAGTCAAGTTGGGTCGATGTTAAGTTAAGTCAAGTCAGATTCACAGAGCCAAGTCAAGTCATGCCTGCATGGAGCCAAGTCAAGTCAAACCCACCTCAGACTAAGTTTGGTTGGGCTCACCTTGGATTGAATCAAGTCGAACCCATGTCAAGCTAAGTTAAGTGATGTCCATGCTGGGTAAAGGTAAGCCAAGTTTAGGTTTGGCGGAGTCGAGTCAGACTCATGTCGAGTCAAATCAAGTCAAACCCATGTTAAATAGAGTTATGTTGGACCCACGTAGAGTTCAGTAATGCTAGACCCATTTCAAGACAAGACGAGTTTGACTCAGTTTGAGATTATTCGAGTCAAGTTTATATCTGAATGTGTTAGGTCAGGTTAAGACAAGACTAAGAAAGATTTGACCCATACTAGACAATGTGAGTCCATGTCAGGTCAAGTGTAATTGAACCTAAGTTGAATTAAGCCAACATAGTCGAGCAAGTTAGATTAGATCATAACCTTCTCATTAAGTTGCAAATAATAAAAATTAATTAAAAAAATAATTTATAATTAATGTAAAATATTTATAAATCAATTTACAATTTAAAATATTTTAAGACTTATGTAAATTCTAAAAAAATATTTAAAATTTAATTAAAATTTTGTAGTAAATCAAACTACTCATTTTAATCCTAACCCTAACTCACTTTATAGGAATTTTGGAGTTTAAGGTTTTTCAACTTACATTTGGTAAGCAATAATAAAAAAAAAAACTTATTTTATGAGTAAAGTGGAGTTAACCCATGTGTCATGCATCAAATTGACAACTTTACTCATCTATAACAACGGCTAAAATTACTATTTGTGTTATTACCAAATCCAACCAAAATGTAATATGAGCAATGGGAATAAATCGAAAATTATTTTATTTATCCTATATAAATTTATAAAGATTCTCCCTTAATCAAACAAAAATAGTAAATAAGTAAACAAGTAAACAAGTTTGGAAACAAACTAATTAACTATAATTCAAGTAATCATGATTCAATACATCGAATAAAGGAAAGTTAAAAGATATCAATATAATACATGAGCTAAACTCAATTTGACTCGATGTAAGCTCAACTTAACTCAGTCCAACATAAACTAAACTCAACTCAGTCAAACATTGTCCTAAATTGACTCGATCAATGTGGGCTCTAGTTTGGACTTGACTCGACATTGACTCAATTTGATCTAACTTGTGCTAATCCTTGTTTCGTTTGGTTAACCATGACTTGGTTCAGGCCTTATTCAGTCTGATCTAAATCCATCCATCTTGACCTAAATTGTACTTGATTTGACATGGATCCATGTTTGACTCGACTTTGTCTATATGAATTTGAATTAAGCAAATCTTTTTGTGTATATCTTTTAATTACTTTTTATTTTCAGTTTAAATAAGAATTTTTACTTTAAAAAATATTTCATAAGTTAATCTTTACTCATTGGATTTTTATTAGTATTTTGCCACTTAAATTTTTTGATATATAAACCTTTTTATCTTGTAGGCCTTTTTAGTTATGACTATATATATATATATATATATATATATTATTTGGCTCCACTTAAAATATACCTATGTTGTCCTTCCATCGTTTGGGAAGAATGTATATGACATAGTGGAAGGAGTATACATACACAAATCTCATAAAAAAGTTGTTCCATAGAGAAGAAAGCCATGGAAATGAAAAAAAAGAAAAACGTGAAAACATCACTATTAGGAGTAACTATTACTTCTTACTATATAATATACTTTTTTTTTTACATATACTATTTCTAATTTCTATATAATTAAACAGAAAAAAGAAAAAAAAATTCTTTTATTTTGTCCACTACCAAAGAATTCCTTGTTATTTTTGGTTTCCATTGTTTTTACTTTCTTTCCTACCATTTTCAGTTGTACCTGACATCCGAAGATATGAGAAACGCGGGAAAGTATTTGATGTAGAAGTAGGGTGTGGGAACCTTGGAAAAAGGGTTAAATCTGGCAGCAAAAGTAACAGAAACAAAACACTGATCATTATTCATGGCTGGCTCAGCTACCTATACGCCTAGCTACAAACAAATCAATGAGGGGACAAAACCAAACCAACATCACACATAATAAGGCTAAAATAAAATATAGTCCTCTGCTGGATAAAGATCCTCTCAGTGCCCTTCATCTGCCCCATAGATTCCTCCATCTATATAAAACAAATTCCTTCTTCCAACTCACCATTTTATCTCACACCACATTATCAATTATTAACTTCCCCTTTTCATTCCACTGCGCCGCAGTAGTCTCCCTTCGCACTCCCCAGTGTCGCGCATGCGCATATCATACACAAAAAAAATCATATAACGTACATTCATCAAATCTACTTGTCTTCATGAACAAAAAGAACCCAGATACGTAATCCCTTTACGTGCATAACACAAACTATATATAATTTGAATTTCAGTATAGCATTTTGTTCCCCCATCTATTTACTTTGGAGTTCAAACTAAAAATAAGTTGGTGTGGGATCGGGTGCTATTAGCTAGGCTTATGTGGTGCTATAAAGGGGTGTTGCGGCTTTTCCAATTGGGTTTTGTTTGCATTTGCTGTAGCTGTTCAATTCTGAAGGAAAAATTGAAAAGAAGGTTCATGGTGGTGGGGTCTGATCCTTTGGATTAATTTGACCCCAAGAATTCCAATTGACTGCACCCATTACGAGGGATGAGTGTTCCAATTTTTGACCAAAATCATGGTGCGGACCACACATCTACCATGTAGCTTATTAACCTATTTCGTTAATCATCGTGATAATGATGTGTAGAATCAAACTTGACATTTGTTATTCGTACAAACTTCTCACAGTGTTTGGAAAATTCAAAGTACTTATATCATAATCAGTGAGAAAATTATGGGGATGAGATATGTTAACTTATCATTGGTCTATGTTGGTAAAAAGAAAAGAAATCATTACTATGATGGAGCAAATCATACTACAAACAGTGGCTAACGGAACATTATTTCGAAATTTAGACTATGGTTGAAAAAGATAAAACGTGAGTGCTATGTTTTATATCTTTAGTAATGATTATTATATACGTACTCAATACCCTCTTGTTAACCAAAAAGAGGGGTTAAAATATTATAAGATGAAGAGGAGCATCCAATAGAAAGAGAAAAAAAATACAAAATTTTGGAAGAAAAAAACAACCCTAAAAACATTTGCGCTTTAAATATTTTTGAGAAAAACTTGAACTTTTAAATTGAGTAGAGATCGAGTTGGCCTTTCTGAAATGTCTCTCATTTTCTAGGAAAAGAAGGAAAGTAAAGAAAAGAAGAAATAAAGCAAAATATGTACAATCGCAGCATAAAGATATAGGTAGCTTGAGATTGAAGGCTCTTGGCAGATTTTAAGTTTTCCCATATCTGAAAAGTATGTTAATCATGTGTTCGTCTGGTTGAAAGCCAAACAAGCATCTCTAATATACCTAGTCATAATTTTTAATTAAAACCCAACTCTTATTAAAACATATATTACATGATAAAAGTTTTGAATTTAATAATTGAATTTTAAGAATAAAAATATTTAACTCTCTAATTAAATTACTTTTTGACTGATAAAACTTAAAAAAATAAATATAATTATAAAGATTTACATTTTATAAGATCTCAAAGTTACAGTTAAATTTGCGAGAAAATCTTTAAAATAATAATACATCATAAAATATGCTTAAAATGAAATAAAATGTCATATAAATATTTTATGATCATTGTATTGGAGACTACCCTGAAACGATTTGTGATTAAATCATTTGCGTACAGAAACCTTTGCCACCTTTACATGTGGACATGTCACGATCAACTGAAATATTTTTTATGACAAAAGAGGAAAAAAACACTTTTTCTTCCTGATAAGTCCAGAGAATACTTATACAAATTTTGTCTCTTTAACTGCTTTATCTGTTGAAGAGATGATATTGCTATATTGGGTAATGATATTATGAGTGCATTATTATTGGTTAAATTTATTAAAAATTAAAATTAAGAAAGAAAAAAATGTATATTTTAATCAATTAGTACTGCTATATTTTTTTTCTTCAAAATTTGTAAGATAACAAAAATGAGGAATGCGTATTGTAAGGTACCTTTCTTAATTTTTTTTGTTTTCCAAACAAATAAAATATATATTTTAAATTTTACATTAAGAGTGGTGGCGTCCATGCATTTGATTGGTAATTTGTATCCTTAATCAACCTTTCTATACTATCCGTAGTCAAAATTTTAATCATACATTTTTAGTCCAATGGCTCGCATAAATCAAACAAATACTGTAAGCTCTTAATCTAATACGTTGGTCAATTTAATCGAGATTAATCAATCACCGAATGTGAGATTTGTCAATGATAATATATGGAATTTATCAAATTTCCAATAAATTTTATAATTATAATGGTATTATAAGATTAGTCAACCAAACCTACTCAAATGGTAAAAAGAAGAAAATAAAATCGCTTGAAATTATTAGTAAGTAGATGTTTGGAGAAAGAACAATAATGACCTCTCATGTTTTGTGTTCACTAAGTTCTTTTTTGAGTAATCATATTTTCACAACATGTACTTTGTATACAATTATTTGATAATTTTATAAATTTAAGTAAATCTTTAGATAATGTTTAAATTTTGTTATTAAAGGTTGTCAAATTAATTGTACATATAAAAAGAAAAAGTTGTTAGAACGTTATTTTATCTGTATATAATTATTAATATGTATTTACAATTGTTCAACGTGCTAGTTTAATTTTCTTTAATGTTCAGTATAATTATTAAAAAGTATTTACAATTGTTCAAAAGCTAGTTTATTGTTGTTTTTTTAATGCTCTCTTTGAATTGGATGATCCTTTTTGCATGGATTGGGTGATCTTTTGCAAGAAAAAATGAAGGTGTTGAACTATGTGTTACTATTCACATTTGAAATTAATATGTTGTGATGATCTATAGAGGCATAAAGAGAGGGGTTGAGGATGCATTGTCCCCTCAAATATGAGATGAAATACTTAAAATAATGTGTTATAAGTGTTTTAATTAAATTGAAACATAATAAAAAATGGTTGAAGGTAGAATCAATTATACCTCAACACATAGTCGATTATGGGTGAGACATCATCGGTTATGAGATCTTCAACCATAATTCATTATGCCTCCCTTCAAATAATCATGTAGAAGTTGATTCAAAAATTTGATTTTTGTTTTGATTTGTGTGAAATAAAAAAAATCTAAATCTAGTTTTAATATTAAAAATATTAATTCACCTTTATCTTTTATGTTTGTATGTAAAAAATTTGAACCTCATTTCTAATTTATTATTCACATACTTATATATAAATTAAAAAAAAATTCTCAATATTTTCTTTTGCATCGGGTAAACAAATCACTTCAAAACTATCCATTATTTAAATTTATTTTGTATTCATTGTCAATAAAATACAATCAAGGACAAATTACTTATCCATTTTATAACACAATTATTTTTAATTTTGTTCAGTCACATAAATTTCATTTATTACAAGCTTTTTATTCAAATTCACTCAATTTCTCTTAATTCAAATACGACATTTTTTTTTGAAATTATTGTTATTAGTATTAACCAAATCGTTGAGATTTAAATTAATATTAAAAATATTTTTTTTAATTAAATAAATTTTAAAATAAAAACATTAACGGATGCTAAATTGCTTTAAAACAAAAATCAATTTTAAAATTAATAATAAATTAGCTAATGATATTTAAAGTTGATTTCAGAAATTAACACTAATAAATTAAAATTAATAATTTTAATTAGAGTCACACTAACATTCATCACAAATTCAATACTATTAATTAATTAATATCAATTTTTCTTCATTAACATGAGTTAAAATCCGACACTAAATATCTATATTCTTAGTATCTAGCCATTATGTACATATAAAATCTATCCTAACTTTTGTCGTCTTCCATTTAAGGATAATGTATTCTAGATGTAAAAAATAACGAACTACTTTATATCTAAATGGTGTCTCCAATTAATTATAGTGTTAGTGGCCCGAACTGTTTAGCCCTTAGGTATCACTTCACCAACAGCCCTAATGATTATCTCTCACCGCAGTAGTGGAAAACTAGAAGTTTTTGGGAACACACCACAACACAAAAGCAAATAAAGAAACAAGACCTAGAATACACAATCATCAAGGAGCAATGATATCATGCTGATGATTGAAACAGTAGTAATCCATCATCATCCATCTCTATACTATAACAAACACAATACAAGAAGAACAACGCAGTGAGGTTAGGTTTAGGAGGGTAACGTGAGCACACCCTCACTTCATTCACCTGACACAAGGCCATAAGTGGATATTATAAAACTCCTATACTATTATACCTTTAACGTTCTTCTTTCAGCTGTCACCCTTCCCATACAATTTTGTCAGTTTAGTCCCAAAAACTTGCCCAGTCCAATAATATCACTATCAATTGAATGACATTACTCTTGTGCTAATCAATCTGTTGGAATACCAGTTCACTTTACAACATCATTGGTGCAGCCTCTTTCTATTTCAAATCAAATATATAAATTTCATTATTTAATAATTATAAATTATACATAAAAAAATTCATAACTTCATTCATAATATACTAATATAGCAAATTACATAAATAATAATAGATAATTATACATATATATGGTGAACACTAAAATAAAATATCATTGTTTCATTATTTCAAAATTGTATTACACAACAGACAAAATAGTGGTTTAGGTACATTTTTTATTTTCCAACTTGAAATCACAAATAGGCTTGTAAAATAGTGAGATATTAATTAATCAGTAGTAAAATATGCATGCTATATAAGAGGATAGTTGCTCGGATTTCTTTTAAAGATTAATAAAGATAAATAGGCTAAATTGAAAATGGTCTTCCTTTAATTATTCATTCGAAATTTTACTTCTACTGTTTTTTTTCACAGTTCCCGTATTTCGATAAAATCTACAATTTTGCTCTAAATAAACTTTGCATATTTAATTTCTTTGTTTAATATTTTAATTAATTTTTGTATGATACCTTAAATGAACACGTCTGAATACAAAAAAAAAGTTTAAAACAAATGGAATTAGATAAAAGTTGTTATTTTTTTGAAATCATGAAGAAAGAAACACACAACTTGAAATGAATAGCTAAAAGAAAATCAACATTATAATTTAGGCAAATAAATAGGTATTTTTTTCCAAATCATGAGAGACTAAACATAATCTTTTGTGAGAATTTTGTCCTTATTAGTAGGTAGCAAGAGCATGGAATGGAGGGAAAAAGAGAAGAAATGAATAAGGAGGGAGAATGTGGGAATATATCCCTTGCTTGTGGGAGGAGGGAGAGAGGGTCCACTGCTTTTGGGGTCCACAAGCAGAGTGCTCTTTCGGTATGTGTTCTTTATCGATCACCCAAATATTCTCACCTAGCTTCTGTCACTTCATTCAGACATCTTTGTTGTGCCAACTATGTTTGTGTGTCTTGCTCTCTCTTCTCTCTCTCTCACACATACTTATTCATTCACAATTACCTCTTCCAAACGGCTACACTTTGCTTAATGCTTATCTCATTCCATACCAACCAATAACTGTGACTGTGACACTGAATATTTTATCTGGTCAAGCTGAGCTAAGCACTGGGGCCACATATTATAAGGGCCCACTGTTTTGTCACCGACGGGGAGTTATGACACAAACTCTCTCTCTATAAAGGACAATATCTCAGCTCAACTCATTCCTCTCACCTTTTTCTTCCTTCATATTCACTGTCACTTCCCAACTAACACTCACATTGTCGCACAACACAATCACAACGCAACTCATACACAACGGAGTACACTGCCTCCCTCTCTTTTTCACCTACACTTCCACTTAGCCAACACTATTCTTTCGCTCTTCCGTGCTCATCATACAGTACTATTGCTAGCTAGGGCACTAAGATAGTAACAGACTTGTTCATCAGAACTCCCAGCTCCTGATTTTTCTTGTAAATGGGTTTTTCCTCTCTCCACGTCTGCATGAACTCATCAGATCAATGGCTGCAGGTATGCATGAGTATATCTATGAAAGAAATCTGTTTTCTTCTAGTTTTCAAACCCCTCAGAACCATGTTGTTATATTGATATGTATGTACTTATTATGAGCGAATTAATGAGTAGTCATTATACTTGGACATTCCAACCCTAGTAGTACTTGTTATCTATTATTAAGTCTTCATAATTCATACCACAGTAACGAAATACAACGGTTTGACTAGAGAGTTTTAGGCTTTTAGCTGATCGAGATTTACTGTTAGAATTATAAAATATTAATCAAGAAGCTATAGTAGCAGCATGTATAGAGTCAAGTTGGACCATGCAATTATCTATTTAAATTAGAATGTTTTGCTACTCGAAAGGGAAGGGGGGGAACGTGAAAAAGAGAAGGGAAAGAAAGAAGAGGGAGAAATAGCAGAAGAATAAAGAGAACGTCCCAATCCAAGATAAGACAAAATTGACAGTACGCAACACATTTTCCTATACATTAATTATTGTTTCTTTATATAAAATGTCAGGGCACAATTCACGAGGAGTGTGGGGTGGATTCTTCTTCACCATCAGGCGACATGCTTCCTTGCTCGAGACCGATGACAGAGAGGAGGCTAAGACCCTCACAAGAGCAAGCCCTCAAGTGCCCTAGGTGTGACTCAACACACACCAAGTTCTGCTACTACAATAACTACAGTCTCTCTCAGCCCAGGTATTTCTGCAAAACATGTAGAAGGTACTGGACCAAAGGAGGCACTCTTAGGAACATTCCTGTTGGAGGTGGTTGCAGAAAGAACAAGAAAGTTTCTACTAAGAAACACAATGACCACCAACCAGCTATTAATCAAAACCAAACACAACCTGCAGGACCCTCTTATATTCATAATCACAAAGATCTTCAACATTCCTTCTTGGATGTGCAGTTTTCCCACCTCAACAATTTGCTTGGGACTAATGCTGGGGTACTGGGAAACCCTAATTTCATGGATAGTAAGTATAGCATGGGAATGCTAGAGAACCCTGGGCCTATTGACTTCATAGAAAGCGGGTTGGATAGTATGAATATGATTAGGGGTTCTACTAGGAGTTTGGATCTTCTTGAAAATAGTGATATGAGTGTGGGTGGTGGTGTTGGGCTTGGTGATATGAGTGGCGCCTACAATGGATTTCCATTGAATTATCAAGGTCTTCCTACTGCAGCATTTGGAGGCATGTCCCTTGATGGAAGCATCAGCAATGTTGGAACTTATATAATGGACTCTTGCCAGCGACTTATGTTGCCCTATGATGCAGGTCATAACATCCTGAACGGTTCAATTGATGTGAAGCCAAACCCTAAGCTGTTGTCCCTTGAATGGCAAGATCAGGGTTGCTCTGATGCTGAAAAAGTGTCAATGGGATATCTTAATGGTTCAGGATCATGGAGCGGCTATGGCTCTTCCACAACAAACCCTTTGGTCTAGGGCTAATAATTAATCTCACTTCTCATGAATCATGCAGAGATATATGATCAAAGGTGGTGTTAATGGGCTAATTAATCTCGTTCGTATCCTATATAATTTATTATATTATAATTATTGTTCATAAAGCTTTTTGCTAGGAGGGTTCTTTATATGTATCTTTGGTAATGTTTCTATGTTCCAAGTTGGTCTTTGATTGTTATTGACTTAACAAAAAGAGTGTGAACGGGGCAGCTTCAGTGTCAAAATGGACTGCTTTGGTGCATTAGTACCTTTAGATTCTTCTTGTCTTGTGTGCGCAGAAGCTCTCTGATAACTTTAGGATTTGTTGTAACATCGAGGATGATATGGTAGTTCTTTTTTCATGTTGAAGAAAATGTGCAGTAGTGCTATATTATATTTATTTCTATGTTTGTAGGCTTCGTTATGTGTCCTTAACTATTCTTGTGCTGACTCCTTTTACCGTTAGAAATTTGAGTAATATTTTCCATGGAACCTCAAATTTTTCTAGGGCGGAACTTCAGTTGTCCAGAGATTGTATTGTGTTCATATTTAACGAACTTAATTTAATTATTGAGAAATTTTAATTAGCTGACTATATTAGTTAAACAAAAAAAATTATCACTTTAACTAAAAAGTTACCTAAGAATTCAATTTTCCATAAGTTGAGTTTTTTCCTCCTACAAAGCCCAGTGATAAGATCTCCACTTTCAAAATATCTTAGTTCAATAAGGCACGAGAACAAGCTAAAAATGAGTTTATCTCTCTCTATAGTAAAAGACAAGATGGTTTGAGGTTTGAGGTTTGAGCTGGGTTGTGGCTTGAAGTATGGCACATTTTTTTTCAGTAATGAATATATTACAAATATTTACAGAATTACCGCAAGATTAGATTGTTCGTTGTGTACTTGAGCTCTGGGTCAGTGTAATACCTAATAGATTAATACAAACATTTTCCTCATTGCAATCTGCCTAGCTCAACTCTAATGCAGAACTGTTGTAAGCACATGATCCATATTCCTTTTGCTTCATCCAGTTTAAATATACAAACGGTAGGGACAAGAGAACTTCATTTAATTCATCAATTATTTGTTCATATTATAATATATTAAATAGATGTTTTAATTGTTAAAAGTATTATTTTTGTTTGTTATTTATACTTATCCGTACGTCTAAGAATGTTCATCATTTAAGATAAAATTTCTCTGTAAGCAATTTTTTTTGGACTTGAACTTTGTCAATGAATTATGTTTCATTATTTGACTAAAATTATAGTCATATAAAATGTTTGGATCAAAATATCTTATAAATACAACTTCAATTTTTTCTTTTTACATTATTATTAAATTATGGTATGACTTAAATTCAAAAATCATTATTCCAAAGTTATATTAGATCACACAATTTCAGTGTAATTTGTTTTAAACTAAAATTAGATTAATATGATATGATTTTATCAATTCAAGTTGTATTATATTGGTATGATTTTTTATAATGAATTTATGTCATACTAACACAATTTATTTATTTATAAAATAAAAAAATTATTTACTTTAAATATTTCAATTCAAAATTATACAAACATGAAAAAATACCAATCTTATCCTACTTAAAAATAAAAGACGCAGTATGGTTTGTAGAGAAATGCCATCGGTCGAAACTATCTTGCAACTTTTTGCATTTTTTATATCACAATAATAAAAATAATATCACAGTTATATGAGTGATGTTGCATGCGGAAAGTTACGTCAATCTAAAATAAGTAGAATAAACAAAAGAGAAATATCTTTTAAATATGATATAGTTAAAATTTTCTAAAAGTTTCTTTTATTTCAAATTTGTCAAAATAATTATAATAAGTATATTTTTTATAAATTTATAGTGAAAGAGAAAGAGACAAATTCATTCTTTTTTAAGATAGTAAAAAAAAAGAGACCAACTCATTCATTTTCTAAAACTGATTATTTTTTAAAATAGTAGAAGAGAAATAGATAAGTACATTTATTTTCTATGTACAAATTAAACATAGAAAAACAGAAAAATAAAAGGAAAAATTATACTTTTTATATTTTTTTTCATATAGGTTGCGGTAACAATACTCTTTTTACGGGTTTAGTGTAATGGAGCAACTGATGATACGAAGGCTTCGCACTTTGCGCATGTTGTTTTGGTAATCTATATATAGTTGCTGGTTTTAAGGGTTTAAAATAAATTAAAAGGCAAAAGGTGCTTTTTAAATTAATAAAATAATTAAAATTATAATATTTATACTGTTTTTTTGAATTAATAAAATAATTAAAATTATAATATTTGTACTTAAAATTTATTTTTCAGTTTTTTATTATGTAAAATTATTTACTAAATTATCATAATTAATTTTATTTAAAATATTTCTTTTTCAATAAACAGTAAAATTAATTTAATCTTTGTTGAGACATTATTGATTTTAAATAAAATTTTATTAATTTAAGTTTTGAAAAAACTCCTCATATGTTATATATGCATTTAAAAAATAACTTTTTTATATAATTAAAAATAATCAATTAATTTATTATTTTTCAATCCTATAATCTCCTTTACCATATCTAATTCACAAAATAAATATAAATCATCAAGATTCAACAAATTTTTCAAAGTTTAGACATTTTTCTTTCAAAAATATATAACTCAATTACTTTAATTTTTTAATACCAAATAAGAAACCAAAAACATCATATATCTTAAATTGTTTAAATTTATTTTGAAGTGTGGTAATTACTTTATCTATAATATATATAAAATAATCAATTATAATGACTCTTGAGATGATTTTATAATTCCATTCTCAACATTTCATCAAACTAATTCTTTTTTACAAAAAAATATATTTTCAAATTCATTTTCTTTATTCCTTCCAAAAAAGGAAAGAAGACCTTATAATTGTTCAATAATCATATTACACATATGTTTTGATTATAAATTTTGACTATATGTCATACAAAACAGTCATGTTTAAAAAAGTTCAAAATTCTCAAGTTTGTAAGTTCAGAATTATTATCTTAGTTGACTACTTCTGGCTCAAGGACCAAGCAGGAAAATCAATGATTTTTGGCATGAAAAAGTTTAATATTAATATATTATTATAAACTTAAAAAAAATACTTAATTTTAAAATTACACTTAAAATAATTTTTAATTAAAAATTTAAAATATCTTAACTGATTTTAAATTTATATTGGTACTATAAATATTCTTTAATGACTTTAAATTTATATTGGTACTATAAATATAATATTTTTGGAACTTTCTCCTAATAAATTAATGATTAATAATATCCTTTGAAAAGACAATGAACAGTTAAGGATCCTAAATATTGAAATCATCTATTTATATGCCACTTTTTCTCTGACTCTTCACTTATCTCGTTTCTTTCTCTCTGACTCTTTCCTTTCTCTGACTCTCTTTCATTGGTTCTTCCATATCATTGTTTCAATTTGAGGATTACCTAATTCCAAATTTATTTTATCATTCTATGTTGTGTATTTATTCATGTGGTTATATTTGGAAGCTTGTTGGAGTGGTAGATTGAGAGAATTGCACTTTGAGAGAGAGTTGCACTTTGAGAGAATTGCAGTTTGTGTTGTCTTTTGCTCATTCTGAATACATCAATATCAGGTAAAAATAATATAAGATTGATGAATTGATCTCAAAATCATTTTAATTTGAGTTTTAGTTGGCTTTTGCTCATTTTGAATGCATCAATATGTGATAAAAATCAAAGATTGATGAATTGATCTCAAAATTATTTTATTTTTATTATTGTTTAATTATTTTCAAAATAATTTGTACAGATTAAAGGAAGAGCATTAGAAATTTATGATTTATAAATTTATAAATTAAATTTAAACAGACTGATTTGTGATTTCAAAACAAGATACTAGGATGAAGTTCATTACTTTGTCAATCAGGTTTTATTTTTGTCTTTTTTTTTTTATCTTAGATTGATTTTATATATTTATAAGTTATATTCAGGGATATATACTTAATTTTAGGGTTTAACATTTAGGGTTTAAATTTATGAGACTTAGTTGTCAAAGCATATAAACTTGATTGTAGTATCTTGTCTTGAAGTTTCAAGTCTCTTTCTATCTTTCTGGTTTGTCCTTTGGTGAGCTTTAAATTTAATCTATATATAAATTCTAAATCTCTAATGTTGTTCCTTTGATCTATTGATGAATTGATCTAAAAAAAAAAGGGAATAACATTAAAATTTTAGAATTTATAGATTAAGTTTAAAACCTTACAAAAGGATAAGACCAAAAGATAAAAGGACACTTTAAACTTGAGGACAAGATACTACAATCAAGTCTACTGTTTTGATAATCAAATTTTATAAATTTAAACCCTAACCCTAAAATTAGAAATTATAATATATATACCATTGAATATAACTTAATAAGTATATAAAAGGAGATTAAGGTAAAAGAAGAAATTAATTGTCAAAACAATGAATTTGATCACAGTATCTTGTCTTGAAGTCTCAAGTCTCCTTCTATATTTTGGTCTTTTTAAATTTAATTTATGAATTCTAAATTTGAAATGTTGTTCCTTTAATATATATAGATTGACGAGCCTTTATAAAATGATAAAATAAATTTAAAATTTGATAATGATCTAATAACATTTAAACACTCAAATTGAAATAATAATATTATAGAAAAATCAATGAAAGAGTTAAAAAAAACATTTTTACTATTTCTTGAATGTTTAATGTCTTTTAAAAAATATTATTAATTAAATTTTAAAAATTTTATTCATTAAATTTAAGATTATTAAAGAATATTTATAATACAAATGCAAACTTAACATCAATCCAGATATTTTAAATTTTTAATTAAAAATTATTTTAAATATAATTTTAAAATTAAGTATCTTTTAATTTAATAATAATATATTAATATTAAATTCTTTTGAAGTCTTATTTTTTTATCTTGAACTAGCCATATATATATATATATAAATAAAAGTTGACTTGTTGTTTTAAAGAAAGAATTATACGTAATTGGTGTTGACAGTGACTAGTGAAATACCCATTCTAATACACTTGTTTTTAATATAATTTATATATTCTTCATTCCTTTGGTTGCTTGTTTAATTTGGCAGTGACAATTGGATAAAGCTGCATAGGTATTGGGAAAAATTCAAGAAAATTCAGGACTTGGAATGCATTAATGCTTATATTAAGGAAAACCTTTTTCAGTGGAAACGGAGGTACTTCCTTTTGATGGAAGAGTGTCTATTTAAATATGTTCTCCTTTGCTGTGATTATTTGTGTGTCTTTTTTATAGCATAAAAAAATTGAAGAAAGAAGAATAGTTTAGGTAAAATGGGAGAAATGTCTAGGTCGAAACTATTAAGAAGGTGAGGCTTAAAGCATATACAATTATATAATTATGCAGTTAAGTGGAAGTGGAGGATAGTAATAAAAAATAGTGGATTATGGAGAGAAGTAATAATAAAATAGTGGATTATTGAGAGAAATTAAATTAGATAGTTTGATAAATATATATCACTGCAAGGAGAAAATTAACTAAGTTCAGATTTTGAGAAAATAGGTGAAATGAAGATATTTCTCTAAGGATAAATATAGTAAATCATATAAAAACTCTTGTAATAATTAGGGTGTCAGGTATGAGAGTATGGATCAACAATAGGAATGGAAGATAGTGTGAGAGACGTAAGTAGTTTTAATGGAAATTAGCTCAAGTTGATAGTCTTATAAAAGAATTATCACAAAAGGGGAAGAGGAAGACATAGGTGTGGAAGGGGGATGAATTTAGAACCTATATGTTAGATCTGCTTATATAAATGTCTGTAGGGTAATAATGATGATGGGGAAGATAATACTTTCTTCAACTTATTGTGGAAAATTAACGAAATCCCAAATGTTTTACATTTTATTTGGAAAATGTGTGTGAATGGTATGTCTACAAAAGATAATCTTTATCATATATAGTACATTAAAGTATTGTGTTTTATGTGTAGATGTGTACATATCAGTTGACCATTTATTTTTTATTTTTTGAATGTAAAACATCAGACCATGTTTAGAATTTTTGTAATAAATGGATAGGATGGGATTAACATAGGTTATGCACAAAAACACCTTCCAACATTTTTATCAATTTATCTTGTCTTACTTTAATAGCAAAGGTAATAATATTTAAAGATAATATAATTGTTTGTTATTAAATGCATATAGGAACAAAGAAACTCTGATTTGTTCATAAATGTCAAAGTGGATGATGAGGAAATTTTTGGGGTAGCTTAATTGAAAGCATACACATGGACTACAAATAAGGTACCTATAGCTAATTTGTATATTTTGATCCGTGTGTCCAAAAAAATTGTGTCTTTGTCTAAAATTGTATTAAAAGGGTACAATACTGAAAAAACATTGTTATCTAACTTACAAGACCTAGTTATTATTCTATTTTTATATGCTCTATTCCGATGGAGGCTTGGACTGATGATATTTGTTTAATAAATTTTATTATAACCATCGTTTTACATAAAAGAAATGTCACAATTTTTTTTGGAATCAGTACTAGCATCCTATATGATTAAAGACTATATAAATCTTTGCTGGTAGGGTACATTGAATGTACATTGGGAGAGGGGTTTAGGTATTTTGTAACTATGCATAAATGAACAGGTATTTTCTATGTTATTTGTATGTATATTTAACTTTTTAGAATTGTGCTACCTGGTTGGGGAGTTCTAAGGAGATATTTTGATATATTTAGGTATACAACATTTTTTTTACGGAGATTGAGACATTCTTAGTGTCTTATAATATTATATATTTTTTCTTGGTCAGAAAAAAAAAGCTACATAGTTGGATGTATTACTTCTTTAGCCATTCAATCTGTTTTAGTATAATATACAATCATAAGACATTCTATAATTTTATACACAAAAAATAAGCTTTATCTTCAACCTTTCTATAATTTTATCTTAAAATAATTAGACATTCAATGGGTTAATTTTTATTATCAAAGTTTCACTTAAAAATATAACATTAGTAACTAGTGAAATAGGAGTATGGTCACACACATAATCTAATTAAAGTTTTATGTATTTTAAACTTTTGCATCGATTCTTTTAATATAATTGTGTAGTCTACACTACTTATATATATAATCACAAATGTCATCACATATCTAGTGTCTATTATTTAAAATACACATCTATATTTTTATATGATAAAAGTAAATTTTTTATTAATTTCATACTACCTATTAAATTATGAATATAAGTATGACCACACATAATATCTTATGTTTAATATTTAATTATTTAAAAGTCACTTTAATAAATAATTTAAAAATAATAAATTATTTAAAATATATTTATGATCAATTGTATTATATAATCTTATACCCAGTATTTAATTTTAAAAAAATTATAATTCAAGTACGATAAATGTTTAGTTTATACTATGTTCGCTTATTATATTATTTGTAAGGGTGTTAAGTATAGTCAATCGTACTATACTTTTAGTCTTCACCTCTAGAGTTGTTAGTGTTGTCTAGAAGATCTTTATTCTTTTCCTTGATTCTCCATTTTCTTCTATTGTTAATTTTTTTTTTTTTCTTTTTGGACTCTTCGTAGCAGTGAAAAGTTTAGTTTAATATGATTCATTGATTGGAATATATTTTTTGTAATCTAGAACAAAGAAAGTAAATACCTGACGAAATTTGTATTTAGAAAATGAATTTCACTAATTGTCTTACACCCTTATCGTGAAAATAAATTTTGTTATTAAGTGTTCAAGAGATTTTTTTTATTAGGAAGCATATGTTTATTCTATTAAGAAATTAAGATTTCAGCAAACTTGTGATTTAACTAGCATTAAATTTGTAAGAAGTTTAAGTAATTATATGCATGGAAAAAAGGTTATTTGAAGTCTAATCCTAACTTTAACCTACTATATCAATTTTTATCTATTTCACCCTATAAGTGTTTGATAAAATCTTACAAAAAAAATTTATTTGTTTTTATACAGTTTTAATCTTTTACAATCAATAAATTTTATAAAAATATTATTTTATCTAAATTTATAAAATAATCTTCTACATGAAAGCTTTCAAGTCTTGTCTACCCATTGAACCACAATAAAGAGAATAATAATTCCTGGTTATGAAAAAACACATTCAAAGGCACACCTTAATCATTTGAATTCCTGGGATGAAAGGTTTCAAGTCTTGTTTTCCCATTGAGCCAAAGTAAAGACAACGATGATTTTCGGTTATAAAAGGCACATTCCTTACAAGAGGATTATAGTGTGATTCACGATTTTACAAAATCAAAACTTCAAAGAAAATGGTTCCCGTAACCTTAGGCGCGCTTTATGTTGAACAGCTGAGTGTCACAGCAAAAATCCTTTTCCCAGAAGATTATTGTAGATCCCTTCCAAGGACAGATGTTATTAACATATTGGAGTAGGTGCTCGTATAATACAGAAGCTTTCAGTTAGCAGGCTCGTATTTGCAAATACAGTCGTATATGTTCCCTTTAATCAACTTTTCAGCAAATCTCTGATTTTTCACCATTGCAAGCTACCAAAAAAAAATGAAAAAGGTAGAGGGAAAGAAATGTGTCAAAGGCGCCCTATCGACATAAATCCATCTTATCAACACAATAGGGGACAGTAATAGGCTTCAATTGAAAATATAAAGTAATTAAAAGGTGCAGTTTCACATTCATATTGACGTACTATAGTTGGAATTTAAATAGTTATGAATACCATAGCAATGAAAGAATAAATCATTAAAATGCCATAAATCTAAAGATATGAATGTGCAATAAGGTTGCCTATAAACTATGATGATTAGATAAAGTACTGCTCAGAGGCGGATGCACAAAAAGAAAGATTTTAAAAATATGCTAATGAGTTCAGGAATTCACGCAACCACACCCATATGGGTTTTCAACATAGGACAATGGTCATGGATAAGAGAACAAGAAATTATAGAGAAGTATTAACTTAGGAACTATAAACTAACGATAAAAATGCCAAATTGAAATTCAGCTGACTGACAGTAAGTATAAACTGCATGACCTTACCTTCAAAGCATCACACTTAAACCGGGCATTGAGATTGGTATGAAGAGCTCTACCCATTCCTTCCAAAATTATCTGTCCAAGAGAGAAAGCTAAATTATAAATATGCAACTTGATTTTATTAAATCCATAGTAATGTTATTAGATAAACAGAATTGTTGTCCCCACCAAATCGGCATCTTTTGCAGCAGCAGCCAGCTCAGAGCTGACCTGTCTAAAGTCTATACATGGGCTACCACACCCATTCTCAACAACCATCAAGGGTACAGAAGACGAATTTTCTCTAGGACTGTCCAAGGTAGTACTCATTGCATCAACAAGCAAGCCACCAGATTCAGCAGCTCGCCTAAGAATGTCACAGTGCTGTAAGATAGAAGAATTAGTATACTGTTTAAACTAATCCACGATCATCACAGATACTTCGGTTGAGATGAAGTAAAGAGATTGACAAAAAAAATCAGGTCAATGATATCAGGATCTTCCCATTAACACTTAATAAGATACCAGAGCAAATACTTTCTTTTACCAAATGCTGACAGAGAACCACATAAGTTGACACAGAAAAAATGTTCTCTAAACCATTATTGTTTAAATCACGTAAATGCTGGCCTACTTGACAATTTAAATTGCAAGGGAAAGTCTACAAGACGAGGAAACAAAATAACAATTGCATTTTATAAATTTATGCAGTTGTTTACTTGGATTTTAGAATACAAAATTAAAGGGAAGATCATGAAGTCAAGAAGGAAAAAATTAGTCAACTAAAATACGGGGTGCTACAAACACAGATGTTTACATAAAAAGCACGGTACTCGGAAACTGTGCTTTACATAACATCATTGCACGCCAAATTTGTGTTCGTAGAGATTTATATGCTAGGAATTTAGTAAGCATGGAATTTTACCAGGAAAACAAAAAAAGAGAAGTTACTAATTAATGGTAAAGACATTCATATAAATGTTACATGGGAACTCTCGAACTTCACAAATATTACAGGGACCGACAGTTTGCAGTTCATGAAAATTCACAAACCTTAGCAGCCTCGGCAACAATGTCAGGAAGCTCCATTGCAGTGACATCATTCAAAGCAGGAAGGGAATTTGCAACCAGTACCACCTGCACTCACCCATTATATATTCAATCATATCAATGCTGATTTGATTCTTTATTGCATTACACTGTTTACTTTTCTATCAAGAGAACAATCGTAATTCTTCAACATCTATTCTAAATCAAGACACCATTATTAAAATCATAGTTCATGAGTAGTTTTCAGATCAGTTCATTTCCTGCATGAAAATTCATTCCATCATACAAATTCTCATTTTCTTCAAAAAAACTCACTTCAGTTCCACGGCGGAGGAGTTCTCGCGCCAGGGGAAGCATCCCAAGAACAATGTCAGCACCTGAATTATCCACAAAAAGTAAAGCTCTTTTATGTGGGGGTGGTTTCTTGTCCCCTGTTCCTAACATTCTCTCCTTAAAGACATCAAAGTCATCCACCTAGATGGAAAACAATTAGCTTAATATTCAACAACCAATCATGATAATAAATTAAGAAATCAAATACCCTCATCATGATTATGTTGAACAAAACCTACTCGCCAAGGTCTCTGCATTTTGTTGCGACTCATTCTGTAAATTTCAATAATAGTTCCTTTATGATAGAGATCCACACATGCACGAGATCCCCAATCAAAAATGTTCGCAGCAAGAACGCCTTCTATTAGAGTAAGTAGTTTTGTTTCCTGAAACAAATGAGGCTTTTAACCAACATGATTTATGAGAAATAAGGGTGACTTAGGGGCCTACGAACATTGTTCCAGGTACATGGTCACTTCCTCTCACTTTACATATATATGTATGTTAGTTGCATATATCATCCACCAGACTAGGAAGAACAAATATTGAATCCTCCCACCAATTTTTATTCCGAGGATCATACAATTACATACCTCATCCAGACTATCAAGCTCCATCAACAAATCAGGTAAGACAGCGATTGATGCCTCATTTTCCCTAGGATAGATATAAAAAATAACAAATTTAAGTGACCAAGAATAAGGACATTATGAGGATAATATAGGTCTAATGATGACATTAACTATGTTCACATTGATAGCAGGGCATACCAAAGCAGGATAGTGAGACCCCCAGATCAACCCAAAAAGGCATATTTTGATTTCCAAACGTTTTTGTGAGGTTTACAAGAAAATTCAGATTTTTAATTGGGGATGCCCCTGATGCTATTCTGTTAGATTTTCCTTTACTTGAATTTCAAATAAGTTTTAGATAGTGATTTTGTCATTGTTGAACATTTTGTCCTTTATGATTTGTTTCAGTTAGTTTTAGTTTCAAGTAAATCCAATGATAGGTTAGATATTTTATGGATTTCAAATTATTATAAGCCTACACAAAGGCATTCTCATTCATGAATTTGAATGATTATTTTCCTTCATCTTTAATCTGTCGTAGGTTAGATATTTTTATTTTACAAACTTGTGATTTGAAAGCTATCACAATTACAGAGCTAACGAACAAATTTCATGCAAAAAGGCAAAGGATCTCAATGAGAATCGGTAAAATTATTGGAAGAACCTTTCGAGCAAAATTTAATGGCGGATGTTTTCCACAATCATCCAACTACAAATGGAATATTGAAGGTTCATCTAGAAAAGGAAAGTTTTTTATCTGTTTCCATTGCCATAAAACTAATTATAGGGAAGAAGAATGTCTGTACAAAGATAAACCTTTCTTTCACAGTAACTTTTGCAATAAACTTGGTCACAGTGAAAAAGTATTGCAACTTGAAGAAAAAAAACAACCTGAACAATAGCCCATATGACATGAAAGATTGAATGAACAAAATAAAAATGATGAGTATTTGTTTATGGCATCACAAGAACTCAGTTCACATGAATTAAATATTTGGTTTATTTGACCGTGACTGCACCAATCACATGATGAAATGTTTTTTTTTTTCCTCCATTAACAGGTCAATTCAACCAAAAGTCAAGTTGGGAAATGGAAAAATTGTGCAAGCCAAAGGAAAAGGAATAACTGTTATATCAACCAAGAAAGGTATGATAATTGTCACAAATGTTCTCTACATTCCAAAAGTGGATAGAAATTTCTTAGTGTTGCGTAATTGTTAAAAGTGGATTTGACGTCTCTTTCAAAGGAAAGCAGTGTTTTATCATTGATGAACATGGAGTTGGAAATAGTTTTTATCTGAATTTGGATCTAAGTGAAGATCATTATTCTGTGGTCAAAATTGATGAAAAGTGTCGTTTAGGATGAAATGTGTCACACATAAACTTGACATTGTTAAAGTTCATGCAAGATGAATTTGGGATGACAAATCTTGGCAAATGGTCTTTAAAGACCAAGGAGTTAAATTAAATTATATGATGACAATGATTTAAGTAAAAATATTATTGACAACTTGCTACTCAAACATTTCTGATCTCAAGTTTGATGGTTAAAACTCGAAATTTCCATGGGAATGTTCAAGGAGGAATGTTCGAATTATGAGATTTCCTTTATTAGAATTTTGAATTTTAGGTAAGTTTTGGAGATAGTGATTTTGTTGTTGAAGATTATTTGCTTCAGATCGTTAGTTTAAATTTCAAGTAAATATAACGGTAGGCTAGATATCTTAGGGATTTCAAATTGGTTATATATAGGTATTGTCATTTATTAATTTGACTGATTATGTCCTTCATTTTAAATCTCAGTATTTTTCTCTGCAAGTTCCACTGTTACTATATTTTTTATTTTACAAAATATTTCCAACATATTCTTATTCAGTGCCAGCAGTACCAAATCCAAGTTTACAATTTGACCTCTGAAGGAGATTTGGATTTTCAGGTGGATTTGTCAAGAAGAGGCCTGTCCCAAAGAACGAATAAGGAACAGAAAATACAAAAAGTGTAGACACGACAGAAGGGTCAAGAGCCCAATTCCTCCCTTTTATTCTCTAATGATATTGAAGAAATTAAAATTCAACACCATCTCCTTATATAACTATTTGATAACAGTGGACCATTCATTCTGCATAAAATTCAGTGAGCCAGAATAATGCATTGCATCCTGTCACAGAACTAGCTAACAGACAGTTACATCTAGAGTCCAAGTAGAGATCTCATCCACATGGCTCAACAAAGATAAACGAGAAAAGCTAGAACCCTTTCCAGAACACTTTTTCCAACAAACCATTATTGGATGAAATCCACTAAATGATGCAAGATCCACTCCTTTTTTTATGGAGCAACCTGTACGTGTTGTATTTTGTCAAATAAAAAAAACGTGTTGAAAAGAACATGCAAGAGAGTGTATTTCTAGCATTTTTCAAATATAATTACCTCTGCTTTATACTTATATAAGCATCAAAAAAATGGAATTCCCTCAAGCACTCTTCCCTCATTTCCAGTAGTCTGGCCAGGCCTAACTTGCCGTATGCAGCAGGCTCCTCCATTAACCTATTCAGTTCTTGTGCAAGTTAATCAGTTATAAGTGTATGGCCAACCAAAATTAATAAATTTTAAATATTTTGATCTCAATGAGTGTTATATTGATAAATATGGTACAAAAATGCATCCACGTGTAACTAAAATTTAAAGCTTATATTCCAGATATGCCATAATCTACAAGAATACGAGGGTATGAGACTAGTAAACTTATCAGACCTGGAAAAGTGTATTATGACAAAGAAAAGTAAGTTATCCATAATAAGAGAGAGTAATGGAGCATAGATGGAAGCAATCACATAGCTTATCGTCTAAAGACTATAAAACAAACTAATCTGACCATGTTTAGAAACGTCATTGAGGAAGTATAAATATGAAAGTCAAAACTCAAATTGAAATCATCGGGAGAAAAGTATAGTGATAACCATCAAGAACCAAATAGCGGGTTACGCATTAAAAATGCCATTTCCTTAACTTATCATTTCATACTCAACCAGGTCTTTGTTCACAGGCTTTCATTGGAGAAGTGTGGGTGGCGGGTTAAGGTAGGGAAAGACCAACAGCAGTGTCAGGGAGTTCAGCAACTAAAGTTGATTTAATATACTTTTTTTCTTGATATGAGTTTCTAAAAAATCAACAATTACACTGATGGCGAGCTTGACTCACTAAAATCCTTTTAAGTTAAAACAAATCAAATTGGTTCCACAACAACGATCAAATAAATGGTTTTTCCAAGAAATTAAAACTAATGCAATTGATCAACCATAAAATAATAAAATAGTCTCAAACAGTTCTTATAAGTCTGCTTCAAGAGGATAAATACTGATTTCAATAACAGTAGGAAGGAAGTCATGAATACAGCAACATCTATCAATATTACCTAGTCAGGTGGGCAGAAAATGCACGAGCAAAAGCATCACCCCTTCTTTTGGCATCATCAGTCCCACCTTCACTTGCTACGGCCTAACATATTTTAGTAAGGATATCAAATGTATGGATTGAGTATTATTAAATTGAATTGAATTATATTGGATGGGTTAAAAGTAAACTATCGTCTGTCCATAATCCATTCAAAACGTATTAAAAATTTCAGTTCATCCATGACTCGTTTAATAAAAAACTATCCAACTCATTCATTAACCATTTTTTATAGATGCAAGTCCAATCCTTCCATTTAAATTATATTATATTATATTCCTCCAAAAAAAATATTTTTATAAACTAAAGTTCAATATTTATTCACAATTTTTTATCAAACGTTGTGGAAGTTCATTCCCTCGAGACAAGGTGATTCGAGCTCTTGAAACTTGGACTTGACTTGTGAAAAAAATTAGATGTTCAAGTTTGACTTGTTTATTTCAATAAGCTTAATCGAAAACTTAGAGCTTCCTTGTTAAAAAAAGCAAAATAAAGCTTTGCTATTTAGCCCATTTATAACACAGTTATTTTTTTCCTTTTAATTTAACATTATCCTTTTTTTGTTTAATTTTAACTAAAAAAGATAAATGACAAATAAAAGGGATTTTTAATACAAATTATTAGTAGAAGAATATATAAAACTGTTTTCACAAAAATTATATATATGAGCTATTCACAAGCTCTTGATATCAAATTTTTAAATTTCAGTCCGTTCATTTAAATAATCAAGTCTAATCTAAAACTCTACGCTTTTTATTTAACTAAACAAACAAGTAATTCATGAGTCAGACCCAATTAGTTCACAAATAGATAAGGTAGATTTCACCCGTAAGTAAGGCTAAGCTTTGCTTGGTAAAAGTTTGCCTTGATGCTTACGTATGAGTTTGTTAAAAGAAGAAACTCGATCCCATGTTTTGCTTTGTACTTTTCTTTCTTTATTCTCTTGTAAATTTTATGATATATTGACTTGTGTAAAAAAATATTATTACTAATTTAGTATCAGTATAGTTATAGGGATACATTTTAACTTTTTCATATGCAGAACATAGAGTCATAGGGAAATATTTCCTCGTCATATGCAAGGATGTTCCTTCTATTGCCATTACAACATTGGAAAAGACAAAGGATGATTGAAGTCTAGGTGTTTCAAGACAGAACTGTTACCTTGGCCACAAGATCGGGCAAGTGCTCCGACAAAATTTTGAACCAATACCTACATCAGATACAAATTTTGCATTAGCCGCAGAACACTAGAGACAATTGAAGTCTTGATTGGCAATTAAACTAAAAAAATTACGATACTGTGCTCACTCTAATTCACTGTGGTCTGAGAGATCAATAGTATTAGGTTCATACCTGTGGAGATATAAGTTATGTTAAAAATAAACTAATACAAAACTGATAACAGAAAGCAGTGTTGAGTATGATACATACATTTTCGGGTCTGCTAATAATGGAAACACCTCTAAAGTGGGTACTAGATGAAGGACACCGACATTTAGAGCACTAGCATCAGACCGGAGAATACTTCCTTTTGACAAAGGAACTTCAAAACCCCCAAGTCCAGTGGTTCCAGGACGAGTCATTGGCACTGGGGCAGTGATCTCGGTTCCCTTCTGCAGAAACTTCTCCATCCAAGAAATCTGCACTAGAATTGCTTAAAATATAAAATTTCCTGACAGGTTGAGCAGCTTCCATAAAGAAGAAAAATGTAATAACACTAGAATTGCTTAAAATGCCTCTGGATGGCATATCAGTTTCTAGAACCTCTAAAATTTAGTCAAAATCATGCAATCAAGCTACCAATGGCAAGTATTCAAAGTTTGTCAACACCAATTGCTTTATTAATTCATTCATTCAAGAGCTTCAAATGAATCATAGCACAGGAAACTGAATAACTTCAGAAAAGCAACAAAAGAAGCCTTACTACATCATGGGAGTTGTATTAAATTAACACAGGAAAGTAAAAGACTTAACAAAAGAAAAGACACAATAATACACATACCTCATAAATGACAAGAACCAGAAAATTTTTTGGGCTTTAGAAGAATAATAATCAAATTTAAAATACAGAGCAAAGAAATAAGTGTTTTTTACAAACTCAATTCATCCGAAATATTTACAAACTGCCACGGATGTTGGAACAGCTAAGAATTTTTTCACTCCTTTCTTTTTCTCATTATAATGGCTTTCTCCATATTTAAAAAGATTTTATTGTCCTTAGTGGGTAGACAAATATTCCAATTCCATTGAATATGATTCCTTCCCATGGATTGTCATAAAAATTTGTAGATTCTATATTTTCTGACATGACAAATTATTCACAGAATCTCACTAGTGGGCTTACTTTATTACTTTTATTATTGCTTTAATAGAAACCTGAGTCCAAACACAATATATTGGTGTATTCTTGATAGTAACAAGATTGATAACCAAAAAAATCATTCCCATTAATTTAGCTTCAAATTTACACTATAACTAAAAGTTAGAACACATTTAATTGGATCATTTTCTCAAACAGGTGATCAGCAAACATTAAGGTTTTCCAATTCCTCTCCCTTGCCTTCTCATTCAAATCTCTAAGTGGGGGACCATGAATATTGCCTCCCGTATATGGAGCACCCATTGGGAATCTTTCAACTAATTGATGCACCATGAGGTCATCTAAACCATGCTTTTCATAGCTCATAAAAGCACCTAATGCTCCCAGAAATCCTTCATGTCGCAAAAACATTGCTTGTGCAGCCCCATTAGACCTGAATGACAGTATAGAGATCTTGACACAATATAACAATTAAATCAAGAGAAAACATATAAAAGATTTTGCTATGTTAAGTCATTAGAAAATTTATGCACCAGAAATGAATTGCAAAAGAAATGGCATCCATGGTATAGGCATGACCCCTTATAAAAAATCCTCCAAAAAATATTCGCTTCAACCCAAATCGCAATGCATTTAAGTAGGATATCTACACAGAAGAGACAAAAAGAACATGGTCAGCTAAACGATGGAAAGACAAACATATCCTGATAATGCCAGAAAGCATGATCTAGAACTAGTGTCATGCATCATGCTCATTATTAGAGTGTCTCTATTCATGTCTTTTCTCGTAGTAGGTGGATCAAAAGAACATTTTTCTAGAAAATATTTCTAAAAAAGGAACAAATTTCAAAATGAGTATGCTGTCATTTAAAGTTTAACCAAATTAAAGATCTGCTGTTTCGGAAAAAACTAATGAAATTTTTTCTTCTATTTCACCACAAAAAAACCAAATGTTGGAAGTACTTCTATGGAGAGACTCTGGAAAAGATACACGTTTTCATTATTTAAATTGATATGTAACAATATTCAATCAAGTAAACACAGAATTGCATATTGTCTACGAATCTAATTTTTCCAAAAAGTACTCAAGAGTAGAAAATAACATACAAACATGAATAAGCTGAATGACACAGTAAAAACATTAGCCCAAATGTATCAAAAATTGCATAAACTTTCCAGCTTCGTTTATTTATGTAAAAAAGATAAAATTAATTGCAATTGTAAGCTCACTTGGGCAATATTGTATGATATCATTCGCAGAAGAGAGAGTGATATATCTTCAGGTCTGTAATCTTCAAGTCCCTTTTTTTCTGAGGTAGCCTTGCCAAAACTTGAAGCAATGGTAGAAGCCGATAGGCCAATCTAGGGTTATTTAATACCAGTAAATACCGAGTTGTTATTGATAAAAAAAGAATATCAAATGACTCATATGAATATAATCCATAAGTTAATTAAATTTAGACCATTTTTTTTTTATATTGGATAAATATGGTGTGGCAATGACCAATTGCAAAATTTACCTTAGCATAGTCCATGCCACCATAAATGTCCCCAACAAGCATGTCAGTATTTCTATTATCTCCCTTCTGACTCAGCTCAAGCAATTCATCAAAACTGGAACTCATTTTAAGAAACCCTTTGGTAATAGTTCAAATACAGAGGTAGATAAAGGGTAAAAAACTGGAGAATTATCAGAAAAATGACCTTTCACACTTTGTTAACAGCCTTCCCAAGCCCCAATAAGTACCACCACCAACATTAGTCCCACTGATCCTCTCAAATTTTCCATCCCCATCAACCTGTGTTTACCCGGATTAAAACAATGGACTACCACCAGTTCGTCTTTATAAAACACACACCAAAGAAATCAGCAAGTTAAATAAAATGTGGAACTAAACAAATATACCTTGATCATACTAACACCAGATCCAATATTAACTAGAAGATAAGGAAACAAATCATTAGGATCAATTTGAACAAACTCTTTCTGGCCCTCCATGTGTGTAAAAGCTTCATGACGGATCGCCTACTAAGAAGTGATTCAGCATTTAATTAGTAATTATCAATATAGGTAGGCAAGAATGAATTAACAGCATAGTCACATGCTCCAAAGCATACATATTATTACTTTAAGAGAGAAGAGATAAAATAGATCTTAAATACAGAAAATAGAGTTGTCAAAAAATAAATTCTAGTCTTATTTCCTTCAACTAATTCACCAATAAAGCAATGCATCAATGAGTTTGAATAAGATTTAGATAATGGTTTTCCCGCACTCTCGTGGAAGTGATAGCATGCCAATCTTGGCAATTGATAGGCTCTTTTCCTTCTTAAACAAGGGGAAGCACTATAAACTCTCTAAAGAAGAAATGTAAAAAAAAGATAACCTTTTTGCTTCGATTATTTATCAGAAGAAATAATGGGTAACTAGTTGCACTGCTCTTATACTCAATGTAACCATCATGCATGGAAAGAAAATTATGTATATAATAGACTTGACTTGCAAATACATTTCAACTCACAAGATGTTCTTGTCACTATCAAGATCATTCTTAAACAAATACAAGAGAAACAGATAATTCCAAGAGTTGGATCCACCTTCAGCAAGAAATTTGCTCCTGACACAAGACAGCTCATTTCATCTTCTTTGTCCAGAATAAGTCCAAGTCTTTCTTTGAAAAGGTCAGCAAATTTGTGTGCTCCACCACCAGTAGCCTTTGTCACAAGATGAATCCATTAAAATCAAGTGTTATAACCAATAATACCAGCAACATATGAAACTAAAGCAAACATCATCAATGTTCATTATTACACAAAAGGGAGGAGGGACTAGGCTGATTATCATTTTCAAAATGTGATAAGCTAGACATATATCATAGCCATTGTGCATGCAAGCACAAGCCAAAATGAAACAACTTGTGTTTTGGAGATTTGCTATATCCCTTCAAGACAAGAAAAAAATAACCCAGCTTCTGAAAATGTACAAATAGTCAGAGAATCTAAGTTACCTTAATAATGGGATTTAATTCAGTTGCGCCATCAGAATAACGAGATTCCCCTCCTGTGAACAAGAAAAATTCAATAATCTTGAATTCATTAAGTTCTGAAAGCAATTGAACTAACACATAAGACACAACAAAATTACAATACGATATTCAAGCTCAAAACATACAGTGCTGATTTAGCAATCAAATGAGGTAGAAAAGAGATAGATAAAACATAGAAGAAGTAAATTGAATAAGATAGTAATACCACCCAAGTGAAGCTTTTTTGAATAAATGAAGTCTAAGCACTCGTTAATCTTCCTAGTCTCAAACTTCACAAAATGAAGCCTTCCACCAAGAATAGGATAGCTTCTCCTGTTACTGGGAAATCCCAGTCGATTCTTCACATTTCTCATCCTTTTATCATTCGTTGATTGATCTTGGTGTCTTGAAAAGTACACCAACTTTATAAGAGATCCTGCCCACACAATTTCAATAACCATAAGTTCCAACCGTACTTCAAATACTAACAACCTTTCTCTCTAAAATTAATAAGCAACTTAAGAGTCGCACACCCCAAAATTTAGAATTCAAACTTGAAACATAGATTAAAGGCGCTCTCAGGAAACTGTCGAGTTTGAAAGAGAGCAAGTTCAGCATAAAATTATAATTATTTTACATACACGAGTTTCTGAACCCCAAAAAATTCACAAAAACTGGGTATAAGGCATAGTGAGCATTGGACAAATAAAAGACAGGTTGAAGCCACTATCATCACGCTTCCACCGCCATCAATCACTTAACATCAAATATTACTACAACGAAATTAGGAGCAAGTTCTAAACAACAACCGAAACACGAAATATGAATCTAAACTAATTATACCTCCAATGTCAAGAGCGAGGTACGATATATCATGAGACTGATTTGGTAACAAAATAGATGGGTACTTCTCTTCCACGTTTCCTTGAATTTCTGCTTTGCTGAGATCCAACAACTGAGGCCGTGAACTCGACCCGTGCATTGAACTGTTACCTGTGGGCGCCATCTCTCTCTCTCACTCTCAAACTCTCTCTCAGAGTCTCAAAGTTTGAACCGACAACTCCGATGTTTTTTCTGCTCATGAAACGCACGGAACCCGTACCTCTTGACCATGGCAATGAAGTCAACCCCACCTAACCACTACATCCTTAACCTCACCAAACCAAAACCTTAATCAAGCCACGTGTGGACGCTACACTGAATCAAGAAACTAATCTTCACACCTTCCTAATTAAGGTAAAAATAAAATACGTATTAATTACAAATTACACAAGTGAAACCCTTTTGAATTCACACAAGTAAATATCTCTAATTCCATGGAGTATGAAACATCATTTCAACTTTTGTAATGGAATTTTGAGTTTTCTACCTCACGATGATAAAATCTTCAAATCAAATGTCTTGTGGAGTTGGATTCTTTTTCACCACAGCATGTGAGTTGGAGCTCGATTTTGGGAAAGAAAAAGGCGTAAAAGAATTTTGCCATTTTCAATATGTTTTGAGATTTGGCTCTTTCAAGAAAAAAGCGGTTTAGATGATAAAGTATAATGATAACTATTAATTACAAAATCAAGATTATAATTTGTTCTAAATTTTGTTAAACATGCATTTGATCTTATCAAAACTTTAAATTGTTGGTTTTGTAGTTAAAGATTGTTATTGTACCATTCTTTAGGTATTTCATTGAAGAGTGTACAGTGATAAGTGTAGGAAAATCAGTAAGAAAAAATACATTTTTCTCGTTCAATCTTACTATGTTAATTTTTGTAATGAGTGTCACATATTTTATACTGATATATGAAGAGAAAATAACGAAAAATGTAAATTTTTCAACATTATTAATCACTCATATATATAATTTTATAGTTGTAAAAATACTTAATTTTAATTTCTTAATTTATTATTTTTAAAAAGAATTATTTTATTTTATTTTTTATTTCATTTTCTTCCTAACACTTATAAACACGTCTTGCATGTTTAAGAGTGAGCCTGGTAGTGTTGCTTTTTTGAACTTGTATTTTGGGTGGTGATCATTGTTTGATTTGGCTTCATATATATCATGGCTTTTGACTATAGAGTAATGATATGTTGACATCGTTGGTTTATTACCTCCACTTGACACCGGGGTAATTGTATCAAAGTATCCTATGTAGCAGGGACAAATTTGGAAGGAGCAATGGTTGAAATATGAAGCCCTAATTTTCATTTTCAAAATGCCGCCCTTTCACTCTTTCACTCTCACTCTGTCTCTCACCCTCTCAGTCGCTCACTTTCTCTCGATCTCGCGACCTCTATCACTCTCTGCGCACTCGGCTCTGCTCTCGCTCTCTCTGCCTGACTTTGTCTCCCTGCTCAAGTCTTCCACTTGGCTTCGTCTATGCTCTCCTTCTTTGTGGTAGATTTTCTTCCATTTTTTATCAAAAGTTGCTAAAAATGAGTCTTTTATGAGGTTTTCATGTAAAAGGAACTGTTTTTCATCGTTTAAATGTGTCTTGTATGATTTTCGTATGTGGTTTAGGGTTTGTGGAGTAAAGGTTGCTTTTTTATGGGGGTTTGAAGGAAACGGGAATAGCTTTATTTGGTTTTTTGTTGGTGGTTGAAGTAAAGTTTGTTCTTTTATGTGATTTTCGTGTAAAGTTTGGGTTTTTATGTGCTTTTTAATGGAAAAGGAAGTACTTTTGGTGTTCTATTCTTCGTTGTTGCTGGAATATAAAAGGTTTCTGCGTTTAGGGTTTGATTTTCGTTAGTGGTTAAAGTAAAGTTTGGTCTTTTATGTGATTTACAGTGTTCTTCTTCGTTGTTGATGGAAAAGAAATGTTTTTTTGTAAGGGTTTAGGGTTTGTAATGTTTGAATCTGTTTGTTTTGGCAAGTGATGAACACATGTGTGTTGAGTTGCCAAAACATGAACTAAGGTGTCCTCTCGTTAAAGAAGGGTAACCACACGTGTTTTGTCAAACAATAAGTGGTTTTGAGCTTACAAACCCATGTCCTAACAAGGGGACACCTCAGTACAAGCTTTGGCTATTTATGACAATGACAATTATTTTACAGTTTTGTTGTTAGTTCTTGGTGGAAAAGATGTATTTAATTCCATCAATGACGGCCTCAACATAGATATTCGTAGCCCTGTACCAGTTTCAAGAAAGGGACGACCTATATTTAAAAGATTAAAGTCAGGAGTGCATTCGAGTCCTTATATGACATGGCCACTCTCCCACCAGCAACCCAGCAACCCTAGCAGGAAACCCACCAGCATCCCTAGCACCAACCACAACAACAAGCCAGAAGACAGAGGCAGAAACACCCACCATTAAAAGAACTTGAACAAATACTCCAGCAAAGATGATGATTCTTGAATTCTCTAAATTAGGACCTCCTTTTACCACATACCCTAAGAAAAGAAAAAGGACTGTAAGGGGTGATTTAAGGAATGTAAAAAAGGGGTGGTTTAAGGAATGTAAAAAGTCACAACAATTAATTGTTGTTAATGTAAATTGAACAATTTTTTATCGAAGAATTAAAATTGATATTGCATCATCTTGTTATTTAAATTGTTATTTACATATGAGCTTCTTTGGGCAAATGTTGCATCATATTGCTTTAAATTGTTATTTAGTCGCCAAAATGTGAACTGAAGTGTCCCTTCGTTAAAACATGGGTAAACCAATATGTTTTGTAAGTTGAAGATGTTATTTATACACACATGTGTGTCAATTTAACATATTTTGGTACATAAAAGGGTTATGGAAGCAATTCACAGGGTTGTAACTGAAGGACATAAGAACTTAAAATGCCACAATTATTGTAATGCATTTAGTCGCCAAAACGTTAACTGAGGTGTCCCCTCGTTAAAACATGGGTAACCCATAATGTTTTGTAAGTTGACAAATGTTATTTATCTACACATGTGTGTTAATTTATCATATTTTAGTACATAAGAGGGTTATCCAAGCAATTCACAAAGTTGTAACTGAAAGACATAAAAACTTAAAATGTCAAATTGGTCGTACTGCATTTAGTCGCCAAAACGTTAACTGGGGTGTCCCCTCGTTAAAACATGGATAACTCATGATGTTTTGTAAGTTGACAAATGTTATTTATACACACATATGTGTCAATTTATCATATTTTATTATATAAAAGGGTCATCCAAGCAATTCATAAGTTGTAACTGAAGGACATAAGAACTTAAAATGCCAAATTGGTCATACTGCATTTAGTCGCCAAAATGTGAACTGAGGTGTCCTCTCGTTAAAACATGGGTAACCCTTGATGTTTTGTAGGTTGACAGATGTTATTTATGCACACATGTATGTCAATTTAGCATATTTTGGTACATAAA
>Ga0209700_102723_pt1 | contig 35245 bp, 14 predicted proteins | sample SiratroredBW_FD_187528 | JGI IMG/M metagenome (GOLD analysis project Ga0209700, IMG submission 187528) | Root nodule microbial communities of legume samples collected from California, USA - Siratro red BW (SPAdes) (version 2) | ecosystem: Host-associated > Plants > Roots > Nodule | place: USA...
GTTTCTAATGTTAGATGTTTGTAGTAGGTGGAATTGACAACAATGTTTTTTTTTTCTCGTTAGGTTTAGTGATTTTTTTTATTAAGTATCTTTTGTGTATTTAATTGGTAATGATAACTTGTCATCTTTCACTCTGAATCTCTAATTTTATTTTCTTGTGTCATTCTTTCAAACGACGTGACATATATTCAAAATAACAATTTTTCCTGTCTAATATTAGATGTTTGTGTTAATTGAAATTAAGGATATAACTTTTTTTTATTGTTTAGTTTGCTTCTTTAGTAACTATCTTTTTTATATTTTATTTCCAAAATTTACGTCCCTATTATTTTGTTTGTTTTCTTAGATCATTCCATACTTTAGTTAGCTTCCTTGCTTCTTAACTTTTTAACTTATTATTATAACCATAAGAATTACTTTTTTAAAAAAACATATTTAACATAAAATTCTAGAAGTAACTAACACAAACTTTTCTACTAATTGAATTTATATGATGAAATATCATCAAAATTTGTTTAAAAGATAAAAGGGTTCAGAAGTGCTAACTACTTAGCTAATTTTCTAGTGTATATGTTGGAAGAATTCAATTTCCAAATAGCTATAGAAAATTTATTCTATCAAGCTTGAAACTATACAAGAATTGGAAGTGGACAAGGACACTCATATAATTAATAATTGTTAGGATAGATAAAGGAATTTATAAGAAAAATCAAAATAAAGTAAAAGTAGAATTTTGGTGTGTAACACAGGCAAGTTGTGTCGCCTTATTTAAAAACAACTTTTACTTTCCTTACTAATATTTAAAAAAAAACTTACTTACCTTTGTTTTTAAGATATTAAGAAGTAGATTTCACCATTAATTTTTGTGGTGAAGGAGTAAAATTAATATTTTGTTATTAAACATATTAATCTTGAAAGTTGATACCTATAATCAATTTAGTATGTGATACTATTTATGACTACTTAAATAGTTCAAGCCATTTTATTTTGTATATTAAAATAGGTCAAGCCACTTGTTAAGTCAAAATTTCTAGTTTTCAATATGCTTTTTCATCATTATATCTTTCTCTAATTACATAAAGCTAAACTAAAAGTAACTTGCTTCATAAATCTAAACTCCGTGAAAATACATTTATAAAATGAATCCAAGTGTTGCTTTTGAGTTGAAATTGAAATATTAGAATGATTTCTTAAATATAAACTTTAATCTCATCTCATACTTAATGTTTGTAATAATATAAGAAAATATAACTTGTAGAGCGAAGAAATTATAAGTTAAAGTGTGTAGGTGAACTTTGTACATTAGAATGTAGTTCTTGAAATTGGTTATGAAAATAATCGATAATTTTACTCTTAAATGCTTTTCTATATATCTTTTAACTAAGTGAATATCTTATAAATTTAATTTTAATTTGTAATTTGTAACCAGAATCTTAATTTGGAAAATGGAATGGATAAGGAGGGTATTAATATACCCTTTGTGAAAAATGAGATTCAGAAAGATGATATTAAAAACAATTTGAAAAGAAAAAAAAAGGATAAGGCTAACACATCTAATTGTTGTAAATATTTTATTAAGATTGGGTAGGTAAGAATAATAAAGAAAAGATAAAGTGCAATGATTATAACAAAATATATTTAACTTGAAAAAAAAAAAGATACTTCTCATTTAAATTGTCATGTTGTGAAATGTGATAAAAACAAAACCGAAGATGGTGGTAAAATGATCTTGGATATAAGTGAAAAGTTGAATGGAAAAAAAATAGATCAAGGTGTATATTATGATTTGTTGTTTAATCTAGTTATTTGATTTAATTACAATAAACCTATAATTTTAGAAAGCATTTACAATGTCATCTAGAAAAAAAAATTAACCAAAAAATTAATGTTAATTATGTCTACAAGTAGGACACATGAGAACAATTAAACACTAAACACATGACCAGTTGGTTCAAAACTATCAAAATTAATAGTTTTATATCTAAAATATATTTTTTTTCATAAAATGTAAAATAATTCTGATAATAACTCTATATCTACCAATAATATTTGATCTACATAATTAATCAAATCTTAGATCCTTACTCTATAAAAAAAAATACTTCACTTCATCATTCAATAAATAATATTTTGTCTAATATCTTAAACTGCATTTATTTATTTACTATTAATCAATATTATCTGTCATTATCAAACTAGCTACTTAATAAGGTACATGAGACTAGAATTATGCATCACATGTACGCTTGCCTTAACTAATTGTATTCAAACTCTTCAGAAATAATGCTCATTTCTAAAAGTTGAGTTGTATAAAAGTTGACTTGTATTGATAATATATTTAAAAGCAGTTAAAATAAATATATTTTTATAATATATTATCTAGGTAAAAAATTTAAAAATTATAAATTTTTATGAGAATAATTAAATTATTTTAACTTAAAAAATTTCAAATTTTATCTAAATAGTAAATATTTAAAATTTTTGATATTCTCAAATTTGTGTTTTTTTTTAACTCGATATTAGTCTATAGCTGGAAAAGGAAAAATAAATAAATTTATTTCAAACAAAATTTTGATTAATAAATTAATTTTTCTTTACTAACATCATTAGAACATTGTCATAATAAAAGTTGAATATTAAATTACAAAGAAACTTGAAGAAGAAACATAAAACATATATTTAAGAAAGATAATTTTTTTTTATAAAATAAAGTTTAAATAACTAATTTTCTTAGATAAATTTATCATCTTTTAAGTTGGTTGTTAAACTTAAGAAAGTTAAGGTAGAGGATTACTTTTTAATTACTTTATTTTTTTATGAAAGATAAAGATAGAGTAATACTTTTTAATTACATCATTTTTCTTTATGTTCAAAATAAATATTTGAAAACTACCATTGATTAATTATTTTTATTACTAGACAATTAGTCTTTTCACGTGAATCAGGATATATCTGCCATTCATTTCCCTTTTACCATTAACTCAATTTCATAAATTAATAAAATACTCCACTTTGGAATTTATTTATTTTTTGAATAATCTATATTATTTTCAATTTAGAAAAAAAAAAAACTCCTTTGTCGAATTAAAAACACTATTTTCTCTTCCCGATATTTTCTTATCAAAATAAATTTTATAAACCAACTCGTTATCAAAATGATTAAAATACTAATTTAACTTTTAAAAATAAAAATAGCACAACTTTTTTATTAAGAATAATATATCTAATTAATAAAATAATATATCACGAAATATAATAAAATGTGCAACTAAATCTTAACAATAGCTAATAAAACATCTACAATGTTACAATTTAAAGATCACTATTATGATTATCATATTTTCATTTTTTTAAAGGAAACATCATACTTTAAAATAAGATGTACAAAAAATATCTCCTTCAAAGTTATTCTACTAGAATATAAAAAATTCTGTCACACCATAACGCATCCTCCAACAGCCACAGAAGAGATTCAGAGAATCCCAAAATTGAGCCAAAACAACACTTGCACTCGTATTCAATTAGATTTTTTTTTTTTTTTTTCGGAAATAGACCAACACTAAAAAAAATCACCGAATCAACCGAACACGTCGTAATTGGTCGTTTTGTCGCAAATAATATCGTATGTCTCGTCACCACGCTAGAACCTAACGATTTTTGTCGTGAAATTGTGCATTGAATCGTTACACATTCGTTTGCAAGAGAACAGATTGTTTTATTGCAAGGAAAATAATTATTGTTTTAATAAATAAGTCTAAACCTAATTTATATTTGAAAAAAATTAATTTAAAAAATGAAGATTTTTTCAGGACAGTTTTTATATGCCGAAAGGGCGATTAGATATAGGTAAAAGATCTAAAATAGATTGTAATAATATATTAAAAAACGAATTTAGTTATAATTTTTTATCACAAAATCAACTTAAAATTTAGTCTGCTTACAATATCTACAAAAATCACACGTGTTCCATACAGATAACGTTGATCCAAGTTTGGAATTTGGAAAATTGAAAATGGTTTGTAGTAATTGTGAATCTGGAAGATTCGTGGGAGCGAATGTTTGTTAGTTGCGTTTTGATTTGTTGGATAAATAGCGGCGTAAATGAGACATGCGGCACGCAGAGACACACAGACAAAGAAAAGAAGCACTCTTTATTTCGCTTTATCTCTTTGTTACTCTCAGCACCTTTCTCAACAAAACTCACAAACTCAGAAACATGATGTGGGAATGGGGCGATTACGAAGACGCCATGCCCGAATCCGACCAACCCGAACCCGAACCCGAACCCGATTCTTATCTCAACTTCGATTTCTTCTCCGCTCTCGCCAAACCCAAGGTGCTGCACGCACTAACTAACTCTTCGAACTTTGCTTTTTTTTTTTTTTGTGAATAGGGTTGTTTCTGTAACTGTGTGTTGTGTTGTGTGTTGGGCAGGATTATTATAAGATTCTGGAAGTGGATTATGATGCTACGGATGATGATATTCGCTCCAATTACATTCGTCTTGCTCTGGTGTGTTGTGTTGTGTTGAGTTATTAGCGTTTTGCTTTTGGTGGGGTTTCCGATTGGGGCTAATGGGGGTGTGGTTGTGTGCGCAGAAGTGGCACCCGGACAAGCAGAAAGACCAGGATTCTACTACCTCGCGATTTCAAGACATAAATGAGGCCTACCAGGGTATGTATCTATATATGTATCTATGTATTTGTTTTTAGGGTTAGGGATAAGGATGCCATCGTTGTTTCTAGTTTTAAACTGTTATTTGCTTTATGATATGATATTATGTATGCTTGGTAGGACATTTTTGAGTAATTTTTGTATAAACACTTTGAAGAGATAAAAAAAAGTAAATAAATTTATATAAATACGCTAAAATTAGTTTATGTATAAGTTGTCGAAGTTTATTTATGGTAGTTTTTTTTTTTTTTTTTTTTAAATGATTCTCTTGTGGTTCTGAATTTTAGAAATCCAAAGGATGAAAAACTTTAGCAAGCTTACATATGTTAAAATTTATCTGAACAAGCTTAAGAATAGTGATGCTTGTTGTTCTGAATGTTGGGTTCTGAAGTGTCACCACGAGCATACGCATTGTGGTGGATGAGAAGTTGTGCAGCAGACGATAATATTAGAAATGAATGAGTGTATCCAATAGAAGATTGGAGTTACAATTATTGAGGGTTAGATGACTAAATGTTGCCTATGGTGGTTTGACTTTAATCAAAATGGTGTATCTGAAAACTTTGTTTTTGTCATTGCACAATGACGTTATTTGATTATCCTTGTTGCTGGAGGGGTGGATGAGTCAAGCTGAGCACTGGAAGCTCAAGCTTGACATGCGCAAGAAAAGATTTTAGTCTCAGCTTGGCTTATTCGTTTAAAGAAGTTGAATGTAAATCTTGAGTTTGATTAGCTCTGTTATCATATATATCCTGGTAGAATATATGCAATCCTGCTTACAACTAGAATGGTTCATTTTACTGAGTTTGTTTTCTGTGTGTTAGAAGCTTAAAATAATTTATCCTCAATATAAATTAAGAGGAAAGGTTCCCAAACCTGGCTCCAATTTCATCTAATCTCCCCTAATTTGCTAAAATTTCTATATGCTTGTTTTAGAAACTTCCTGCTTTTAACTGGAAAGCGTACTACTGCTCTGAATTTTGCAATGTACCCTACCACTTGATTATTACCACATCCGGATTTGATATAGTTAGTTTTTATAGATGTGATGGTGATGTAGATGATTCAAATCCTAGAAATCCACCTATGGAATCCGGGCTGCATTACTGTACCCTCTCCAAACTCCATTTGGTGGGAGCTTCATGCAATGAGCCACCCTTCTAAAATTTTCTAATCTGTGTATCATTCTTTTGCCTTGTTAAAGTGATGCTTCTTGTCAGGGATTTGGCTTGTTATCTGGGATGCTTGTTAGATTAAGAATTGATAACACAACTGGTGGATTTGTTTAATTTGTAGGGAGATGGGATCATGGGAGCTTTACCCCTTCTTACATGTGTTTCCCTACCAACCGGGCCATTGTTTATAGTCTAGTGATAGGCACATGACCGATAGGGAAGATGGTCCATTGATGCCTGAGAAGATAGATCATGGTTGAGACAGTAGCTGGTGAACGGTTCTATAAATATGATATTACTGCTGTTGTCTAATTCCCCTCTGACGTGTATTGTCGGAATTCCTATTTAAATCTAATGAGATCTTAATATTTGCTGATTATACTCCACTTCTCTATTATCTGTGTACCTTTATTTCTATTAGCTGATTAGATGGGACTCTATGAGTTCTGTGAAGTTATAATCTAACACCTATTTGGCTTTATTGCACAGTTTTGAGTGATCCAGTCAAAAGGAGAGAATATGACATAAATGGGATGCGTTACGAATATGATTACAATATCATTGTAAGCAATGTTTGTGTTCATCAGACAGAAATTGTGTTTGGAAAGAATGTTTTATTTACAAAGAATGACACTTCCTGTTTTATTTGACATTTTTTTTATGTAGGATTATCTTAATCGTTACAAGGGCCTTATCTTGACCTGCAATGGCCTTGGCATAAAGCAATCGATATGGTAAACAAGAGCAACATCACAGATAGCCTTCCAGTGCATCTGGGACAGTTTTTTTGAGGTACCTGGCACTGCATGCCATGCTTAGTATTGAAGATATCTGATTATGATGTCCTACAGAGAGTTTCATGCTTTTTTTGTATAAAAGAAAAATGGACAAAATGGAACTTCTACCTGTTGTAATGTGGAATGCTCTCGCTTCCCTTCTTTCATACTTGTGCTTAAATCATCTCAAATTGTTCAGGATGCATAAATTTAGTTTAATTCTAAAATTGGTTCCACTAAACTAAAATTCCCTAGGCGAATTGAAATTGTACAACAGATCGAGGGAACTGAACAGCGATGATTTTCCAATGGATATATTATTTTGAACCATATTCCTTTTAATTTCATGTGATAATTTATAATTTAGTTTAAGTAATTTAATTTAAGAATAGTTCAGTTATTATAAACTTAGTGTGTGGTGCAATTTTTTTTAATTTCATGTTCTGCGGGTTGTACAACAGTTAGGTTCCGAGTTCAATTCTCGGTGGTGACTAAATTTTTGTAGTATTTTTTTAATTATATAAGACTAGTATGATAACTATCATTACATCACAATAGTAAGTTTGTCAATTTAAAAAAATTTGTATTCGGTTTGTACAATCCGCAATGTATTTAAAAAAAAATTTTATTAAAAAAAAATTTTATATTGCGGGTTGTACAATCTGTAATGTATTTAGTTTTTAATTGTATTACAGTTTATGCAACTCATATAATGGAAAAAAATGAATGGCAGTTATTATAAATAAAAGTTATTTTCGTCTTTTTCTCCATATGGAAATATGGTAAAATTATGGAGGTGTAGGAAGTCACCATGGAGGTGCAGGAAGAATCAGTCTTTTAAACAACCTTGCTCGTTTTGCTATTTTATTTGTTCTGCATATGTTTGACCGAGCGAAAATAAAGCTTTTGAAATTTGCAAATTTTTCTTATTTAATTTAACCGAAGAGAAAATGAAGAATAAAAAGAAAAGTTTTATTTAAAAAATAATTTAAAAATTCATTTAAACGTAATGATGAAGTAAATATGGTTAACGTTAAATTTCTCACACAGTTATACATATTCTAAATAAAATATTTAATTTCTATGTTTATAAGTAAATGTGTTCGTACATAACAAGTTAAATACTAATTTAAAATAAAATAAAAATTTACACAATTTATCTTGCAAAGGTATTTGTAGATTAAAGAACAGTATTTATTAGACATGATAAATAATTGTAGACATAACGAGAATGAGACAGAGAGAGAGAGTTTATTATTATTAGTAGAAATATAGGGTTATCAAGCTTGTATTTTATAATAGTAAAACATAATAAATATAATTAATTTTTTTTTGATAAAACTATTATTGAAATAATTTTTTATTAAGAAGTAAAATTTTAAAAAATATATATTAACTGATATAAAATATTTTTTTATTCATTGTTGTGATTATATTATAAAAATACTTTAAATTCTTAATTGTGACTACTTATTATGGATGATTTCTTGTAAATTATGAAAATTGAAAAATTGGTTAAAAATGTGCATATGAACGTTAGATTAGAAAGAGGGAAAAAAATATGAAGGGTAAAGAGGTAAAAAAAATGTGCATATGACAAGCAACTACAAAAGTCAATCCCCGTTATTAGTTGCTATGAATAGTATTATTTAAATGGTTTTTAAAATATAATTTAATTATTTTGACGGTTAACTAATTTAAATTTTAAAATAATCAAACAACAAACTTAAAAATGTTAATTAAGAATCTTGAAAAATGAAGATTTTTTAGTTTGTGATTCGATAGTAGACCATTTATCTTATGAATGTTACTTGTTTTCACACGTGAATGTGTGTGATTCATATATTAGATTGTGATAATATTAGTTTATATGTTATGTTTATTTTATGTCTTTGAACAGAAAAAGTTTTTTTTTTTCAAAGAAAATTAGTTATAACTATCTGCAAACATACTTTTACTTTAAAAAACTTTAAGAAAAAACTGTCGATTATAAACCTTTGATAATAGTCTTGTCTTAGAAACATTTGATGAAAAATATGTATAATCTATCTTTCATTACTCTTTTTAGAATATCTATCTCTATAAGTGATTGTTTTAAATCATTGTATCTTTTGTAGTATTTTTTATAGATTTTCAAGGATCTAGGTACATTTTGAGTGGTTTCATGTTTCACGTATGAATTGTGGTTATAATATAATATTCAAAATACTGAAATAATAAACTATTATAAAAATATTTATGTCTATCTTTTTAGTTCTCCTTTTTATTTTGAATTTTTTTGTTTATCTTTTTCTTCATTGGGTTCATGTTTATTGTTTCCATATCTTCTAAATCAAGTGTCACAAGAAAATCTTTATTAAATTTTATTAATCATACAAAAGTTTAAAAATATCAATTTATTATATTACAACCTAGTTTTTCCTTTCAGAAACACTACATTTTAAGCAAACATATAATTCTATTTTCTTTTTTTTAAGTTATTACTTTTATGCATTTTTTGGAAAAAATGTAATTAATAGCTATATATATATATATATATATATATATATATATTATTTAAAATATATATGAAAATTAAAATTTTAAAAATGGGTCTGACGGGTTATACATAAGATTACAACAATCTTATAAAACATATACATTTTTATTTTCTTACCATTCTGAAAAATACTTCTGAAAACATGAAAAATGAAAGAGTGTTCAAAATAAGTATTGTTTTGAACATTAAGAAAACAATTATTTTCAGAAAATACATTATAGAATGTAAAGAGAGTATTACGAAGAATACTCACCAAACTTGAAAAAAAAAAGTATTTCCGGAACAAGAATAATGAAAAGAGAGTTTCAAAACTACTTTAAAAAATGTTAGAAACAGAACAGTGTTCTTAAAATTACATTGTGGAATATAAAGGAGTGTTCTGGAAAATACTTTTAGAACGCTCTTTTTCTCATTTTACATTTCAAAATAAATTTTTGTATTCTTAATATTTTGTAAGGTAGCTTAAAGAATACAAAAGTAGAAAAATAGTCCAGAAAATACACTTTACTAAGAGAAAACAAGAGTTTGAAACATATTTTTCAAAACATGTTTTTTCTTCACAAAGTGATTTATTGAGGAAGAATTCTTTAGAGGAATTTTAAAAATAAGAATTTAAATAGAACTAATAAAATATTTTGATTTAATTTTTTTAAAAAAAAACTTATTGATAGGGGATTGTTTGATAGTTTCAAAAATAAATTTATTATATTTTTCAAACCTTTAAAAACATTTAAAACTAAATAATTCAAAAATAGTAGTACTTTAATTTATAATAGTTTTTCTTAATTTAAGCTATTTTCATTTCTTCTTTACTATTTATTAAGAGTTTTATTGATCAAAACTTGATTACAAGTATCTTTATTGTTATTTTCGGCTTATAATGATTCAAAATTACTTTTAACTATCCACTAACTTCTCCTTGAGATTAAGTATAAATAGTCAATACTATTTTTAATTAAGGGTTGATTAAACAATGTTCATTTTGGAAATGCAACAAAACAAAAGTTGTTTTGAAATGAGAGGATATACAAATAATTTCATTGTTATAGAGGTTAAGTTTATAGACATAAATGATTTATAAATGAAGCATTTTTGTAATTGTTTAGTTGACGAGTTATTTTTATAAGTTTTAAGAAGTTTGGAAATCTTTATTTGCATGTAGTATTTACATAATATTTATATGTTAATTTTTTGTTCTAAGCATGGAAAAACTTTCTTTCATAAATGTTTTAAATGAAACCTTTATTTCTTGCATACTTTCACTTATTCTTGTGTTTTTCAGAACATTATAATATGTTGATAATTTTTGTTGCTGTGCAAAAGACAATTAATTAGATTTCATGTCTTTCATGTTACATTTTGTACCATTTTAAACTTCATCTAATATTTTAATTAAATTTCATATAGTGTTTTGTCCTTTACTAAATATTATATCGTGTCAATATTATATCATGTCGTTAGTCATAAAGACTTTTATATTTATTTTACATAGATAAATCCTTAAATATATCAAAACATATTATTATTTTAGGGTGGGGAAGTTGAAGAAGAAAGAGCATGTGAAGTGTGGATGGGAGAGTATTTAGTGTAAAGGAGATAAGAGTGTTTCTTTTCATGAAGGGAGTGAGGAAAAAAATATGCCATTTTAATAAAAAAAAAAGAGATTTTTTTCCCAAATAAAGCCATTGAAAAAATAATTTCCAAGACTAACCAATTGTTGGATGATTTAAACAAATAAATTTATTTACTATAGTAGGTTAGATTTTGGCTCCCACGTATCCTCTAAACATGATTATTTTGATGCTAGTAAAAGAAAAATTAAAATTAGACTGCCCATGAGTAAACATCTGACCAAATTTTTTACTTAATAAATATTACGAGAAATATAAAGATATTTTAAAATATTAATTTAAAACTCTTAAAATAAATTATTAAAGTAAATTAATTCATGTTTAAAGTTTGTACTATTATATATAATTAAACAGTATTAAATTAATTTATTAGATTAAATAAAATTTATTTAATTAAAATGATGATAAGAAAATTAATAGATGTAAAATATTAATATTAAATTTTAATTTAAAAACTTAAATTATTAATGATAAATTAATATTTTTACTATTAGTAATCTTACATAAGAAATAATAAATTAATAATTTAATTATTATTAATTAAAAAATTGAAGGTGACTATTATTATTAATTAAAAGTTATTATTGTTAATAAAGTTAGCGTAAGACAAGAGAGTTTACATCTTTATTTCTTATTGAGAAACAATAAAAGTAAGATTGAATTATTTGTTTATAAAAAGAATTTACTTAAAACTATTATTGATAACATGTTTAGTGACTTAAACAACTTTAATGATTGTGATACATATGCTAATAGAATCCATATATTTTTTTTCATTTATTTCTTATTCAATTATCGATTGTTTACTTTTTATGTTGTTATCGTATCAATTAATTATATTTTGTCGTATTATACATTATTTTTTAACAAATTTAATACTAAACCTACAAATATATTTACAAGTGAAATTTATTATTATAGTATGTTTCAAATTATTAAAAATAAATTTATACATTATTGATTTTAAAATTAAATTAAATTTTACAGTATTAACTTAAATGATTAATTTAAATTCATTAATTTCTAAATTTTATTAGAATTAATTATTCGAACAATTATTTAATAATGGAATTTCTCTGAGAAAAAAAATTATAAACTTCAAATATTTTAATATAATAGTAATATAATAAATTAAATAGTTTTAATATAAACATTAAATTTGTTATCATTAATTTACATTATTAAAATTAGCATAAATTTCTTTTATTTTTTTAAAAACAAAAATAAATAAGTCAGAATTGGGTTTTTATTAGTCGTGTTTCGACCAATTTTGTCAAAATTATGCTGAGAATTTGGTTTTTAAGAACTAAATTCTGTTGTTCATCAAAACTATTATATCCATGCTCATATTTTTATTTATTTTTTTATGAATTTTGTTTTTTCAATAAATCCTTGTTCATATTCTATCACTCTCTTACGAATTAATATCCAATTCTACTTTTGTCTTACTTATTTCTAATAAAGAGACATTAAATTTTATTTGACCTAATAGTAATTAACAATTGTGCACTTGCAACCACCTACAAAGTGATTTAGCACATAGCTACAAAATATTATATATATATATATATATATATATATAGATCTTTCATGTTCATCATTATTAGAGAATATATCCGTTGAAGGAAATCAGATTCATTCGTCCACTTTCAATTAAATTTTCTTTTTATGATTATAATTTTTGTTCGCAAAACTCAAATTCGGAAGAAAATAATCACATGCCAAAGATTAGATCCCATGTGAATTTTGTAAAGGAAACAAATTGTACACTTAAAAAACAAGAACTAATTAAGATAAAAAAAAAAAAGGCGTATGAGGGTGACAATTTGTAAAATATTGTGAATCTTACTTCTTCTAAAAGCTTTGATCTAATAAGATTTAAAATGATTTTATTCATAAAATTATTAATAATTTTTAAAACATTCCTCTTCTCTTCCTCTAACCCCATTGCTCCCTCCACATGATTTCTTGTTCTTAGCACTATTTTTGCATGCCTCAAATCTGATAGAAAAACAATAATTTTTGTTTTTATAGAGAAACTAGTGTACTTTGACAAGATATACCAAAAACAATTAGGTGCACAAGGGTAAAAATTTTATAAAGGGAGGGGTACGGCGAAATGACGGTTAGATATCATGATAAATTTAATAAATATCGGGAGTGTATAAAGTAAAAAAGGTGTTAAATAATTATATAGACAATTGCTTCCTGCAACCCCTCAATTTAAACTTATACCCTCACAATTTTCAAAATAACTATTTTACTCATATTTAAAGTGATTTTAGGATTATCTGTTTTGAATTTTTTTTTAAATGCACTTATGGAATTCATAAAATACCTTTTGGAACAGGATAAGATTTCTGAAACTAAATTTTGAGAATAAAACATATGAAATTCATTCTCTAACAAGTTTTTTATAATAGAATTTCATAACAAATTTTCCAAAATATATATAATATCTTATGGATGCATTTTTCAGAATAATTTTTCTAAAACAAATTTTTCAAAATGAGAGTTTTTTTTTTACTCTTTTTCTTCTAACTACAGCGTTCTTCTTTTCTTTTTTGTTTTGTAACGATGGTGCATATCGACAGTAGTGATGGTGGCAGCGGTAATAGAATACAATGAAGGAGGAACAGACAAGACAATTTAATTATTTCAGTTAATTGTGAGAGTATAAGTTAAAAAAATGGGAGTTGCAATAAGTAATTACCTTATAATTTTGTTGCTGACCCATCATGGACCAGCCCAAAAGAATTATTTGCATAAATTGATGCTCTGTTCTTACACAAATTGTAAATTTTGCAAGCTAATTTGAATCTGGTGCTTAAAGTAAACTATTAGATTTGTTAAAAAATTACAATAGGTTTACTAATTCTTACAATGGTAAGGTCAATATTTAAGAAACCAGAAATGTTAGTTATATTAGTTTTAACATTGCGTCTTTTTTTTCTTTTTTTTTTTAAAAATTGAATTCATCAATTTTGAAAAAAGATTTATATTTTGATTTCTTAGAATTAGCTGATTTTCTTCTCCGGCATTCTTGTTGAACAATGAATTTACTATTTGAACAATTTGACTAATGCAAACTTAGAATAGAGATTAGTCCTTAATTTAATTAACAAGGGTAGGGACACAAGAATTTGGTTGCAAAAAGTTCCAAACAAAAGAGGCACTCAATGACATTGCTCAGCCATTTCCCTAGGCACTTGGTCCCATCCCATGCAATGCGCATATGAATTCTTCTTAAATTTAGCCTTTTTTTTTTAAAAATATATTTTAAAGTGAGCTAGAGAAGAAAGAAGTAGTGTACTAAAAATATGACACCTTTTTAATCAAATTAAAATTTAAACAACATTATATTTAATATAGATTTATTTTAAAAATAATATTATAGTAAAGTTTAAGCTAGAGTGTCACATTTAATAAAAATACATAAAAAATATATAAACAAAAAAAATTCTTACATTTATGTTAGGCTGACCTCGAAAATTTCACATTTAGTAAAAATAGATAAAAAGTACTAAATATTAAGAAAAACATACTTTATGTTAGACGTAAAGTATTAAAATATGTTATATGAATACTTTTTTTATTTAATATTGAATCTCCTCTTTATTTTTATTTTGAGGAAGAAACAAATCAAGGAAATTAAGAGAAAGAATTTTGCCAGCAAAAGTGGAGATGGGGGCATTAAAGTAATGGTAGTAGTTGAATTGAAGTTTTATTTTGCATGATTAAGACTTTATTGATGCAACCCACAACTACATGGACATGGACATGACTCTTTAAGAGATAAACATGCGCAAGGGATGGATAGCCCCTGGAGAGGATCCCACTCCATGTGAATGTTAATAATAATTAAAACATTTGAACAATTAATATCACTATTAACTTCTTTAGTTTACATTGCTTAATCTCTCTAATTGTGTAACTTTAGTATTTTGAGTTATTTTTTATATAATATATCTTTCTATTTTGAAAAGTTAGCCAATTTAACCCCTTTGCAAATTCTTTTTTCTCTAAAATTTTCAATTTTTATATGAATTTACAAACTGAATTAATTAAACTATATTTAAGTCAAGGTTTACCAACTAAAGTATGTAATTAGTTTCTCTATAAAAAATCACTTCTTGGAAACATACATTATACGGAATTTTAATTTAATTATTTTAGTTAAAATTCTTTCTTCTAAATTTTTAAAGTTATTTCTCATCCCAAAATTATTCACTAAGAAACAAAATAAAATGTTATTCTTTAATATTTAATATTTAAACATAATTATTTAAAGGTTAAATAAAATCAAGCAATTAGTTAAAATATAGTTGTGGATATCCTGTTTCCTATTTTATTTTCATTTATATACGATTTTTTTTTCTCTTTTTAAGATTTTTTTTTGTTTTTATTTTTCAAATTCATCCTTTTGAATATCGTTTTTTAACAACATGATCATGCTTGTAATAGTTGAAAGAATCATCATTAAAGTTTTTAAGTGTTAAACATCTTCTTACTTGATTTAGTAGCTCTTGAAAACATAAAGTTTAAGTAAGGAGAAGTTACTCTAATAAAGTCTTAATGAGTTTAGAAATAAAGTCTTTTCTTTGTAAAGATCATTTTAGTATGACCTTCCTAGCACACTAAGTTTGAATGAATCTCAAATTGCATGTTGGATTTAAAGTTCTGGAGTTTCATGTAAGAATAAAGCTTTTTAAGGGAAAACTAAAGAACACCTGTTACATTTGCATCTAATGTTCTCCCATAATATGTGAAATTGAAGAACATTGGTTGTAGTTGTGTCTAATGTTATCTAATTACTTCCTAAAATTGAAGAATGTCGATTTCATCTATGTCTGGTGTTATCTAGTTGCACATAAAACTGAAGACATTTTTTCATGTGCACATGACGTTTCCAGTAACATATAAAGGCTGAGCGATGTTAGTTATGTGTGTGTGAGTAACACATAGATGTTGAGCGATGTCAATTATAAATGTGTGTTTCTGATGTTCCTCAAGATCATGTTAAGTTTAGAACCTTTATTTTTCACTATAGAAATAAAGCATTTCCTTTTGTTTAAATTTTAGCCTCAAATCCATATTGAGTCTTGAGATCTAGGTACAATCATTGTTAGTTTTGAAATGAAGAGTCTTACGCCTTGAGATGAGAGTATATTTTGAAAAGCACGGGGTGATAGTTACTTTTAAGTATATAGGCATTGACTTAAGCAGACTTCATTTTAGTTGCTAAGTGAAGGTATTGTTCGAGTCATTCTAGTGAGTGTCTTGTTTGATACCTTGCTCACCGAAATAGAGTATCATTTGATACCCTCGCTTAAGCAGAAACAAATGAGCTTAAGTGGAGGTATCGTTCAAGTTACTCTAACGAGTGCTTCGCCTGACAACTTTGCTTAGTGGAACTATTATCACTCTAGCAAGCTCAATGCCTTTTTTAGGTGATCTTTTCGTACTCTCTCTAAATGTATGTTTGTTATCTATTGAAATTGTTTATTGTGCTCTTTAATGACTGTAGCATTAATTCAAGTGTATGTCAACACACACACACACACACACACACTCACATATATGCTTCAAATTGACATACTTGTGTATGATGTGTGATTCTTTAGATCACAAATCTAGGAAGATATGTAAACCATGGTTGTTTGTGGGTATTAAGCAAAGAATTATGTTATAACAGAGATTCCCTTACTTTAGTGATGATCTAAGTTATGTAAACTAAGACATATAGAGGAGAGAACCTGAATGGGGGTTTATTGTAATGTCAGATCACATCTTAGAGTTTGAAAGAGTGAATCAAAATGCATGTTGAAATCTAGGTAAGGATATACTTTGTACACACATTGATCCATGTAACTGAGATTTGCATACTTGGGGTGCTAAAATGGGTCGGGTGGTAAATTTATCGTGTATAATGTTTAATATAGGTCTTCTAGAATGTATATATTGATATTCCTTAATGAATATTCTAGTTATGTGAATCTATATGTGACCTGTATGTATATGTGCATGCATATGAAACTTATTATATGTGATTATCTATTCAATGTTAAATTGTATAAACTTATAATTTATGGGTTTTATTACAACTCATTTTTGGTAGCTTACCCTTATGTTGGTTGTTGTTTATGTGATAATTTGTTATTATTGTACTAGGTATATGAGCATACTTTGAAACTACATTTGGAGACACATATGAAAAAAAACATAGGAATATAATTTAGGCGTTGTTTTCATTTAGAGACAAATGTGTATATAAATGTTGTAAAACTTTTAATGTCTAATTGCCACATAAACTTTCTCTTGAATATATTCCTTCTTGGATGCTTTTTTTTTTTTTTTTTTTTTTTTTCATAAGATTTTTTTTTTTTTTTTTTTTTTTTTTTTGTGTTGCATAAGATTTTACCTTATTCAGATTTTGATCTTAATAATATTTCATTCTATCCTTGATATTATTGTTCTAATCCCTAGTATAAAAAAAAGATTCTACATCGGTTGTAGGAAATTTTTTACATCGATTTCACAACCGATGTTGATACATGCGATGTAGAAAGTCCATAAGTTTTTACATTGATTATTCAACTGATGTAAAATATACCAATATTACATCAGTTATAATACAACTGAAGTAAAAGAGAAAGAGCAAAAAAAAAATGATACATATTGCATTGGTTATAAGCTGGAACCATGTAATATAATACTTTTTACATCAATTGTAGCTACAATCCATGTAATATGTGAACCAGAAAGACATATTACCTTGGTTTTAGCTACAACCTACGTAAAAAGTTACATATTACATCAGTTACAACTTATAATTAATGTAATATGTATTGCTTTCTTTTAAAAAGATTTGTCAAAATTTATTATTTTTCCAACTAGAAAATAAATTTTTATCTTCTGTCTTTCTTACCTAAAAATTGTGCAAATGAAATATTAGAAAAATTAAAGTCACTATAACATAGTCAAAAGTAATGAAAAGACAATGTCTATATAACACACATTTATAAATTATAACAAGTTCTAATTTTTAACGTGTACAGTTTTTGACGAATTTATTCAATTGTGTCCAATGATTTAAACATCATTTAATTAAAAAACATGTAAAGATTTAAAGTGTACTTACATCATCCATAGTTGATATTCTAGATAATTTAGAAGACATCGTGTATAGTTAAACTATACTCATATTAATAAAAAGTGTTAAAGAAAATTTAACATAAAAAAGAATATTTATGCGATGAAAGGACCCTCGGTGATGGATTATAGATGTAAGTATGAAATATGTAAGATGTAATGGTTTGATAAATCTATAGTTAATATAAGAAAATACCACAAAAAAAATTTTAGAATTTTCTGACAAGTGTAGGTATGTGAGGTAAAAGTCAAAAATCTAAAAGAATACATCATAAACCTTTAAAAAAAATAAAAATAAACTAACAATCAACAGTGAAATTTTGAAAATTGGGGACCCCAATCCCCTCTTGGAAATGGCCAATACATTCCTTACCTTATTTAGAATAACTTTCATTTTTAACACGTTTCAATTTGAGCTCTCTATTAAAAGTTACGATCATTTGATTTTTTTCGCCATAAATTTTGGAATCTCAAAATGTGTGATAATTATATGTAATCTAAGGACTGAACTATCAAATATATATGAAAAGAAGTTACTACTAAAACCATTAACCTATTGCAAAGGGAGAAGCAAGCAACAAGGGTTAGGAGGTGACAGTGGCTCAGTAGCATTGGAGAGAGTACAACCTTAAAATGCAAGGAAACGTATGATCCTTAATGTAACTTGTGACATCAACATAATTAAAAACAAGTTAAACAAACCACACACGTCGAAAATGTGACAGAGCAAAAGTGGGCAAAGGCTATACTTGTGAAAGAAAATCAAATGTGGATGAAAACAATGAGAACAACAACAGAAACAACAAGAAAATAGAATGGCAACAACTAGACTCAACTGCGTAAACAAGTAAAAGTAGTAAAAATGAATTTTAATAGGATTGAAAAAGAGACATATTACAATGATTGTTATTATAACCAATATAATAAATATAACTATATTATAACTAGTGTTGATAGAACATATGTAATAAGTGTCACTCACAGTTGTTTTTCAAATTCTTATGTTAAAAGAGCTTCTTCAACTATTGTTATCAACTACAACTAAAATAAAAATATATTTTTTTATATGAGTTCAAATATTACTAATATAATATGTCTTCAATTAATTAAAAAAATTTCATCATATTTTTCTTTATAATAGTTCTTTTCCAACCAACATCATATCCTTTCGCAACTCATCATTTTTCATACCAGTGAATCTTCCTCTCTTTCTTCATTTCATTTTCAATGCAACACATAATAATAATTACTTGACTCAAATGACGGGTGTAACTAGTACATGTACACAACTTGTTCAGTCGACAAACTATAGAATCAAACTAAGAGAATATTCGAAATTAAAAACTCATAGAGGTCATGATTTAAACGGATACTTTGAAGGGTTTAGGTTCAAATAGCTGGTTCTCTAGTGCCGTAAAGAGATCAAAATTTGAAAAAGAAGAAACAGTATAAGAATTTAAAATTTAAATCAGATATATAAAAAAATATGCAGACAAAAAATGTACGACTTTGCCGTTGAGACGTATAAGGTTATTTTATAATATTATAGTGAGTGAAGCATAGGGTTTGCTGTGATACCGGAGACACAGATGATTCGGCGGATGTTGTGGCTGCTTCTCATTGTCAAGCCATTGTCATAATACCCTTCCATTATTGCATGTGCCAACCATCACCATTCTTACCATTCTCCTTCCTACAAAATACCACACTCTCTTCCATAATACCAACTTCATCAATCTCAATTCTTTATTCATCTCTTTCATCACAATAATGGGGTATTGAATCTCAATAACTTCATCATGTACAAATTCTCACACCAATAAACCTATACATTCCAACTCACTCTTACTTTAACACGGTAACTTCTTTAAACATCCTACAATTTAATTTATATTCATTGCTTTCTTATCCCATTTCAATTCTTTGGTGCTTACTTTAGTACACCCGATTGATAATAAACTACACAACAATTTGTTAAAGAAATTGAACTAGTTTTTCATAGTTTGGGTTTCAATTTCACATATTCACCTAACTTAAGTTTAGTTGAAGATTTTTTTTTCTTTAATTTTGGAATGTGACAAATTTGTTAATTATTGACAGGCATGTGAGGAAGAAACGTGATTTTGTAAGCAAATGTATCCATTGAACGATCGTATATTTGGACACACATGCTAAGGTGGGGAACCACGCATGCACGACAAATATATATAATACTATAAGCATAGAACTAACTGTAGCCATGTACTTCCACACAGAGCATTGATATCCATATACACTAGAAATGGTCTAATTAACTTAATAAATAATGCATGCTTTAAAGTTTAGATTTTGTATTTAAATATACATATTTTTGCATTACTATTATAATTATCTGAAAAATATAGCAGAAGCATTTGACTAGACCTCGGGCACGTAGGAGAAGATAACGGAAAACTAAGAGAAAAGTAATTAATCATGAAAGGGAGGAGTTCAAAAAAATAATAAGGGTTGATGGTGTGAACACATTCTGTGAAGCTCGAATCTCAAACAACCAAGAAGACTCTCTTTTGGACCTGACCATAAGAAAAGGCTTAGGAAGACGGTGTTTGTAGAAAAAGATAAAATAAATTAAAAAAAAAAAAAAAATTAAAAAAAAAAAAAAACATGTGTGGGAATATAGCTTTGAACTTTGCATATACACTGACACGAAGCATATGGGATAAGTGTGTTTGATTAGTTGGCCATGGCCATGGCCATTTGAGGAAATTTGTGAAAGTAGAAAAAGTTGAATTTGAAAGATGTGATGAGAACAAAAAGGGTTAGAAATTTGTGTCCGAAAGTCTCTTTAGGACATATGTGTCTCTATTGCTTGCTTATTGAATCCAAGAAACCGAGCATCCTAGGTGGAAGTGAGATAGAGTTTTTGTGGTCCAATTCAGTTCCATTTTCACCATTCAATTTGTTTAACGTTGTTCATTATTTGGTCATCCAAAATGATGATATGTGGTCAAAGGGCTACAAAACAGGGATCTTAAGTGAAATTTTGCATCAAAAGGGATCTTGGGAAACTATTGGTCGAAGTTTCAAGCACTGTCACTTTGTTTATTAATTGGTCATACGAGATTGAGAGATTGACTACAAGGTTTGTAATCTGTCATTAGTCATAACTTTATAATCACAAACCTTTTCTTAAACTTTCTTCAAAGAAAAAAAAATTAAAATATGCATATTTAATTTGATTGTTGGCTCATATTTCAGTACATTATTTAATGATATAAGCATTAGTTGGTGCAAAAAATTTGTTTCATAGTAAAGATTGAAATCTAAGATGAGATTTTGCTTGGCCTATAAGGGAAAATAAAAATATATATTACTTTGCCTGCAAGCCATGATCAAAGAATGTATATGAAAATCTCTCTCTATGATAGGAAAAAAAATATAATAATGAAAAACTACTTGGAGAGGCAATGCTTTGCATTGTCGAGGAGCATCTGAGTGAATGATATAAAACTAAGAACAGGTTGGATAAGGATTGGACCAACTTTGTGAACAAAATCAATTTGATCTCAGTCATCAAATCTTCCACAAATTTCCATGGTTTTCAAGCCCCCACCTCTCCCTATCAAACCAAAGATAATAATAATAATAAAAAAAAAAAACAGGGAAAAACAAAAAGAGACACTACTCTATCACTAAGGGAAAAAGATGCAAGGTTGATTTAATGTTGCACGAAATTGGCCATCCATGGTTGATGATTTTAAATAAATGTGTGTCTCTAACAAAGTAGTTTATATTATTGCAGTGATAGAGTTGCTTTTGACTATGCAATTATAAATAAATTGTTACTTAGTATGTTTGGTCCAAATTATTTTTAAAAACCCTAATTTTTTATAAAGATAAAAGAGAGTTAAAATATATCTTTTTATGAGATGATTATACGATATTCTTTAATCTGTTTTAATACAATTTAATAAACCTCTTTCCAATTATAAGTATAGCTTGACATTTTTGTACAACCTTTAATATTAAACTGTCTGTTTTACAAAATATAACGTAAATTTCTTAGGTTAGAAATGTCATAGAAAAATGCTTACTTTATATAATAAATTTCTCAAACCAATAGTAATAATTCAAAACTACTCTTTTTATACGCTAAATCTGTTTACTAAAACTAAATTGTCGAAGCTGCGAAAAAATTCAGTGTAAATTAAGCTACTCCTTGGAGGTTCCAAGTTAAATAAAATATTAAAGTATAATCCAAATTAATCTTTTGATTAAGAAATAGAGTGTGATTTCTTTAAATAGGATAAATAGATAACACGATCTAAACAATTTTCATAAAAAATGTAATTTTACTTAAAAAGGGAACGTACCCCGTTTATAAAGTATACATTCATACATTATTTTCTATGCGTGGATATTAATGCCAAGGTAAAAATAAGTTTTCAATCTTACAACTAAACATGCATAATACAAAGAAAACCACCCTAAAATGGAAAATTTTTATTATATGGTTGTTTAGGTTAGTGCATACCCACTTAGCTAATTATCTTTATTCCCATATATTGCTGAAAATGGAACTTTACCACAAGTAAAATGTAACTTGTAATGGCTAAGCCAAACTAAAAGTGTGTGATTAGAAAGAATTATACTAACTATTCATTACAACTCCACCTTGTAAAAATTGTCCTAGCTAAATGCCCATTGAGGATGAGGTCCCACTTAAGGTTGTCAATGTTTAATGTCAACATAAATTTAATGCTTGCAATGCAAACACATGTTGATAGGTCCCAAAAGGCGATGCCTTAAAAGTGAGAAAAGAGGGTAAGTACATTTCCTTTTTTGCTGACCAAGCATAAAAGACAATACTTTCATTTTTCCCAAACAGTTATTTGGCTTATTTTCACAGAGATTTTATGGTTTCATCAATATATATGTTTTAAATGAAGTCTACGGAGTGAAGAGGGGACAGCTTATAGCTACTACGTGAATGGATTAATATTTGGTACCACACGTATCTCACAAATGTAGACGCTTCAAGTTAATATTTAATGGCCCATATGGTAGATCGATAATATAATTAGAGTTCCTCGAATTGCGGCAAGGGTATAGTTTTTGACACATTATTTGAGGAAGATTAAATAGCATTTTATGGTAGGTTTTGGTGTCTAAGTTTTGTTTCCCTAGTAGTTTCATACTTATAAATAATCAAGTTTATTGTAAATTCGTTTAACCATTTCTTCACAAAGGTTTTGAAAATATATAGTTATCGTAGCAACTCTCATTTTATATGGCATGCGAAGATCATTGGGCCAGTGTCCCTAATTTTGATTAATCGTCTCGGGGGCACTAAATAAATAATAGACGGTGACAAGATTTTGTCTTTTTTGTACAAGATACACAATAAAGAACCATTTTGTAAGAAACAAGCAAACATTTTTTAATTATTAATACTAGTTATGTTGGACTTGTATCATTTTCTTATTAACACCATTAAAGAATTTTGGATATAAAATTTCTTGACAGTTAATGAGTAAGGATGACATAAAAAATCTTTCACTTTGTCTATAGAGATAATACAAATGTTAGAATTATATAAAAAAATTGTGAGGATCAATTAAAGAAGAAATATGTAAGAAAAAACTATAATAAAAATTTGTCTAATTGGTGTTAATGGTGAATAAAATTGAGAAAATAAAAGAATTGATAATGAGGTTGGATTACCTAAGAATAAGATTCATTTAAGAGTTATTAAGAATTACTATTTAATTCATAGAAGAAAAATTATATTTATAGATAAAATATTGAGCTAGAGGAAAATCAGAAAAAACAAAATTATTTAAAAGTTATTGGTTGAAAATATGAAACATAAACATATATTTGAAGAAGTAATATATTCGAAAAAGAAGTTGTCTAGATCAAAGCAGAAGTTATAAAAAATAGATTTTACAATCATATAACTATGTGCATAGTTGCAAATGACAACAAATGCATCTTTACAAGTGTAATGTAGATGTTGTGTAAGAAGAAAATAACTTAAAAATAGATCTATAAACAACAATTTGATATAACTTTTTATGGATATCAAAAATATAACATACTAAAATGTTTGAGTCACTGAAAATGACAATGACTAATTGTTATTGGTAGAGATTTTTATCGAAGGAAGATCAAATAAATGATGTTATTATCTTTATAAGTAAATGGAATGTTAATGATTTTTTTTTATCAATATTGAGAATTTTATTGATCTATGTTGAGGATTTATATTTTTTGAGCCAGTTACATAATATTTTTTAAGTTGTTAGAGGATTTTTCACTAGTAAAAAAATGGCTTTCTACATCGGTTTTGGAAGATATTTTACGTCGATTATGAAACAGACGTAGATGCAGGCGGCGTAGAAAGTCTTGGACATAAACGTTGGTTATGCAACCGACGTAATATATACGACACTAGATCGGTTAAAAATAGAAACCGACATCATAAACCCAAGTAAAATAACTAAAAGAAGTGGATACTACATCGATTGGAGATGGAACCGACATAGAAGAGGACTTTTTACGTCGGTTATAGGTCACAATAGATGTAAAAATTCATTTTTTAAAAAAAATAATAGATTGATAAATCTCTAATCGATACAAGAAAACACCACAAAAAAATTTTAGAACTTTTTAGCAATTATAGATATGTGAAATAAAAGGCTACAATCGAAAAAAATAGGTGAAAAATAACAAAAAAATAAAAAAGAAACCCTAACCGATGGAATTTTGGAATTTCTGGAGGCCCCAACTGCCTCAGGCAGTTGACTAGGGGCTTCGTTACCCCATTTCGAGCAACTTTCATTTTTGGAGAGTCTCAATTCGAGCTCTCTATCAAAAGTTATGGTTGTTTGAAGTTTTTTCGTTCTAAAATTAGAAACCCTAAATCTATGATAAACCTATACAATGTAAGAACTCTACCATCAAATATATATTAAATCAAGATTCGGATAAAAAGTTTGGGTAAAAAATAAATTTCTAACTATTTTTAATGAATTTTACAAAAGTTGTTAATCTCTTGTAAATAAAAAAGGCAAGGGGTGTCGAACCAAGCATTCAACCGAGATAATCACAAAACTTACGTACACCAAACAAACGTTGAAGAAGCCGAAAATGGAGCCAAACAAACTTTAAAAAGTGAACAACAAAGTTACATATAAAAACCTGTGAGAAGAGAAAGTGAAGAACAAAGATACATAATGTTAGGATAAAATAATACTAAATATTTATTATAAATACTATGTGATTATAAATTATGAATATTTTTATATTGTATGATATCGAAATATTTATGTGTCTCAATTTTTTTAAATTATGGATTATGCTAATAACTTTATACAATATTATTGTTATACATTTACATTTTTTTAGTATAATATTTTCTATGTACGTACAAGTAAAAAACTGTATATAAAAGTTTATGTTGAATTGTTTCTATTGAAATATTTAATTTTAAAAAATTCTTCTAACAAACTCATTATTTCTATGAGCTATCTTGGTGCTCATTAACAAAGACTTTAAAGAACGAGGTGATGAATCACATTGACACACTCATTATATAGTAGACTCACCGACTAAGTGTTTTATGTTTTATAGCTTTTCATATATGGTGGTGACACTAATAATAAACCACTCATAAAGCACATCAATTGCTTATAAGAAGTTAACCATCAAGTGTCAAGTATTTATGGTCTATTTTTTTCCCTAATTTTATCACAGACTCACATCTCTGCTTTATTTCATGATAGTGATGGAACAAATAGGTGTTTGGGATTTTCAAATATTAAGACCAGTTGAAGAATAACTACTTTTTTTTTTAATTTGAGGAAAATAACAAAATTCTTCGTTTGAGTTTTCAATTAGTCTATAAAACGGATGAGAACAACGAATTTTGCACTCATATCTACCTGTTGAGGAATCCAAAGAATTTTATATACAAAGTATATATAAGAAATATTTAAAGTGGAAAATCAAAATAATACAAAAATAACCAGAGTGCCACTCTCAAGCATAGTTGTCAAAATTACATTGTCTTAGGCCATTGAAGTTAGAAGTTGGTGGCTTGGATGATCAGTAATTTTTTTATGTGCACTTCTTGTTTACCTACGTTATTTTGAGTTTAATTTCATTAAATTTGACTCACATAACCAGTTAAGGAGATTTTTATGTAATGAGGTGATGGAACGGTAGTGTATTTTTCTTTTCAAACTTAACAACATTTATAAAAATGTTACATTTATGTTTCACATTAAAAGAACTTAAGAGATAATTTAAATTTATCATTATGTTTATAATCAATGTAAAATTAATATGTTTAGATTTTAGACCTACATAAAATTGGTTTTCATCTTTGATTTTCTTAATCTTTATTTCTTAACTATTTATATAATTAATGAAAGGTCAAGTTTATTCCATATAATAGTGTATTTTAGATGTTATCATCATTTGATAGATTCAAATTCTCTAAAAAAATATTAGTGTAAAAAGCATCATTTATGTCATATATTTAATGTGACCTCAAATGACAAGACGTAAAAAATGGTAGTGATATTTCGTAATTGAGAATAATATTTTTACATCAGATGTCTTAGGATTTGATGTAAATTATAATCCTTTGTGCATAATTTTTTTCTTTCTCATTGGTGTTGTGCTTCTTTTTTTTTAGTGAGGACAACAATGTTAGTGTTTTTTTTTTCTGCATTGGTGACCTAAAGGACATTCTTCTTCCATCTCATGGAGAGGTTTATGTTCGATTAAATTGTGGTTTATGATTCTTCAACGAGGTTAGTGGTCTAAACTCCCATTTTGTTATTAAAATTGTTAACGTGGTTGTTTTTTTTATCTCAATCATGACAATTTATGAATGTTTACATTGGATTATTGTTGCTCATCCTTAATATTCAATCGTACTATTCAGATGTTTAAATTTTATATTTTGAATATTGAAATTAATTGTTAAAACTAATTTAATATATTAGATTGAAATTAATTATTGGATGTTTAAAATTGAAATTTAAGATATAAGAATAGTAAAACTTATAGGGACTAATTAATTATTTTAGTATCTAAGAGTGACTTAATTATTAAGTTATCAATTTGTTTACAACTTTAAAGGTTAAATCATAGGTAATTTGTACAATATATTTTATGGGAAATGTAGGAAAAATTTTAGTTTAGATTGATCATAAGACTAAGATGTATTGTAATATATTTGGGTGATATTGTATGTTTTTGTTGTATTATAATTTTATTTACATTAAGTATTATTCATACGCACATTAAGCGAACCTTAGTTCTTATTTCAAATTTAGTGCAAACCTTGATCATTTGTATTAAATTTTGAATTATCAACTTAGACAGTTTAGGAAAATTATTTTTCATAATTTGTTAATACCTTTGAATTGTAAGTCTATACTTAAATTTGATAAAGTTTTGGTTCAAAATATCTTGTCTTATTCTTCCTGCATACTAGAACATGGTATTGTATGACTACTTTTATTTTGTGTACTTCAGAGACAATGTGAAATGTTGTCAAAATTTTATCAAATTTAAGATAATATATTCTTTTTGTACATATATCAAATTATGGAAAATATTTTTCATAATGGGTAAGGCCTCACCTTCAATTAAAAAAGTGAGAACTTCATATTGCATGGTTGATGACGATGGAGTTTGCAATGTACGTAGGTATGGAGTGAAGTTGGATGAATGCATGTCATGTTAGTGCATAGTATGAAAATGGAGTTGATAAGTTCTTGCAATTTGCTCGTCAAAACAAGAAACCTATTAATGGGACATATGATTGCCCTTATCTTCATTGTTTGAATCACATACGTCAGGATTTTGGAAAGATACATGCTCACATATTTTTCTTTGATACAGTGAAGAGTTATACAATATGGACTTGGCACGAAGAAATATTAGGCATTCCTACTATTTCCAGAACAACTGAAAATTTTGAAGAAGGGATGAACAACCAAAAATTTAGAGGATATAAAACATGATGTTGGTGATATTGTTTTTTTTAAGAGTTCATGTGTATGATTCTTTGAATTCTAATTTAGAGCAATAATTGTACCCAAGATGTAGTAAGTCCACTTGATTGTTAGAAACTTTAAAACTATTTTGTTTAAAAGCAAGAAATTGATGTGCTCATAGAAGTTTCATTGAATTGTTGGAGTTGTTGAAAGCTATGCTTTTAAAACATTACACTTTACCTAATTATAACTATGAGGTGCAAAAGATATTATAACCAACGAGTTTTGAGTATAAAAGGATACATGCATAATTTAATGATTGTGTATTGTACATAGATGAGTTCTCTACATTAAGGGTATGTCCAACATGTGGGTTATCACGATTTAAAAAAAAAAGTTTATAGAAATAGTGGTGAGAAAGAAACATAGGATCCCTCTATTAAGGTGGTGTAGTACTTGTCAATAATATTTAGGTTTAAATGATTTTTTTCTATTAAAGAGGATTAAAAAAACCTAACATGGCATACAAATTGAATAAAATGTGACAATCTTCTTTGACATTTAGCAGAATCTCCATAATGAAAGAATATTGATGAAATATTTTTAGAATTTGGTGCAGAGTCAAAAAACTTAAGACTTGGACTTGCTAGAAATGTTAAGAATCCTTATGGAAACTTAAGTCATAAACACAGTTCACGACATGTTTTATTGGTCATTTGCAACCTACATCCTTAGTTATGTATTAAGAGTAAATACATTATGTTGTTTATGATGATTTCAAGACCCAGACAACTAGGAAATGAAATTGATGTGTAGCTCAAACCCTTGATTGATGATTTGAAGATGTTGTGGCAAATAGACATGGATATCTTCGATGTATATTGTGAACATAATTTCCATTTTCGTACACTGTTGTTTTACACAACAAATGTTTTTTCAACACATGGTAACTTGAGTAGTTATAATGTGAAGGGTCATTATGTGTGCCCTATATGTGAAGAAAACACTAGTTATACTTAACTAAAGCATGGGCAAAAAATTGTGTGCACTAGGCATCGAAAATTCCTTGCTTGTAGTCATCCTTATCATAGAATTAAGAAAAAATTTAATAAATGATAGGAGGATGAAATTATGTTAACACCCTATAATGGTGAACAAGTGTATGAGCAGGTGAAAAGCATCAACATTGTGCTCAAAAAGCATTAAAAGAATAAAACTAAGAAGAACATTTGGAAGAAATGATTAATATTCTTTAATCTTCCATATTTGTAAAAACTATATTTTAGACACTATATAGATGTGATGCATGTTAAAAAAATGTTTGCAATTGTTGAACATAAAAAGAAAGACAAAAGATGGAGTTCAAGCACACCAAGATTTGGTTGATATAGGTATAAGTTTTGAGTTACATCAACAATTATTTGAAAAGCGCACTTACTTGCTATTAAATTGACATATTCTTTCTAAAAAACATCAAAGCTTTTGTCAATGTTTATGCAGTGTTCAATAGTCGCATGGGCACTCTTCAAATGTTAAAGAGTCATATGGCTATACACGATTTGAAGTTATTTGGTTTAAAGTCCCATGATTTTCATGCTTACTTGCTTTTGTTGAGGTGGTCTAACATAATTGAGTTTGTTCTTCAAAGCCATTTTCCAGAAATTAATTGATCTTCAAATTTTAAATGAGTTGGAAAATGAAGTAATCACAATATTGTGTCAATTGTAAATGTATTTTCTATATTCTGTTACATTTTTCGCTTTTAATGACAAATGCACCAGTCAAAACTGTAGCAAATGATAAATATATCAATATCTCCCAAAGGACTTGTATAATACACTATAATAGATGCAATTGATAAAAAATTTAGACTACAAATTATTCTCAACATTTGAATTGACAAACAATAAAATATATTTTATGCAAAATAATTAAAATATTTTTGGTATTTTTACAAGCACTTAGAATGTGAAAAAAAAAGGATGGAGATGATATGGAATATAATTGCTAAGGTTAAACTTCACCAAACATCTCTCTCATGCATAAAACGATTATCTTCTTTCCAAACTAATGTGAATATCAATCCACAATAATACCCAAACCATAATTTCTTAGGTCAATGAGTCAAAACTTTCCTATTAACCATCAATTCCTTTATCAATTATATTAAAAAAGACTATATTTTGTGACAAGGATTTTAGGATAATAAAAAAATCAGGCTATATTTCTAGGAACAAGCTTTCATTTGGTGTTTAATTCATATCCTGATTACAGATGATATTTTCCAATGTCCAAAGAATCAAATATCAAGTCATGAATCAACAAAATAGGTATTAAGCTCAAAATAAAAATACTAACATTGAAAGGATACATATATATAAATCCTATATTGATTACATGAGAACTCAATTGATTACATCTAACCCCAATAACAATGAAAATGATAAACAATGGAGGAAGATGGATCTATAAAGAGAAGAAAAAGTAATCCTCCAAAGCCTAGTCGCCATCCTAAGGCTACATTTTCTGACTCTGAAATGGGTTTGATTCCCAGATGGAGTGGAATGTCCCACCTTAATGAAGAGAGTAATTTAAATACACAAATTTTGACACTCGTGCCCGAGCCCACTTCAGTAGCATCGAGCTCAACTTCCTTGTAAAGGTCCATGGCCCAACTAGAGCCCTACCTAGCTTCAGTGGCGTTGGATGCGACTTGATGTTTTTGTCCTCGGGTTTTGCATGCTTGGATCAATTCTTCTAGGACTAGGCTCAGCTGTGCTGCATAAAATTTTCTTTTATCTCTCTCTTTATGGGCTTCAGTCGTTTTCTTTTGAATTCAATGCTTGTTGTAATCTTTTATGCAAAATAAGAGAAATTAGTGTAAATTTTTATTCTTAGACTCCACTAATCATCTATTAATAAAAACCTAATAAAATAAAGAAATAAGCAAGTTTTAAGCTTAAAAAAAGTTGATTTCATTATAAAAATTGGTTCCAAAATATGATAAAATTAAATGTTATCCAACTCTCCCAAACTTAGAACCTTGCTTGTCCTTAATCAAAGGTAACTTGGCACTTAGAAAAATACTTAGCAATGGTATAAAACCAAGATGCAAGTTCATACAATCACTTCAGATATCAATTATGTATACTCTCTTTGATCAAGCTTAAAAAAAATTATTTCCTAATCAAAACTATGTTATGGTGCTCATAGTGTAAATGTAGTAAAGAAAATACATGCTACATTTTCAATACAAACTAACAATCATGGCATAATGTTTTCAAGAACAACTAAAGACACCATTTCTTACCAGAGAAAGTGTTTCGCTCAAGCACACTAGTGTCTCTGTGTATATTTGTCTCTCTTCTACCACAAACTTCTCACAATTTAACTTTGACTTTTATTTCAAGAGCTAAAAAATTTAAAAAAACATGCAACATCATAAGGACTTTTATTAGGTTGTAACCCGGTTGCGCTTAAGAAGAAAATTAGTTTTTTCTAGATAATCAAAGACACTTCAAGCAAGGAGAGCAATCAAGTTATGAATTCAACACATTCTTCCCTCTTCTATTTGTAATTCAGACTTAAACAATATCATCTTTCCTCCGTATTATTTTACTTTTGATTTTTTTGTGTTTACAACTTGACACACAACCTTTTTGAAATGCTTTTTATACTTCCCACATACTACTTTGCATATTTTCCCCAAACTTGAATCACATTAAAGACCATGATCTTCTTACTCTCACAGCTCATAGTAAGGTAGTCAAGGTTTTTCTCAACAAGGCTTAAAGGTTTAAGGATGAAGAACATTTATTTTAAAGCTCAAAAGAGGTACACAGTGGTTTTATTCTTGAAGAACAAGGTTGGCTATTCGGTTCAAACTATAATGAAAACAAAAAAAAAATGATCTTGATGATCCTTAAACATGCAATGAAATAATTAGCATAGAAACTCAAGCAAAGTCAAGTACGAATCAAAAGTGATAGCACATAATGAATTTGAACTCTGAATCACAAAATTTCACCTAGTTAAAATGTTGGTACCATTCAAGCTGAGGTTGTGCACTTTGTTAGTTTTAAAGATCAAAATCCCATTAGAACATCTATGAGTTACTCTAGAGTCATACAGAACATGTGGAAAATTTATTATGTCACATGTAGAGTGTTAATATTTAAGTGTAAATGAGTAGATGACAATAATGAGGATAAATGAGTTTGGGTTAACTTTGATGAATCATAACAAGGTGGGTTATAAGGACAAACCATTTATATGGCATATCAAGCAAGACAAATATTCTAGGTCATTGATCCAAGTAATGAGAAATGATTAGTTTTCCTGAAATGAAGAAACATGCAGGAAACTCACAACGAAGACTCTTTAGATATGCATGAGAAGTCGTCTTTCTCGTCAAGAACACTTCCTATTGATGTGGACAATGTAGTGGACGATATGCTTGCAAATCGAAGTCATCATGATGAAGGGATATGCAAAAACAAAGCCTCCTAATAACATAGTCTCCTAATATGTGTTTGTCTATTGTTGCTTTTCGTTCATTTATTATTATAGTGTTTTCCTTACAATTTTGTGAAATGAATTACTAAGATTGTTATGTTTCAACTATGGTGGAGTCCAAATCAAGTAGTGAAAAGAGGGGTCAGGTAGATTTATCACTTGGTTGTCTTAGGTAACCACAAGACTGATTGCTAAGGAGAGGATGCCAATTGACATAGATCCTAGTTTTAATAAGCCGTCAATCCCAAATGCTGCTAAGTTTAGCAGCTATGTGGGACTCAGTTTGACAACATATTTCTATTGTCATTCTAGTATGGGATGAGGTTGAACTGACATAGAAGAACCTTATTGGTTAGGAAGTTGATTTTATGTGAACATTATATAAGTTAATTTCATTATTAACCTATATATATAGTGAGTTGATTAATATTTCATAATTTTTCTGCACAACAAAATTTGACATTCTCAACACTGAGGTGGTTAGGAAGAAAGTCTTATTTGCCATTGTTACCAAATGAAGGGATTTCAATAGGAATATGTGTTTAGAAAGCATAAGATGACATTCCTTATTTGAAGTACCAGATCACTGACGGGGATTGGATGTAGTTTCATGTCAGTAAGTTTGATGCTTTTTAATAGGTTAGTTTTTGACAATTCTTATAATAACACAAATTTGTACTTATAATTTTTAGTTGTCTCATTTTTTAATTTTCATTGCAATAAAAAAAGACTAACTACCCAGGAATGGTAGAAGCTGAATGATGCACTTCACTTACTGTCGAGAGAGGTACACATTATTGTAGCAATGCCTCATGAAGGCTTGAGTAGAGGCAACAAGACTTAAGCTTGTTGACCTTGTATCTCCACCTCCTTGTTATGAGATGTGGAAGGTTATTCGCACCAAATCTAGATAGGCAGATGACTTCATAGTCTGTACACATCATTACTGAAAAAATCATAAGTACATATATACATAATATAATTGTTATTTCCCCGACGTTTGTAGGTAAAGTAGTTAAGTTTAGGATTAATTATTGATTATATGTTGCAGGATTCCTTAGTTGAGTAGGCCACATAAGACTCATTTGTTTCCTGTAGTCGAGGTGACATTTTGACGACGACTAGGTGATTCTTGAGGACTTTGAGATTACTTTGGTCCACCATAATAGAAAAGTCTTAATAATTAAGATATCTTTCATAAGATGGATATGGAGTTTAAAGAAAAACTGAATCAAATATAGTAGTCCCTGTAGCAAGAATTTGATGAGAAGTTAGAGTCCCTTGCTTGTTCTCAACAGTAAACTCAAGAAATAACTTATACAGTTCTTAAGATTGAGCAGCTACATATCCCTCGTAGATCACACTCACGCTAATGTACCAAACATGTGTGTTATATGTTAAAGATAATCCTCCACGTCTAGTTGTAATTAGACCACAAATAGAGGTAGGGTTAACCATTCATGGTGTCCCTCTACAATCCGATTGGATGTGGTATTAGTTGATAAAGTTGAACATATTGTTGCTTGAGTTCCTCTGCCCAATACAAAGGTTCAATTAGTGGGGAGACGTTAGACACATTTTTGCTTGGGCTAAACATTTGGTCATGCCAGTCCCAAAATGACCACATGCATTACATTATGTTTTTTATTTTTTATTCTTATAATTTATACAAATGTTGAACTAATATTTTCCTTCAAGTAGAATTTTGCCCGTCGTGATAAAAGTTTTGGGAGAACCTGTTATTGATGATAATGACATGACATAAGCTGAGGATGATCTCATATCAAAGCTTCTAACCATATTAGCCAATTTGAGGTTGAAACCCATGCAACTATGGTGAGACTTCAGAGTATTTGGAGTTGATACTACTCATGTCCCGTTGTACTTTTTCTTACCTGATGAATTGGAGTTTGTTAGGGAAACCTCTATGTAAGTCGTACTATGTATTGTATATTTACGATAATATAATGATTACATTTAACTTATAATTCTTTGTTTTACATACATGGACAAATTGAGCAAGGCAAATTCGAAATATATGGATATGTTGAGAATCAATCCATTTATAAATTTGGGAATACAAAGATCCATATCCAATAATATTTGCAAAATGGATTAGTGACTTACAGAGACGTAATTACCTGGCTCTATATATTGAAGGTATATATTTTATTAAATTATAGTAACTATTCAACTAATTATTTGTCATTCACAATAAGTCTTATTGAAAATTAAATATATTGAAAGTCATATTATATTAAGAATTTCTTTATTTTACATTTTGATTTGAACCCAAAACCAAATTATTTTAAAAATAAATGTCTAAAATTTAAGTTATGTACTCACTGACCTAAATTTATGTCAAACTTGATTAGGTTTAACATAAATTTATGTCACATGCATCCATATCAAAGTGTTACTAATATTGATTATTATATTAATTAATACTATAGATTTCACATCCATTACATAGAAATTAATTGATGTAGTATATGTTATATATATATATATATATATATATATATATATATATATATATATATATATATCATCACCACTTTTTTCCAACAATCATTCTTTATTAAATACACAAATGTAATTTTTTTTCTAGTAAGATATACAAATGAGTTAAAAAGATAAAAAAAAAAAAAAAAAAAAAAAGAAATAGGTGTATCAACATGTAAACATATCACATAATTCATGTTATTAATTGTACAATTTTGGTCACTAAATGAGTTATATATGGATGAATATTGATCAATAATAATTTAGTTAATCGGAATTAGGA
>Ga0209700_102725_pt1 | contig 35233 bp, 12 predicted proteins | sample SiratroredBW_FD_187528 | JGI IMG/M metagenome (GOLD analysis project Ga0209700, IMG submission 187528) | Root nodule microbial communities of legume samples collected from California, USA - Siratro red BW (SPAdes) (version 2) | ecosystem: Host-associated > Plants > Roots > Nodule | place: USA...
AAAAAATATATATATATATATATATATATATATATATATATATATATATATATATATATTATTTGTGTATATTTTGTTAATTTTTATAGCATTAATAATTATAAAATACATAAAAGTATATTTTTATAGTTATTTTATTCGTCTGGTTAATTTGCAGTCATACTTTTTTTTTATGGATGATTTTAAAAGAATGAAGAATTTGACTATAAAGTAAGTTCAAACTGATTTTTTTAGAAAATAGTATAAATTTAATCCAATCTAATTATTTAAATTTATAATAAATTAAGCTATTTTATTTGTATTTAGTAGACCATTTTTTTCTATGGCCACATGGAGAAGAAAGAATAAATATATTTTGACACTATTTACAAAACTTACACTATTTTACTCCTATTTTTTATAATAAAATATAATATCTTAATAAAATATTATTATTTTTCAATGTTAAATAGAAGTAAATTATTGTTTGCCGTGTCAAAATATCACTGCCCAATAAGAAAGTCTCTGATTATTCTCCCAATATCGTTAATTTTAGTTGTCAGTTAAAGAAAATCATTTTAATAAATAAAAATAACATACTCCTATTTTAATAAGGTGACTGAATGTAGTGTTATTATAGAGTAATTATTATTTAAAAAAATCATAAAAAAAAAGTGTGAGGAGTTCACACTTAGACATTGGCAATAATAGTTATTCCTCCACAAAAAGTCAGAAATGTGTTGGTTGGAAACCAATCAAATCAAGCTCAATATTGTAAAATCATAGATATTATTATATCAAACATTGACAAAATCACATGTTTCAAGAGCATCACCTCCACACATTTTATCGTACATATATATCCACCACCACCACCACCACCACCCATTGTGCCTGCAGATAAGGCTCTACACAAATGTCTTAAGTTTTCTTCACATATAATATAACAATTAAAAATAGTTATTTATATTAGGTTTCTATAAAAATGAAAATAGAATAAATTTATATGCTGTTAATAATTTTTATTATTATTTCATACATATGTTTCATCTTTACATTTTTTTTTTCTTCTTCCTCTCTCTTTCTCACATGTCATAGTTTTTGTTTGTTGTTGAACTTACTCTTCACTTTTTCAACTTTTCAGTGTTCTCATTTCCGTGCGAGGTTAAGAATACGATGAATCAAACGAAACGTAAGACTTCGTTTCTGTTCATGAAAACTAGGTAGTACAAAGAAAAGGAAAAGAAAAGCTACCAAAAGTTGAATTTGGATCAATGAAGAAAAAGGAAAATTAAAATCTTGAGAAAATTTGAAATAAAATTAAAATATGTAAAATAAAAAGTTGAAATAACATAGCATAATAATCAACTATGTTATCCACTGTTACGATTTTTTATTATAATTCATGTTAAAAATGATACCCTAATCCATATATAATCGATTACAAGATCTACTTTTTTGTTTTCAAACTTTTTTAAGTATGGGAAATAAAATAATAATAGCATATATATAATAACTATTAAATGATAAAAATATTTTTGTATAATTTTTCTTATTATTTTAATAAAACATTTAGCTTAATCTCATTTATGACCTTTTTTTTTAATTTCTCACCTCACATCCCATCATCCAATATGTAAGGACTATATGCAGTGTGCATTTTGAATACGTATTCACATGTATGATAAAGATTCAAGTGGTGGTGCTTCTGAGTCAAAATTTGTTGAAGATACTTTGAATAGTGATTTTAGATTGTTATGTTTTTTCTTGTTAGTTATCTTTCTCTTGATTTAATCATATTAGAAAGTGTCTTCAAGAGATATAGAGCCTAATCATGTGAATTTTGAATGGATTTTAATCAACTAATTAAAATATATTTTTAATCTATTTCAATGTTTTTGTAAATGCTTTTAATTTTGATTGCAAATCTTTAAAAGACATTTTATTCCATTAAAATGTCAAATTAATTAATTAAAGTCACTTACAACTTAAAATTACATTTAATTATTTTAATTAAAACACATTTCTAATATATTAAAATTATTTGATTTTTAAGTCAAATTAAAGTCATTTCGTTTTAATTGATTAAAATGATAAATTAAGTGATTTTTAAAGTGATTTTTAATGTATTAAAATGTTATTTTAGTAAATTAAAGTTATGATAGCTTTATTCTAAGGTTTGTTTTTATTAACTAATAAAACCACAAGTTTTGATTTTTATAACTCTCTCATTTTTAAACAATTTAACAAAATTAATTGTATTCTTCTAAATATTAGTTTGTCTTTAATGAAGATTAAGACTTGAGTAAAAAATATATTTCTTTAGTCATCTAACTTGAATTTTGTGATTAATATATTGGCACAAGAAGAGTATAGTGCTTGATCACCTGAGTATAGGATTCAGTAATAAAATTCTTTGGAGTTTTTTTCTCTCTTGTTTCTAAGTGGTTGTAAAATTTGAAAATAATATTAGATAGTCTTTGCTGGAGTGATTAAGCAACTGATGCAACTTTAACTTTAATTATAGAGTAAATCAATATAAATTGTTCTTTTCTTTCTCTCTCCATATCTACTATATTTTTTATATGTTCATAATGTCATATATAAATGATTTTGTTGATATCTTATTTAAGACATTTAATAAAGCTTTTGTTTTCTAAAATTTCAATGTAAATATCATTGGTTTAGAATGTGAAATATTTTCTCATCAATTCTCAATTGACAAAAATGTGACGTAAAGAGTGAGACATATAACATTCCTTATTACTGTATTCATTAATGTTGATTCATATAGAAGAGTCCATCTAGTACATTAGTTTATGTTATAAACAATACTATATGTGGTATTTTTTAAACATAAATTGTGTTTTGTGTGATTTTCAACTTATAATTGATAACAATTTCAACCAACCATGTTTAATGAAGTAAATTTCAATATTCATTCACCATCAAAAATACCAAAATTTATAAACAATTATACTATATAAACATTTAATGCAACAATCAAATTAAAAATAAACTAACAATAACCTGTAACTAATAAATCTTATATTTTTTTTCTTTAAGTAGTTAGTTATTGATATTTCAGTGAAAAAGTGTGGTAGGAAATTGTGGACATACATATTTTCACGAGTAATTAACTGAATCTTTTATTAAAATACATCTTTAAATCCAAACAAATTACCAATGGAATTATTGTTGATAAATTCTAAATATCTAAGTCTTTAATGAAAGAAGATGGACCCACATGGGTAAGTAACCTTTAAATATGAAATTTAATCTATTAATAATAGAAGATTCAATGTAACTGTGTCAGAAATTGGACTCAAAGAATATTAGATTTTGTGGGAGGAAATATTTTTACTACATATAACATTTGAGTTTTCTTCTTGAATATGACTTAATGGTAATTTGAATTTTTGGACCACTTAATAAATCCATCATTTTCAACAAATTGAATGTTATTGTTAAATATCTGTCAAAACAAAACATCTGGTAGTGCAAAACAGTCATATTGGATATTTTCAGAAGAAAATCTCTATAAAGTTTTATAAGAGGAAAAACTAAGTAAAAATATATTAAAATAAATTGTTTCATAAGTTAAAATTAATTTATACATAAACTAATTTATAAGAATTCTCTCGTATAATTTGTATAAAAATATTCATGAATAAGTTCATTATATTTTATAAACAATAATTTCTTTACTTTTCTCTTAAAATTATTAGAAAGAGACTCTTATAAACAGTTTCTTATTACGAAAGATGCGTTGGCCTGCTACAAAAACTATCATCTACTAAAAAATAGAAGTTCCACTAATTTTCAAAATGGTTAGGAAAATACATGAAAAAGTGGCATGCTGAAAAAAAAAAAAAAAAAGTCACTATCGTATCTAGGTGTGCAGTAGTTTGGAAAAAAATTGCTTAATTGTATTATTCTAAACTGAAAAAGAAATAAATTGAAAAATAAATTATTAATAGCTTTTAAAATTAAAAAAAAAAAGACTAAATTGAATCTAAAAACTAGGATAAAAAAATAAAATGTGTAAATATAACTTTTCCAATTTTGAGACCAGTGTGACAGATGGGTTGAGAATGTAACAGTTAAATATGAATCTACTATAATTCACTTTCTGAGTTTTTTTTATAATAGGCCTCCGAAAATGTGTAAATAATGTATGAAAAGGGATGTGGGTGACAATTGTGTTAGAAATATGGAATCACATGAATAAGGTGGTTTTTAACTGAAGGATAATAGATGCTATAGAAATTTTTAGCTTAACACAGCTTAAGAGATGATTATGGATTAAGGATAAGTTATCGAGAATCACATTATCTGAATGACACTTCTCACCTATAAAGTGTTTGAAATCTTTGACTTAATTCATTTATTTGGAGTAAGACGAGCTAGGTGGTAACTTTTATGAACGAAGGAGGGAAGGGGAGCACCCACAAGAATTAGTATAACAGGTTTGGTGTTTGTTTGTTTTGCAAGTACAGATAAAGGAGATCATGGCCAAGATGAGACAATATAAGAATTATAGGAGCTAAACGGTTTTTTAGAATCACTGTAGGACACACATTTGCAGCTTAGCAAAGGCCTCTCATCTGTGTAGTTTTAACCCACTATCAAGACCCTCAATTTTGTTGGTGCACAAATTTTGTGTCTACATTATTAGTTAATCACAGTGTAGTCTTATTGTACTACTTTGCCGAGTTTATAGTAGATTATTTGGTGTTAACTTTGACACTTTACCTAACCCAGTCACATACTGTATAAGGGTTTAACCATCCTTAAAATGTGTTTTTTAATTTAATTTATTTTTTACTGTTAAAAGAAAAACTTTTCCTATTTTAATCTAAGTTACATATTAAAAATATAAGTTTAATTTGTTCAATGTAAGGCACTGTTAGTCTCCACTAAAGTAAGTTTGGATCATTTTAAGTTTTAGATTCTTTACTGATTTTATGTTATCTTTGTATTATATTTTTAAGATATAATATATTAAAAAATTAATATATTTTAAAATATTAAAATCAATGTAACTTGAAAATATAATAGAAATAGAAGAAATCAGTAGAAAAAATGTGATAACTTTCATAAAAGAGCAATTAATATGGCAAGTCAAAAGACTGATTCAAAGAGAAATTGGCTACTTCATTAAGAAAACTAGTTGTAAAATAAACTTTTTGGCTATCGATTACATTCTAAAATCAGAAGAAATCAAACTATGTAAATAAAAATGTTCAATTATACCGTAAGCATGAAGAGCTCATGGCAGTAACGTCATGCACTGAAATCACCAAAAGAAAAAAACAACTATTTAATTATTCACCAAATATCGTTAATCAGTTTTTAAACAAATTATATAAATAAGAATGGCCCACTAATCGATGTAATTGTGATGTGGTATAATAGTAATATACTAAAGTCATAAACAAATAATATTATACTAATAAGCATTTGGAATTAATTGATCCTATTCACATTCCCATTCACATTAACATTTTACGACAATTAAAAATAAAATAAAATAATTTTATTTGTTGTTAATAACTTTTATTATTATTATTTCACCCATGTGTTGCATCTTTACATTTTTTTCTTCTTCTTCTTCTTCTCTCTTTCTCACATGTCGTGTAGTTTTTGTTTGTTTTTTAACTTATTCTTCACTTTTCAACTTTTCATAACATCCTCTTCAAAACAATTGAAACAAGATCATCATTCACTCAACCACTCTCATTTCCGTGCGAGGTTAACAATATGCTGAATCAAACGAAATGTAAGACTTCGTTTCGGTTCATGAAAACTAGGCACTACAAGTAAAAAGAAAAGAAAAGCTAACAAAAGTTGAATTTGGATCAATGAAGAAAAAAGAAAATTAAAAACTTGAAAAAATTTGAAATAAAATTAAAATATGTAAAAATAAATAAATAACATAGCATAATCAATTGTGTTATCCACTGTTATGATTTTTTTTATTATTATAATTCATGTTAAAAATGATACCCTGATCCATATATATAATCGATTACAAGATCTACTTTTTTGTTTTCGAACTTTTTTAAGTATAATAAATAAAATAATAATAACATATACACAATAAAATACTAAATCATATATTTTTGTATCAATTTTCTTATTATTTTAATAAAAAATTAGCTTAATTTCATTTATGACCTTTTCTTTTAATTTCTCACCTCGCATCCCATCATTCAAATATTAATGATATGTAAGGACAATATGGAGTGCGCATTTGAATACGGATTCACGTGTGTGATAAAGATTCAAGTGGTGGAGCTTTTGACGCAAAATTTGTTGAAGATACTTTGATTTAATCATAGGTTGTTATGCTTTTTCTTGTTAGTTATCTTTCTCTTGATTTAATCATATTAGAAAGCGTCTTCAAGGGATATGAAGCCTTATGTGAATTTTTAATGGATTTTAATCAATTAATTAAAATATATTTTTAATCTATTTAAAAAGTTTTTTAAATGGTTTTAATTTTGATGAAAAACCTGTAAAAGACATTTTAATCGATTAAAATATCCAATTAATTAATTAAAATTACTTAAAACTTAAAATTAAACGTTTAATTCTTTTAATTAAAACACATTTTTAATATATCAAAATTATTTAAATTTTAAGTCAGTTTAGAGTCATATCGTTCTAATTTATTAAAATATAAATTAATCGATTAAAATCACTTTAAAATAATTTGTAACATATAAAAATGTCATTTTAATAAATTAAAGTTATGAGAGTTTTATTCTAAGGTTTTTTTTATCCACTAAGACCGTCAAGTTTTTATTTTTTATAACTCTCTCATTTCTAAACCAATTTAATAAAAATAAATTGTATTCTTCTAAAAATTATTTTGTTTACTAAGGGAGATTGAGATTTGAGTTAAACATACTTTTTTACTCATCGGGCTTGAATTTTATGATTAATATCTTGGTATAAAGAGAACAGAATGCTTGATCACCCGAGTTTACATCATTTTTACTATGCTTAAACTTAGATGATTTATTTTGTTATCGTATTGACTTATACGTAAGGGTGTGTAATGAAATAAGGTTCCAAATTCTTCTTATGATAACTTTTATAAAACAGCAATTAATATGGAAAGTCAAAAGACCGATTCAAAGAGAAATTGGCTACTTAATTAAGAAAACTAGTTGTAGAACAAACAGTTTTGACTATCAATTACATTCTAAAATCTGAAAAAAATCAAACTATGTAAATAAAAATGTCCAATTACGTCATGCACTGAAATCACAAAAAAAAGCCCAACTATTTAATTATTCACCAAAACATCCTTAATCAGTTTTTCAAACAAATTATATAAATAAGAATGGCCCACTAATCGATGTAATTGTGATGTGGTATGATAGTTATATACTGAAGTCATAAACAAATAATATTATACTAATAAGCATTGGAATTAATTGATCGTATAATTGTGGTACGTAAGCATGCAGAGGTCATGGTTAGTAACGTCATGCACTATAAATTATCCCATCCCATTCACATTCACAATATTTTACGACAAACGAGTTTATTGAATTTGGAATATTTTACATTCGTATTTATATCAAACTACCATGTGTTTATTTTCTTATGCAAAAACACTGAAAAGATATTGATAAAATTGGTGGGGGAAAACATTGTCAAAGAGAACTTGGTATTGAGACATTGTCAAAGTAAAGCTAAATTGTTTGAAACAATTTATTATCTAAACGTGTTATGACTATATTAATATCTTATCACTGTACTTAAGGACACCGAAACAATTAATCATGACGACTAAATCAAATTATTAAAGTTTAAAATTCAAAATCACAATTTTAAAATTTAAATTGCACTTAAAAATAAGAAAAAATAACCAGCAAGAATCGGTCAAACCGATAAATGAAAACTGGAACATTGAGTCTGGTGATTTAAGAAAATAAAATTTTTATGTTTAAAAGTTAAACTATTTAAAATAAATGCAAAATCAAATTTAGTAAGACTATAAATTGATATTAATTATTTTATTAATTTTTATTAAAATATAATTTAGTCATTTTGTAACGGTTATAGAAATCGTTATTGTTATTGTACAATATTCCAAACTTGCACTTTGATAATTTGTATATAAGTTTTTCTAACAATTTTGAGATACCTAGATTCCAACCAAAAAGTTAAAATGAAACTAGAGATAATAATTACAAAATTTATTATAAAGAAGACATAAATTAGAATCTTAAATAAAGCAATAAAAATAGAAAAAATTATAAAAACAAAGAGAAAAATTTATTTAAGAAGTTATAAGTAAAAATTTGTTAATTTTCAAATATTTAAGTAAGAAAAAAGAGATATTTATCTTTATTTTTGTATAAAATCTTCTTTTTTTCAATGAAGTGTCTCTGACCTCGTTCTTTTCATTATTCAATTTAGTTTTTTAATGTATTTCGTTTAATCATTTATATATGTTTTTTGATTTTACACATGTATCTCATGATCATTATTTAAATGATTTGGAGAATTTGTAGATGAAAATTTGACTTTCACGATTTAAATGAATAAATATCATTTCAAGATGAGATCATATCTTATTTTAATCATAATAAAACTCATTTATCTTAACTAACTAACGTAATAATACTTTAATTTTGATATAATATTTTCTATAATATATGTCTTATTTTTCTATTTTCTTTCTTATTATAAAATATCAATTTAAAAATATAAAAAAATAGATGAAAGCTTCAAATTACTTAATCCATTAGTAAGAGTTTATTACCAGGTTTTTTCTTTTTTTTTACTACCAACATAATTTTAGTAATCGTGGAATAGGATATTCGACTCTTAATTTTGAATTCTAACAGTTAATTTGAAAGTATTCCTAAACAAGAGAGTTGTTTGAATAGCATGGGTCTCCAACGCCACCGTACATGTGGAGTAACTGTGCTACTTCCATTATTCAATTGATCTTCTTCACTACTTTTTGGTCTTTTGATTTTATTTTGCTTCTTTGATGTGATCCAAGTTCATACCACACACATAATACAAAATTTGTGTCAAGGTATTATTGATCTAAAAGCAATCCCTTTTGGCATGGATGTGTCGTTATCAAGTATGGGTGACCATGAACAGTATGTGGGCCTGAATCCAGGTAAAGAAAGTCACCAACCATGATTAGAGTAAGAACACGCGTAAAAATAAATATTTGAATTTATCTAATATAAAATAAATAATTATTTTATTGTTTACCTTTTCTTTTCACATTAGTGTTCAAGGATAATTTTTTTATGAATACATTCTCAATATACGTAACCAAACTACCTCATTATTAAAATCGTAACACGGTGTCCAACTTCAACAGAGTAACGACAAACAATATTTTATTTTTTACTCTTCCAATTGAGGAAAAAGCCATGCCGTCGTCGCCCGCTCCGGCGTCGTATTCTCCATCGTCGGCTACCCTTCCGACTTCCGCTCCGTCCTCCTCCATCCAACCTCCGGCGCGCTTGCCACCCTTCCCCCCGGAGGTGTCCTCGTTGACATGACCACCCCGGAGACCTCCCTCGCCGCCGAAATCGCGGCGGCAACCGCGACTAAATGCTGCCACTCCGTCGAGGCCCCTATGTCCGGTGGCGAGCGAGGTGCGAAGAACGGAACCTTAGCGATTTCCGTGACCCATTCGGTTCGATTTCAGAACTCTCAAAGCTTGGATTTCAGAACTCTCACGTTTTGGATTTCTATTTCTGAAGAGTGAGTCATGATGGCGGATTGAGTCGCAATGCCAAGGAGAATAACGTTGGCGAGATGAATCACGACGTGATTAACAGCAGTGTTTATGTGTTTATGGTTGATTAGGGTTTTAGAGAAGAAATGAGTAGTGTTTAGGTTATGCGGGTCTCGATTTGGCGGGAAAGTGAAATTTTAGGAGAGGAATAAAAATTAGACGGGAAATAAAAAATAAATAAAATATAAAATAATAATAGTTATATAAGATAGTCATTTATTTGGTCATTTGATAACTATATTAGTTACTAAATTGTAAAAGTAACTTTTAGTCACCGATAGGTGATTTTTCTTAGAAAAAAAATGAAAAACCTTGTAATACATTTATAATTAGTAATGTTATAGGTTTAATTAATATCAAAATAAGTACACAATTATGAGGAAAATAAAAACTTTTAAATTAAGTATTTTAAAGATTTTTTAGAATAAAAAAAATAGTTGCCTAATATATTATAATAGGAGAAATAACAAATTGATTCATAACATGCATATCATAAACAATGTCATAAGATATACTAGATTGTCAATAATACTATAATACATTATGGGATCACACAAATGAATATTATAAGAAGGAATATATTTTATATTGAGCTTAATAAGAATGTCAGATATACAAATATCAGAAAGATGATTATATATTAAAATATATACTTATATTGAGATAACAAATAATCTCTGAGAGAATATGCAACTTCAATTTTTAGAAAATAACGAATAAAACACAAATTATTCATTACAAATTGTTTTTCGAACTACAATTTTAATATATAATCTCATTTACATGATCTTTGGTGATTATCAACATATAAAAGAGAGAAGCATGAAAAATAATATTCAGAAACAAAACAAGCTCACAATCATTAGAAAAATTGATCTTGCCTAGTTTGTTGCAAAGTGAATCAAGGACAACCTCTTGATAAGAGGGGGGCTTAGACAAACTATGAATTATGGTCAATAATAAAGCAAAGGAAGAAAAATAAAAAGAATCAACGAAATTTGGTGATTAAGTGAACTTACAAACACATGGAGAATATCAAAGAGGTGAAGAATCAATAATCACAAGAGATGCTTAGGAAGTTATGGGAACATATTGAGTTGTAGTGGTGCTAATATTATCTTTACAATTCTCAATTTCAAACATCATCATAATCATTCTTAGAAAAAAGATTAATATAAATGAGATCAGAACTTGTAGGATCATCATAGTCATAAAAAAGTGAATAGAATAAATATGTTCAATAAAAACAACATGACAAGAAACATAAAATATGTGATTGGTAGAATCATAACAATGATAATCATTTTGACCATATTCGTAACTAAAAAAAAATATTGTAGGACAAGAGAACAATTTAATATGTTCTATTTATGAACCAAGAATAAAATAAGTTGAACTAAAAAAAATTAAAATAAACACAACCATGCAACTTATGAAAGGGAGACATACATGAGATAACAAAAGATGGAATTTGATTAATAACTATTAGTGACAACTAATTCACAAAAATTATTAAAAGTGGACTCACCATCCAAATCACATAGACAATATTTATAATAATATTATATTGAGTTTAAAGCTTAATACAAAACATAAAATATAATAAAAAAATAACTTAGAACAATGTTTTATAAAATAAGCTTAACAATAACTAGTAAATCGTCAATAAAAGAGATATAACAGTGAGATCCACCTTTGATAGAATGAACCAAGTCAAAAGGTTTTATGAGAGATAAAAATACACTTGATAAAAGATAAAACACTAAATTGACAAGTTACAACCACAACGATAAAAATATCATTCATTTGTAATTAGCCTAAAACTACAAAGACTAAGTAGTTTAACCTAAAGGAAGAAACATGTCTAAGAAAAGTTGATAAATCAATAGTGAAATACAATAAGTCCTTATTTTATTAGTCGTATTTAATTACATAGTAGAATAATAAAGAATAAAAGAATAAAAAGATAACACAACAAAGTACAAATGAAAATACATGACAAAAATCAAACCAAAATACAAACATAACAACGAAGAAGAGAGGGTTAAGAAAATAAATTAGAATGATTGAAACCAAACCAGAATAAAAATTGAAATAAAGAAGAGTTATACATGATGAAATAGAAGATACAATGATAATAATAATAAAATAAAAAATAATAACATGTGAAAATAAAAAGAATAACTAATATAAATCCTAAAATAGAAAATGTTGAAGATACAAAACATAATAAATATATAAATATGATAAGAATAAAAAAGTACCTTTAACTAATATATAATATTATCTAACATGAATAACTAAAATGAAAATGAGATAGAGTATCACTTAATAATTTTTTTCTTTGTTTAATAAGAAGAAAAATAAAATAAATACAAATAGAAAAATATAGAAGAAAAATAAAATTATTTAGATAGTATTTAATTTGAAAAAAATAGTAAAAAAAACTAATGTAGAGAAACAACAAAGAGATGTACACTAAATTAAGATTCCTATGGCAAAGATCCACCAGCAATTTCATCGTACTCCTCGGGCACCATTGATTCTAATATCATTTTGTCCAAAATTTTAAGGAAGGGAAATACAGGAAAGACTTGTACTAGGTCACGAGTAAATTATACAAGTAAGCTTAAAATTGCACTCAATTCATAATTTTAAGACATTTACTATGTAAGACTTTTTTATTTCTATATATTTTTTTTAACTTTTTCACTTTTATTAAAAATAGATTTGACATTCACTCTTAAATTCCAATACAACTAAAAATCAATAAATAATAATAATATTAATTGATCGTGAATTTCATTTTTCTGCAAAACAATGGATTGTTTTACATGGAAACCAATTTCTTTCTATGATCAGTAACTAATAACTAATTATTGATAAAAAAAATCAATTATTTTATAATGTTAATTTCAATTTGACTTAATTAAGTTAATTCTTTCAAAAAATTTAATATTTTCAAATGACTTTTTATTAAAAATAATTTTTGTTTTTATTGAATGTTTAAAATTTTATATTTTTTAATTGAGTTTCTATCGTTGGATTTTGCTGTCAACTGGAGTGACATAACTATTATCTTGAATTATCGTTGTTTATGTGTCTCAGCATGTTATAATTAAGTTTTGAGTCTCTCATAATTTTTGATATTTTCAATTAAGTCTTTATTAAAAAAATTCATTTTATATTAATTATTCAAAAATTTTATACTTTTCAAATTGTCATTTCATTTTATCATCAAGTGAAGTGATAGGATTGTTTAATCTTGTAGTTCAATCACAATACCACTTAGACAATAATAAAAATAAACATCTATAATTCTAAATATCTTTATTAGAAATGTTGTTTCATTTTCCTAAGTAAATATTAAAACGAAAATCAAACTACCACGTAGAGACACAAATTTAATATATTTAGTAAATATAATTAAGATTCTAAAGTTTCACTTTTCTTATTGTCTAGGTTTATAGTCTTAGGGTTTAAGGTTTATAAGGTTTATAGTCTTACTGTCCAAGTTTCTAGTGTTGTGCTTAGACGGTAAAAAGTAAACAATCATATTATCTTCATTGATGGTAGGGACTAAATTAAAAAATATAGAAAAGGATTATACTTAATTATTTTAATCAGTATGTTTAATATATATCTTGATTTTGTGTTCAAAGTAGAAGAAATGAATATGTATATGTATGTGTTAAAAAAATAATTTGTACGAAAGTGAAAGTTATGAGTTGATTAGAAGATGATATATTAAGATAATGGTAATGCATAAAAAAAGTTATTATTAAAAAAACTCAAGAAGTTAACATGCTTATGAAGTATGTGAGAAGGGTTAAATCTTGAAACAAAAAAACAAAAAAACTATTCATCAAATGGATTGAATAGAAAGTTATTTGTTTTTTTTTTTTTTTTAACTGAGGAAGACGTTGTAGAGAGCGTGAACAATTTGAATTGCTTGATGAGTGTATCACTCCTCAAAAGATGACAAGTGGAACGTGAACCTAGTGTTGGACTTTTATAGCAAATCACTGTAAAATTGTTTGAGAATTTATCTATATCTAAGTTTTATTATTTGATATTTTATTCTACTGATATTTTGTACACGCCGAACTGACAAGAACAACCAGAAGAAAAATGCTTGTTATTGATCACCAACCTTTTCCGTGTTTTATGCAAGTTTTATTTTCTATCTACAATAATTTATCTTTCTTTTCATTTACTTTTAGAATTTTCTTTAAGGTTTTCTGTTACGGTCTTATTTCTCTCTCTATATTTCGTGCTGAAATTTTTATCTTTATTGTATAATATTTTAATTTAACGTTTTTTTACTAAATTTTCTTTAAAAACACTTTAAAATTTAAAGTTGAATCGTTTCTTCATATTTATAATTATAGTTTATAAGTTTAGTATTTCTTGATTTTGTTTTTTTTTTTCTAACATAATAATTCTTGTTTTAAAAGACAAAAATAATCATAAAAAATGTTTTCAATTGAGTTAGTTCGTATTTTCTTCTAAATAAAACTTGTAAACTTAAAAAAAATATTTTAAATTTCTTCTAAAACAAGTCGTCCAAATTAAATTATTTTAGACTTTGTAAGTATAATTTTTTTTTTTAATTAAAGGTCCTATGGATCTAGTCCTTTTATATGATTTCTAAACTGTATATACCTCCACATTTCTTTTGACAAATGGGTCATATATATTGAGACTTTGATGAATGCTACTTTGAAGGCATGGCTGCACTTTTCATTGAAACCACATTTTGTGTAACTAGACATGGATACATATTATTCAAAATTAAGCTTTTACTTTATAGTATCAATCTTTTTTGGGCGCGTTGAATATCTCATGTCGATCGCATATAAACCTAACTTATACTAAATTAGTGGGTGGTTGGGTAAGTGAGTATTTTATTTTATTTTATAAATTAGTTTTTATGAAATTAAGTTAGATTTAAAATTTATTTTCTAATATTATATTAGAGTTTATTTTAATAAAATCTTATTAAATTATTGTTAGTTATTTAGGTTTAAGATGTTTAATATTAATATGAGAAGCTATGTTGAACATCCTAATTTGATTAATTAAATAATACCACATAAATGACCGAAAATATTCTCCTATAATCAAAATCTTAACTTAAAATTAGTTTTGTAAAATTAACTTAAACTTAAAATCTAATTCTTGATATATATTAATCTAATCTTAACTCATTGGTTTTAAACACGTTGCAAATGTGAATAAAAAGTGAATCCTTGATTGAAGTTTTGATAAAAAGAAGATTTGATGATGTGGTGAAGGGAAAATGTAGGTGATGAGAAGTGGCATCATGTGTGAACACTCTTGTAGAGGGCAATTTTAAAATGAGGTTCCAATTTGAATGAATTAAAACAGCAAATAAGATATTTTCGTACATTTAATATTTACTTAATAAAAAAAACTGGAAATATTGATACAACAATTCAGTTATGAAAGTATTAACTTTGAATTTTATATCTTATATTCCACCTTCGATATAAATTTTGTCTCTGATGAATAACTCATTTTTCTAGCAAGTAACTGCCTTTTTCAACTTTCAAATAATAATTTTTTTTTATTCTTTTCTCGTATTGAAATCATGAATAAGATCATTCTTCGTCGACACACTTCAGTATCCCTTATTTCCGTACTTTAACATTAAAAAGTCCATCAAACCTCATTGATACGCATATGAAAGAATTGGAATCTATTTTTACTAAAACATAACATTGACTCCTTCATGGTTTTTACTTCTTCCATAAAATTACATTTATAACATGATTAATATATTTGAGGAAATATTCATTTCCAAAGAAGATATTTAATTATTTAATGATTGATCTTTTCTTTAAATTTCTTATAACTAGTTATTATATAAAGATATGTGGGATTGGCTAGCAAGGAGATCCAAATTTAATAAGATGTATATTCTCGGTAGAATAAAAAAAAACTAGTTGATTTTTAACTATTTAAATATGAATTACATTTTAAAAATAATTTGTATAATAAATGACATGTTATCCAAATATTCTTATTTTTGACACATTTTAATAGTTGTTTATTCTTCTCTTGCTTTTTCAGCTATTTTAGTGATTATATGATTTTTTTTTATCGATTGGCTTAAAGATCTTTTAACTTTAAATTTTATCGGTGATATAGCTTCCTAAAATTCTTTTCATTGATTTACATTTTAAAAATTTAGACAACCTTTATAACTCATTCTTATTGATTTTTCATTTTTTTATCAATAACAAAATAATAAAATGTCAATAAAATGTTACGTTTTTGAAAGATTGGCAAACATCTCTACTTCTCCACATAAAAAGAAGATTATTTTTTGAAAAAATAGATATCAGAATATAAATGATTATTTTGTTATAATTAACTGTTAAATTTTTTAACAATAAATATGAGAATAAAAGATAAATATGATGAAAGACTATATTTTAATGGAACAAATCTGTTTCCATACATAACATTGAAAAGAAACAAATAATTCATAAAAAAATTAAATATTAATTATTATTTATTATTGGTCCTTTCAAACTAAACTCTTTTAGCGAACCTTTTCTTTCTTCTCAGTAAGGCTTATCTCATATTCATGACAAAAAAATATAAATAATTTTTTTTTAAATACATCTAAGTTTTATTAAACTGCCTTAGCTACCAACTAGACGCATGTTGGAATGAAATTATGCTAATTATTAGGAAAAAAATATAAATATATGACTTTATTCAATTAAGAAAATATCTTTCTTCGTACATATATGTTTTTGGTAGTCGAGAGATATCATCAATTATCTTGTAATGGAGGTTAGATGAACTAAATCACAATCGTATTGTGAGGTTTAGGTTGCTACACTTTTAAACACTATAAAAAAAAGTATTTAGAGACCAATTTTTAGCTATCAAATGAAATAGTTGGTACCAAAATAGTTGCTAAATTAGATTTTGGTTGCTAAATAACTACAAAATAAAAGTAATAATTGAATTTAGTGACGGTCTCTAAACTAAATTATTACTTTTATTTTATAGTTATTTAGCAACCAAAATCTAATTTGGTAACTATTTTGGTCACAATTAGCAACTATTTCATTTGATAGCTAAAAATTTGTCTCTAAATACCTTTTTTCTTATAGTGAAATAGAAAGAGTTATAATCTAATTATTCTTTATAACTTTTTACTTAGTAATAAGGATTTGATTCAACAATTATTATTAGAGTCATAGTCACAACTTTGATTCCTACCAGGATAGTGGTTGATGGCATCCACTTCATCTCCTTGCTTATTTTTGAATTTTGGAACGGATTGTTAGACGAAATGACTTGCTGAAATAGTGAAGTATCATGAAGATTTTTGGTTAATTAAGTGAACTAAGTGAAGATAAGAAGGCAAAATAGGTGAGGCCAACTCTTGCTTTGAAGGTCTAAGTTAGACTCTTATAAGTAGTAACCTAGAGGGAGCTCAAGAATATTGCATGTTGGAAATTACAAGAGGTGAGCACACTTATTTACTGTGTGCGGCAATGTGAAGTCAATTCTGAATTTAAAATTCAAATTTAAATGCTAATTAAAAACTCTCCAATGAGCACTTGCCAAGTGGAAGTCATGCTCTCCTTATTTTGCTCCTACTACTGGTCACTTACAAGCTGCCATGTGGCTTACAAACCTCTTCATTTGCACGTTGTCATGTGTCTCCATTCTTTCCATGAAGCTGCATCGTGATAGGTCTGCCCTAGGTATGATGTCGAGGTGTTCCAAGCCACATAAGTCCTAGGTCGAAGTGCTTCAGCCACGTAAGCCCTAAGCATACTTGATTTTATTTGACCAACAATCTAGACAAGTTTAACTTGTAAAATTAAAGTTATATTCTACTAAAAAGTCCAGTACATGGCCCAAAGAGAAAGATCCTAAACTATTTTGCACATGGTGAAACATTGGTCCGAGTTAATGAAAGTTTGACTTTGCTTACTTCAGCTGAATCTCACTCTTCTATTTTTTTTTATTGTTCTTGTGATAGATCCCTTGCTAAGGGGTCTTCCATTAGTGGTTGAGGAAAAAATTATTGAAGGTTGTATCAATTATTTTGTATCCTACGTTAGGTAGGTAGGTTAAGCCGTAATCAAAATATTCAATTTTTAAAATTGAAAAAATTAAAAAAGAGATTGTTACAAATGGACTAAGTTACAATTAAATTGTGATATTTAGATTAATACACTCTTAAGTAAAAGGAGTTATATTTTAACTATTATTTATAACTTTTAACTTAATACTAAACCCTCATTTCTATATTGAAAATTAAAGTTTTAATTCAATCTAACTTTAATAAACCATAATTTAAACCTCTGATCTACTCATAAAATGCATTTATAAGTTGAGATCTATCAAACTAAGCCTTAAAATTGTCTAACATTAAAATTCAAGTTATTAGATCATAGAAATTTGCAAAGAACATATGAACTAAAAATGATTATGAAACTATTTTTTTAAGAAAAAGAAAACAAGAATTAAACCATAGAAATGAAATACTAGACAATAACTTTTGTAGAATCAAAAGAAAAAGATAAAATAAGACAAGAATAAAGTAGAACTCATGGATTAAATATCATGAATGAAAATGAGTACAAAATTCATTGTTTAATTTCCAAGTTCCACATCTTACCCAACAGGTATTTATATATATTTGCAGAATTTAATGACAAGGGAAAGTAGAAATCAAAATATAGAAATGATTAGAAGATGAGAACCATGCCCGCTTGATCAAATCTAAATAAGTGCAAATGAAGATCATCAAAGGTAAGAGGTTTAATATCAAATTCAAAGAGAATGGTTCATTCCTCTAAAACTTCATTTATTTTCTTCAATTGTGGTTTTACAAGAAATGAAGCCACCAAACTTATTGGATTGTGGTGATCTAAAACTGTAACTTCCAATGAAAGCTTTGGTTGTTTTTTCGAAGCTTAGCTATATTTTGTCCAAACACTCAAATAACTTATATTTGGAGACAAATATTCTTATTCCTATTAACACCATTGTAACAGCAAAGGGATGGATTTAACTTCTAAAATTCTAGAAAATGAAAATTTATTACTTCCATTAAATAAGCTAAAATTTTCTATTCTAAACAAACAACTAATTTTAATTTTGTCAGTTGAGCTATTCAGTGGTAATCCTTCATTTGTATTCTTCATTATCTTTATGGAATCTTTCTTTTCTTTAGCTTTAATAGAAAAATTGTTGGCATTCTGAATGTTTTGGAACTTAAACACATCAAAACAATTTATAACATGAAAAACATGTAATTTCTAGATTTAATTTAGTAGTGTTCATAAGAAGCATCAATCATTATTCTAATTTTAATTCCACAATTTTAGAATTAGTTGTAGGTATTTTTAAAAAAATTAAGTTATAATTACTAGTAAAAATGGTGTAATTAAAATTTTATGAAAAATAATATTGTTTTATCCTTAGTTCATTGTATTATTATTTCTTTGTTTATTTGTAACCACAAAACAAAATTTATGTAAGACTCTAAACAACTCATATCTTTCTTCGAAGCCTATGATACTCCACTTTTTATTATATATTTTTATATAAATTAAAATAGTTTATTTAACAAATAAATAATTAAATTTATTTTTAATTGATTATTTTCTTAAAAAAATCAGTAATTAATAGTTTTAAAGAATTTTAATACTTTTATCTTTTATAATTATATTTTATATTAAATTTTAAATCTTTTAAAAATAATATAAGGTGTATTTGATTGGTATTTAAGGTATTTCTTTTAGTAGGTGAGAAAAGTTCAAATAGATTTTAGATTGTACAATATAAAAATCTATTTTGAATTGTTTAATCTAAATATGAAAATATATTTTAAATTATACAATTAAAAATATATTTTCAAACTAAAAATGTACTCTAAATTATATAATTTAAAATATATTTTTAGATTATATAATGATGCATTCTGGATTGTTTAGTCTAGAATATATTTTTAGATTATATAATTCAAAAATATATTTTAATTGTACAATCTAAAATATATTTGTGGATTATATAATATGATGTAACATGAAAACGTATTTTGGATTTTGGATGATATAATATAAAAATATAAAATTATATTATGCATTATATAATTCACTGTACACTTTTAGATCTAAAGTATATTTTTGGAAACATTTTTTCAAATTTCACAATCCAATATTTTAGACCTCTCAGTACATCCCATGAGGATGCATGAAGAAATCATGAGGTACTGCTATTTCTACATTCTTAAAGGTTAAGCCCACTTGTGCCAACGAAATTGGTTTTGGGCTGTAAACATATTTCGATTATATTAATTAGAATACTGCTACTTAGACTCATTTTTTTTTCCTTTTAGTTTTATTATTGCTATTATATAATCTTTATCTCTATTTTCTTATAGGGAGGTAACACACTAATTATAACATCTTCAGTTATTTAATCAACGTGATAATTAAATAGTTCATATTTGTATACATTTTAAGGATTATATTAGTTCTATTTAAATGAATATAGAAGGATATCAAATGATTTTAGACACATAAGAAATTTCAATTCAAAAGTGAATTTTAAAAATAAATTATCTAATTAAAAGTTATTAAAGGCATCATAACTCACGTAATTTACATATTATTTTTAATTTCATTTCGTTGCTTTATAAACCTTCTCATTTATTTCCTGTTTTTCATATTTTATCAATTTAAATTTTACCTTATTATTATTAGATTTCATATTCAATTTCATCATGTACAAGAAAAATAGAGAACCAAAAGGATACTATGTATGAAGTTTTACCTTTTGTGTGTATAATATATATAAGAAAATATTTTGTGGGATTAACAATTAAAAATATTAAATAAATTATATTTTGAATGTTCTTTCATTTTCATGTTCTAGCAATACTTTCTAAAATATTATAACAAATTAAAATGTGTTTTAGAAAATAAATTTTTGCAATGTATTAATTTGTTTTTTAATATTTTAGGATGTTAATGAAACAAACACATCTTGAAATGTGAAAAAAAAAAGACATTCGGAAAAGGAGATTCTGAAACACATTTTTTTCTTTGAAATATGAAAATTAATAGACTATTTAAAAAAAATATATTTCTTAGGTTCGTGAGTGCAAATTGAGTATTTTGTAATAAAGAAAAGATACCAAGAAGACGAAATATGTCATTCAATAAAAGAAATAAAAGAAAATTATGTATAGTAAAAGGGGGGAGTGTAAATAGTAGAAGTCTTAATTTTGGTCCCTTGATCATTAAATCAGGCCCATCTCTGAGTTGACCCACTACTTGTGCACACATCACACCTACATGATTGTATGCATCAACCATTTCAGAAGAAATTCTTATTGAAATGAAAACACATTTTGGATAAAAACTCGCAATTTATTGTAAGTTATTTTAATTTTATAAAATTAATTTAATTTAAATTTATTTGTAGAAATAATTGTACAAAAGAAAGTTATATTTACCAATAAAAAGGAAGCTAGTATAATTTTCATATTTTGTTTGAAAATAAACATATTCTTACGGAAATAAGTTTCCGAAATCTTATTTCTTGAGCTTAAAAACTTCTTTAAATTACCTTATGTGAATTATATTTTAAGAAAATTATTTTTCTTCAAAAGTAATAAAAGAATATAAAGAAAGGGTTCAAGGAGAGAGAAGAATTTTGAAAAAATAAAAGCCCATTTCAGACAAGAGGTAGCCCAACAGTTTAAAAGATACTATAGGATATTTCTTTTATTACCACCATACTTCTTTTCTAAAATCTCCATGAATGTAGGAAAATATCAAATTATTGAAAACATTTTGACTTGGATAATTTAATAATTTATTTTAGATCCTGTAAGAATTTTGGATTATACAATCTAAAGATATATTTTAAATTGCATAATTTAAACTACATCTTCACATTATGAAAATATATTATATATTACATAATTTGAAAATATAATTTAGTATGTAATACAAAAATATATCATAAGTTATATAATTTAAAATATATTAGTAGATTAAGCAACCCAAAATACATTTTCAAATAAAAAGTATATTTTTTAAATAGAACTTATTCTCGAATACATGTTTAGAAATTTAAAATACAGGTGGAGTTAAAAAACAAGAGAGTGCAAAAAGCACTTGTACAAAGTTTATAAAGTAATAATAGGCTAAGTCCTAAATAAAACGCTAGAGTTGAACATGAAGACTGCTTCTTCTTGCACTTCCATAATATCTTTCATCCACCTCCATACATTTTAAAATTTCAATTTTAGACATTTCAATTTTAGACATGTGAAAAAGATAAAGTTATCCTCATTGAAAAAAAAATAGGTTATGGAGGCAGTAGTGAAGGTTTTTGAAACTTGCAATTATGCGTGGAGGTTGCAGGTTGCAGCAGAGGAAGGTAGTGGTTGAAGAACGTTGGTGGTGTTGGAGCGGCGATCGAGGAGGGAGTTTTGGATTGAGAGAGTCAGTGGAGTGAAAATTTGTCGTTGTCGAACTATTTTGAAAATTTTTGTTTTCATACAATCCGCAAGCAAATTTCAAATAATCTAATGCTTGCAAATTGTGAAATCCAACATCAAAACCAGGCACAACCTTCTCACACCATTGAAAAAAAGTTTTAGATTCAGATTCTTATAAATTATTATATTATAAGTGTATTTTAAATCTTACAAAACCAGTTTATAAGTGAGATTTGTATTTATTTATAAATTATTGAAACGCTTTATCTTTTTTAACACACCCCCTTCACGTTAAGACTTCTCCACTCGAACATGAAACTTATATATAAGAATGGTTCGATAGTGGTCCAATAGCGGGTAGTCCGATAAGTTTAACAACTTTGTTAGGATAGACTCTAATACCATGTTAAAAGTAAACTTTAAGTCTAACTCAACCTTACAAAACCGACTTGTAAGGTGAGATTTACATATACTGATAAATTATAAAAAGACCTCATTTATAGTCGATAAGAAATCTCTAACACAATTAATTGCAACTCTTCAGTCATATTACTCTTTAGGGGTTCCATTACAGACATTAAGTTTTAAAATTTAAGTTATATTAATTTCAGAAACTAAATTCAAATTTAAAGAATTTATTTGATATCTTCTTAATTTTAGAATCTTTTGTAAAGAGGAATAAAATGAATTATGAGAAAAAAATGTAGAGGTGTTTTGTACATACAGGTACATGAGGGTTAGTGTCCTTGAAATCTCCATACATCCTCTTGTAATCGACTGGATTAGTGATTACAATTATTTGTGACTATCCGTAAGTCATCAAAAGAACACACATCTTATTAAGGATTGCAAAATCCATAAACACTAATTTTTATAAAATAGGTTACGGATTGTACAATTCGTAAGTGAAGGATCTCACCTACAAATTATACAATCCGTAAGACATCTTCAAAAAGATTAAGTCTTACAGATTTTACAATCCGCAAGCAGTTTTCAGTAAAATTACTGCTTATGAATTATAGAATCAAATTATACAATCCGTAAGACATCTTCAAAAAGATTAAGTCTTACAGATTTTACAATCCGCAAGCAATTTTCAGTAAAATTACTGCTTATGAATTATAGACTCTGTAAGTCGTGGAATGACTTATGCATTATATAATTCGTAAAACCTTTCACAAAAATGCATGCTTACAATCCATAAGTCTTATTTTTTTTTAAAATTGTCTTATGAATTATAAATCCATAAGATAATTAAAAAAAAAACTTATGGATTATAAAATCCGTAAGACATTTTATAAAAAAATACATGAGTTTTATTTTAAAAGTAAAATGATGATTTCACATTTTAATATAGAAGTACAGGAAGATATTATAGAGGTGCGGAAAGACACAGTCCGTGAAGAAAGGCCTTTGCCAACTCTTATGGCAGGTGGACAAAAAACAATAAAGATACCCTTACGGTAAGAAAAAGCCAATAAGAAAAAAATTTAACTAAAATTTTTATATATTCAAATTAATTTATATAAGTTAATTTTGAAAGTTATCTTATACATTTTTCTTAAAACTTTTATCTTTAACTTGTTTTTAAATTAATTTGAATTTATGAATAAATTTATTTTCTTTTTTACGTGTTATGTTTTTCCTAAAAGTATTTATAGAGATGGATTTTTTCAAATATACTCTTGATTCACTAAGCACATGCCCTTTCCTAAAATTTTCATGACAAAATTTATTGCAAACTCATTTTCATATATATATATATATATATATAAAATTTATTGCAAACTCATTTTCATATATATATATATATATATATATATATATAAAATTTATTACAAACTCATTTTTATATATATATATATATATATATATATATATATATATATATATTTGACGTTTTAGTAATAATAATAGAATTGTTACAAAACCATTCATAATGCTTTTTTTAAAAAAATTACATTCACTATTTTTTAATTTAGATTTTAAAAATAATAAAATATAAATTCATGAAATTTGAAACGATTTTATGAAAATTTAAAGAATTTTAAGGATTTCATCCGTTTATAAAAAAAATCAGTACTTTGCATCTTTAGTTTTAAAATTACAAAATCAAAGTGTATTTTTTTGATAATAAATGGTGATATTACGATATAAATAACAATTGATATTAATATATTTAGGCTATTATTGAAAGTAATAAATGATTTAGTATATGTATTTCTTGTTGTGAATCTCTCGCTATAGTAAGCAACTAATTTTAATTTTACCATGTCAAACTAACTTTAAAAAAATAGGAAAAGAAAAAATAATTAGAAAATTAGTAGAAAAATGACATAAATAAATTAGAGAAATGTATACTCATATATAAGAATAAGAAATAAATTAATAGTTAAAGAGTCTTATCCTTACTATTCATTCAAAATGATAAAGCCTGTCTAGACATTCCATTAGTAACTTATGAAGAATAAATCATTTTATTTTTCACACGTTACAAGAAAATAACGTGGCACGAGGTTTTCTTCCTTTCATAAAGTGTCATCTTGCATAGGAATGGAATAATTATACTTTCTTTAATTTCTTTAATCACCAACAATACCGACCTATATTTCTGATCTAAAAAAGGAGAAGCACTAGAAGTAATGAATTTGACAATGGAATTGAGAGATTCAGACCACTGATTTTGATTAATACAAAAGATAAACCTATAATAGTGTAATTGTTATGTTGGTATTGACAGGAGTTTAAATAGTAGTGTAATATGTTGATATTGAAAGGAATTTAAATAATAGTAGACAAGTCTCACACATTTAATTAAGTGAGATTCTTCCACATGATATTTGGATATATAGACAAAAAAATTATAAACAAATTTCATAAAATTCAATTAAAACATAATTTATTGAAATTTATTTTGTTTTGAATACCAAGTGATTCTTTTATACCTTTTAAAAATGTAAAATGTCATCAAATTTGATCGTCCTCTAAAAGATATGATAATTTGGACTGAATATTATCTTTTCTTAATGTTTACAATTTTTTATTGAATACCATAAGACTTTTTAAAAATCTTTTGAAATTAAAAATTATCAGATAACCGTGAGTGTTTTTATTAAAATTTGATCTTTAAAATAAAATTGCATTTACTAGTCATAACTAAAATATAAAGAATTGTATAATATCTGTATAATTCCAATTTTTTCTTTTATGGAAGCACTTTTTCAAAATATAAAATTTGAAGCAATTTTATATTCCAATTAAAATAAAGAATGCTCAATCTTTTATGGAATTGACATATTCTTAGAATCAGTGATGGATATCCAGGCATTATGCAAAGTCTATATTGGAATCTATGATTAAAAGAATTCTTTATATAAATAAAATTGTATAATTCCATAAAAGGTTGACCATTAAAAGTATTAATTGTATAATTTTAAACTAATACAAAAACAAAAGCTTTATCAGCAACAAAATATTTATGAGCAACAAAATAAGAGTGAACTTCTAATAATTTTTTTTAGTAATGATTATTGCTATTATCAAGATCCAAATACTTGAGGATCTAAGTTGAAGTAAAGACTGACGGGATATTCACCTATAAAAGACATTTAAACGATCAAATAGGTATGTGATCAATAAAGTGAGTAAGAAAATATATGTATTAATGAATATAAAAACTTTAATAATAAATAAATAATACTTTATGTAGTGTTATATATAGATTTTGAATTGAACTGTTATGAATTTAAAAGTCTAAATCCAAAATAACAAACCTGAAGAATTATCAAAAGACGAAGGGCGAGATTTAAAAATTATTAAGTATACTAATTCCTTAATCTTGCGCATGAACATACCTTATTCAAATATATGGAGTAAGGATAGTCCTAATGTAATAGGCAATGCATTCTCGTAAAATGAGTTGTGTGCAAACACAAGTTTAATTAGCCATGAAATCGGCACACTAGCTGTCCACGAGATGAGGACTACATTATTATGCTGATTATGAATCAACTTGCAGACACAAGCCAACACTTCCGTAACATGATATAAATACTTTATTTTTCTTCTCTAAAAAGACTTATTTTTCAAAAAGGATAAAGCTCATTATTTAATGAATTAAAACCCTACTCAATTGCGAAAAACATGGTAACTAAACAATAAAGTATTGTATACAAAGAAGAATTAGACGTATTATATCATGAGGAATGTTAAATATATATAACATGCTTGTTTAGATCAATAGATGAGATATAAAAGGAAGAAGAACAGACAAATAAAACACGTTATAAGATAGATGTATAATAGAGAGAAGCAGAAAAAAAAATATACAATAAACCATGATGAAAAATGATATTCTCTTATCCATACATATGTCGAAAAAATTTACAGTTTAGACGTTTTACTGAAGCAACTAACATCCATTCACTGTTGTATAAATGATATAACTTTTTCTTTCACTATCCAACCAACTATTTTATATACATAGAAAGAAGTTTTTAGTATTTGTCGTAGAACAGAAAGTAGTTAAAATCTACTCAACCATTCAAATAATAAAGCTAATATTATATCTTACCCGTATAGGTTATATTAAGAAACAAATGTTAAGGCAGCCCCTTGTAATTTAATCTCCGTATGCATCAATCCCAATTAAGCTCTTGTCATGTATCCTAACCCAAAATCTTTAGAACAATTAAAGATAAATTAGTGCATTTTTAAAACACGTTAGGTACGTCTTACCCTAGCTATAGCATCTGCATATTCAATCAATAGATTTCATTCTTTAAATGTCCTCTAATTATTATTGCATGACTTTGGGAACAAGTAATTAAGACTCTTGTCCATGCACGGATAGTCTAAGACCCCTACCATTTTTCAGCTTCACCTTCTTTATTACTTTCTTCAATCCATGTTTCAAATGGATATCATATCATATTAGTGTTTGAGGTTATTGCCAACCCAATTGAAGGGACGTTAAAAAATTAGGTAAATCACCACTTCTGTGGATGTGTTATACCAAAGTGACTGCCACATTAGGCACAATTAAAGTCAAATTTCAATCCACAAGTAAAAAACGTAACTGGCAAATCACAACATGGTAAAGAAATGGAAATTTGCAGCATGCCACCGCAGGACCAACATCCCTTCATTGTAGGTGAGACCTTTACCCTCTGCCTTTATTGTCAGGCTTGAATACAAAGTCTTAGGCTTTGTTGAAGGCCCCACCTTAGAGCATGAGCCTTGCACTAAAGACAAAAGGGCATTGAATAGAGAAGCCAGCTTATGATGAAGGCTAGAGTAGTTACTACATTTAGCCTCTCTTTATGAACTACATAAGTCTAGTTGGGGTGGTGAATTATTGCTTGGTTTTCTTGGTTTGAAATGGCAAAGAGCTGAACCCCTTATATTTGTGCTCTTCAGATGCTCAATTTTGTTCCATTATTAGTCTGCTGTTTTAAACACCATAACATGAATAGTGTACCACATAAAGGAAACTATAAACGTGACAACCGATTGAAACATTCAGTCATTGTGTATTGCTTTCTAAAGTATTCATCAAGAGCACCAACAGGACATGTTTCTGTTTCAATAATAGTGTTTCTTCTCACAAGAAAGCAACCTTTATGGGATGTTTCAAAGTACATATATTCATACAAGGACCCCCTCCCTCCCAACAACAAAAGATATAACATTTTGGAGTTTGGTGTTACAAATCATACACAAAACCATTGCCAGATTTGCAGGACAATGGTGAAACTAAAGGAGAGTCTAAGCATATTTCTAATACATGTTTCCATTAAGAACTATGAAGCTTCAATTAACCTGGAATTGCTTAATCTGCAAAAGTTGGTTGACATGCTTGGTTTTTAGTTGGAAGCTCAGTGTATTTTCCAAAGCGAAGTTGATCAAAGTTTTTCTTTATTATCTATCAGTTAGATCCAATGATAAATTTGCTTTTGGAAAAGGATGTCCATTGTATTATGGATTCATAGTAAACTGAAACTACTTTAAATAACTTCATAAAAAAAATCAGAAACTTTAAATATCACAATTAATCCTTGAAACATCTCCATCCACATATTTTTTCTTTTGCTGATTGAAACCAGAAAACCTATTGATTACACTAATCTACCTGAATATCCACATATCAATAGCCCATAGTCCCTAAAATATTATTTTGTTTCTTTCTCACAACTATCTTCTTCAAAAACAATTCAGTTTGAGACATTATCAAACATTAAATAATGACAGCTTCTTCCAACAAAAATTCAAACTTTGATTCCGAAACTAGTAAGATATTAACTTTTTTCCACTATTATTAACCCCATTGGTACAATAGTCCTAAATTATAATGGTAATCATGAAGATCATTCCAACCAAGTAACAACCCTAATTTTAAAAATTAAGTAGACCATCATATATGGTACATGTATATCAACCCCCTTGTGACTTACTTAGTCCGGCATAATTTACTGCTGGGGTCGGTGTGCATTGCAAGTGACAGTTTTTCCTTTTCTGCCAAGTATAATTGATTTTTTGTACTTGTTTGTTTTGTTTTACGTTTGCATATATTTATTATTTTCCATTTGCGTTGGTTCACCTGTGGACACAGTAATCCTATCATGTTCTCTCAAACTGAAAACACATCGGGACTCAAAACGTGCTTGATACAGATACAATAATGTTCCAAAGATTTCCATAACTGGATGATCTGTGTCACTGCTGGAAGATAAGCCAGTGTTTCCTTGTTCTTGGTGACTCAGGGAAGAGATGTACCTGGCTGTCTGACATGCATGATTTCTCTTCCTATGATTGGTGACTGTGGCTGTAAGAGATACCAACTTCAAAAGTTAATATGCTTGCAATTTTGGGTATTGGGGTATTTGTTTGGTAACCTTGAGTATGATAAAAATGGGGTGACATTGCAGTATTTGTTGTTGGTGACTCAGGGGAACCTTATTATCACTATGAAACTCAATAAAGACGAGAGTTTTGAAAACGTTTAGCAGATGAAAATGTATTAATTATACTATGTCTGTCGACAAATAATATAAATTTGAGCAAACTTTTGTTTGAACCTAAAAACATAATCATGACTTGGTCCTGTTTTTATGTGGTTTAATAAGGAAAGTGGGTTTGGGAATATAGAGCTTTTCAAGCAGGTGGGTCCCTTTTAATATGCATATTAAAGCTTGTTTGATGGAAGAATGTGAGGGTTAAAAAGATATTAACACCCATCTATGGCCCTCAATTATTCCTCTCAAAGTTAAACACTTTCAACTTTGTTAAGAATGACCATGGAAGGTTTCAACTTTACTGAATGATTGAGGATTCCAATTCTAAAAAAGCCCTTTCTCTGTCAAATTTTTCTCCAACTGCTTGGATTGTTTAATGCTTAATGCTTTGTCTTGCCTTCCATAAAGTTATAGTCTTTCGGTACCCACCACTAAACAAATCACATAAACAGACACCAAATAAACTCCACACATATGTTGTTTATTTCAAAACATTTTTAAGAAAATGGTAATATGTTTTTGTTTACAAAAGTACTTTTGTTGATAAAAGAGTAAAGTGAAGGGGAAATTAATTCATGACAACTAAAAGGGTGATAAGTTGTGTTAGTTAGACACGAAGACTAATGGAGGTGGTGGCGCCGGAGCATGCCACTTCTCGTGAACTTCGTTTTTTATTTTTCACTTTGGCTATTTCTGCCACGAATTTAATGAAAGTAAAAGTTGTTCCAGAAGTTGGGAATTATATAAGTCTTACAAGAAAACTAACCCAACCACTGAACAACTCCAATAGTGATTGTGTGTGGGAGTAATGATGACTATCCCAATAAGGGGCAAAAGGGGTAGAGAAAAAGGGGATTTTGGAAAAATGGAAAGGTTTGGGTGCATGCCAACATAAACAAGATTTATCAAGATTATAATCTCTTGACAGAAAGTAATGGAAGTGTCTTTTTTTCCTATTGAGATAGCATAAAGGGTACTATGGAAATAATAGACAATGGGTTTTATAAAATGATCAACGCATAATTTCACAATGATTGGGGTTAATTATCCACTAGAGAGAAAGCTTTTGGTGAAGAAAAAGGCAAAAATAAATGGTGGAAGGGGGCGGGGTGGGGAATGCAATGTGGTTAACTTTGTGATTGATAAGACATAATAAAAAATCAATTCTATAGTATTACGAAAGTGATTGCAATAACTTCATAGGAACATGGCTAGATCAAGTTGCATAGTTAGCTATAATTAGATAGCATAACAGCCAGGCTATGAAACTGAATTGATAATTGAAGAATTTATGTTTCTCAATTAAGGGAAATTGGTGCTTGAAGCAAGGGTAATCTATATTATTAAAAGAAAAAAAAAAAAAAACTAACCAATGTTTCATTTTACCTGGTGATCCACAGGAGCCAAACTTAACTATGTAATTCCTCAAATAATTTGAAACTTGGTGCTTTTACAAAAAATAAATAATAAAACACCATAAGATCCCCCATCGTAAATATGCACAACCATGGAATTATTTTATAAGAACGTGCCAATAAGAAAAAGGTTATGTAGATAAAAGTTATTAAGGTAAGAGATGCACAATTTTTTTCTGAAATTTTTGGTTGATTCATATCTGAAAATGTTGATATAATTCACAAATTATAATTAAATAGGATAAAGCATTCACTTATTTTATGGCAGTTTGTTATGAGAGAAAGAAATTCAATTACAAAACTTATATAGTTTATATAGTTGAAAGTTAGTGGAATCTTTCGAGGGGATTGTAGGTTTTTTGTTTTTTTCTTTATAAGATGTTTTTCTACATTTTTTTATTTAATGTGAATCTCCCAATTTACCCTTGAATTCTTACAAAAAGTCATATAAATGAAAAAAAAAATTTATTTTTGTTGATTTATTTGGAAAGAGCTGATATAATTCACAAACAAATTAGAAATATTTTAAAAAATAAAAGTACGTTTTATTTACCTTATTGTGTATATTCTCTCTCTTATTAGAGTGATATTTCCCCTTCACGACATAAGTGTTAGATGATGGAGCAAAATTAAACGTTGAGTAATTTTTGTAGTACTTCAAAAATTAAAATAGTTATATTTATCCCATATCTTACCTCAAAATCCTAGTATGGCAAATTCATAGACATGTTACTTATGAAGATATCTGTTCTTTAAAACATATTTTGCTATCCTATATATTGGCAGTTTGAATTTCTGAATTTCTAACAAATAGCTTGTGTGGATGATGCATTTACTTTTCTCAGCAGCATTTTTTAATGCATTAGTAGAAGTTTGAGAGTGGTGATTAAGGATAGAAAAAATCTTTACTATAGATAAAGCATGCAATAGATTGACTTGGATTAACTAAACAGGCATTTACAAGTAAAATAAAATTATTGTTTTCTTTAGTAGCTTATGGATGGGATGGACAGAAATGTATTTTTCACGAGGATACTTACTATGAATAAAATCTAAAATTATATATTTTTTTATATTTCATTTGATTTTATAAAAATTTATTATCATGTTTCCTAATTGCAGCGTTAATTGAGTAGCTTTAAAATAGGTACTCCAAATTATGCGTATAAAAAAAACGAGGCTGACCAACTTGGTGACACTATTTGTGGTTATGTGTGTATTGCATGGAATGCGAATAACGAGGGTATTACGGGTGGCTAGTCCTACGTGGAATCATAATTGGATAAAAATTGCATGTCTTCCTTTTCCATAAACTCTTTGAAGGAAAAATATAGCAATGAACTAAATAAAATATAGAGTGGAGAGTTGGAAAATATTATCCTACCAACAATAATGCTTTTCTGGATGCTACATGAAGAAATTAAGCATCAACCATTCACGTTTATTGGGAATACAATTCCATTCCCTTGCTTTTACCACAATCAACACATGCAAACAATGGCAGAACTTCCATTTCCCTCATACCTAGCTCTACTAAAACTATAAACTCTAGAATAAGATCAGCATCGCTTCCAATTCTCCATCAAGGAACATATTCTTCAGTTCCATGCTCCCTTCTATTATATTATCATTAAGCGACTATTTCTTTACCTTATTTTCGCCAAAAACAAAATCATTATTAACAACATTAATTAGTTATTACTAAACACAAACTTTATTGGATCACAAGGGAAACGGGTAGTGCCACTGCCATATATTATCTCTTTTTTTTTTTTTAAAAAAAAAACAGATTTTTATTATTGAGCGCATATTTTTTTCAAGGTTTCAAAATCTACGACGGATTCTGAACAACAATGGCGGAAGACTCTTCCCGAAGAAACCTCAATTGCTTCGCGATGAACGCTTCAATGGCGCGCTGAAACTCCTCATTGCTCAGCTTATCCTGCGGGTACAAATTTTCCTGTGGGTTTTCGCGCCGCTTTTCGGTCTCCGACCGACGGAGATGTCGCCTTCGCGGCGTTTTCACGCCGTCTCCTTTCCAGTTCTCGGACTTGCTCCGGCGGTACTTCGCGGCGGGGTCGACGCTGGGCCGATCTTGAACAGTCTCGGCTATGACCTTCTTGTCATGGAACTCGGGCTCCGGTGACACGCACGGCTGCGGCGCGTGGAGTACAGTGACGGGGGTGCGAGTGTTGAGGAAATCGTGGTAGAGAGCGTCGGCGGCGGAGTGGGGGGAGGAGAGGTGGCGAGACTGGGCGAGGAGGGCGGCGATGATGGCGTTGGAGAGGGCGAAGACGAAGAGAGGGCTGGCGGCGAAGGAGAGGAGGCGAGTGAGGAATTGGGCTGAGAGGGCGAAAAGGAAGGGGAGGCGCGTGAGGAGCCAGGAGAGGAGGAGGAGGAGGAGGCAGAGCTCGAGAATGCGAAGGGTTTTGGAAACGGCGGCGAAGAGGTTGTGTCTTTGAATGACGTTGGCCTTCTCTGCTTTGAAGAGAAACTGGTCCATTGATGGACAAAGAAAAAGACACTAACTAAGTGGTTTGTGAGAGTTTGAAGAAGAAAAGGTTATGTTGGGATGGTAGAAGAAGTTGGGAGAGAACAGAAACAGGGTGAGAGTGAGAGGGTGAGAGTGAGAGAGAGATAGAGAGAGAGCATGAAGAGTTGTTGCTTACTGAAATTTGGCATAAGTGAAGCTTCTTTCAACACAAACTCGCTCTTATATAGACTCCTCCACCTGCCCCTGCCACCTACATTTATCTCTCACCTCATCAATGTTTTTCATTTCAATTAATAAACACCAAAATATTTTCTTGGTTTAATTTCTTATTTTTCAAAATTTATTTTATGACAATGATTTGTATTGTGGGAGGTACATTTTTTTTTAACATTACCAATTAACGTATGTCCGTAATTTAACGTCATGTTTATTTATAATGTGAGAAATATGAACATTTACAATGGTCACGGCAAGAAATACTTTACTCAAATATTACTGTTCTTAATCTCCTATAACCACATGTATACAAATATTTAGCTAAAAATAATAATAAAACTTTACTATAATGATCGATAATTATATTTATATTGTTAATATCGAATCATTAAAAAATTTTAAACAGTCAGATATGATTTAAAACTACATTACATATGATTTAGTTTAGTACAATAAGCAATTATTGAATCTGGTGATTTGCTTGGTCCCGAAATGGTGGGAGATAGCTGAAGATCAAACTCGTACTTACGGTTTAAGATACCTTTTCTTTTTGAGTTTTTTGGTGTGGAAATGAGAATGGGTCTTGGTGGAGGGTGTTTAGATAAGATGGGCATTTCACGTGAGGCGATGTATTAGTGACAGTGCAAGCTGCACAGTGTTAAAGCTTCTGCCTTCTCTTCTTGTACTTTTATTCTAAGACCAAACATTTTATACTAATAGCATTTATAGTTTTTTTAATTAAATTTATCCAAAACTCATTAAACTATAAATGTCTGGTTGATTAAATTAGCTTTTGGGTTAACGAACGAGGTTTTTTTTGGTAATTTTTATTTTTCAGTTTGCCTAATGAGACTGATATTTATATCTTTGAGATATTGTTTTGTTGTTCAAACCAATGTTTCTTACCAAGTCAACTGAACATTGTTCTTCATCTCACGTGGCTCTGCAGTGCCCAACTTGAAACATTGCACGCTTCATTGTATTTCAGTTTTACTTCTTTATCAGTCCAGTCCCTCCTGCTAAACTTACTGTGTCTTTTTGTAGAAACATTTTCTCTCATAGAGTTGGTAAATCAAATTTTGATAAAAACTATTTTATTTATATTTAGTAAGGTAACTTTAACAATAGTTTTTAACTTATTAACAAATTATTTAATTAACATTTAAAAAAATTATACTTATCATTTAAAATAATAATACAAAACCTTAATACTTTATTGTTTGAATCCTATTTATGATATGATTTTTGTATTATGGTCGAGCTCTTAAACTTTTTATTATTAATTTAATGTTAGACTTATCTTTTTTATTGTTTGAATTATTCACATTTTATTTATTTTACTGAAAAATGATAATTACTTTAAATTAAAGTAAAAAATAATTTTCTTATATAAAATATTACTCGAACTTTAATTTATATAAAATTAGAACACAAAAATTTTTAAAATATGGATTTGTAATTATTCAAACTTATAATTACTTAATATTAACATTTCATTCAATAATTAATCATGTTCACATGTATTATTCTAAACTTTCAACCGGTTTTTAGTAAACCCTTTTAATTTAACTTAATTTTTTAACTTTAAACTTCCTTTTTCATTTTCAGCTTCATTTTTAACTTTTTTTAATCTGAGTTAATTTTGCCAATGTAGCACACGACTAACCTTGCAATATAATTAGTGTGCGGATAACAAGGATAAAATTATAGTATTCTATAGTTTGATGTAAATTTCAACTTTTATAAGTTCAATTCTACTTTTTTTCTAAGAAGTTGTGTCTTTTTTTTTTTTTTTTTTTTTTCTGAAAA
>Ga0209700_102726_pt1 | contig 35227 bp, 27 predicted proteins | sample SiratroredBW_FD_187528 | JGI IMG/M metagenome (GOLD analysis project Ga0209700, IMG submission 187528) | Root nodule microbial communities of legume samples collected from California, USA - Siratro red BW (SPAdes) (version 2) | ecosystem: Host-associated > Plants > Roots > Nodule | place: USA...
TCACCCTCAATTTCTCTAAAGGTCTTTCTTTACATAATATTCTTATTCCTTTCAGACCTTCACCACATCATATACTTACCTTATCATATTTACTTTCAGGTTCTAGTCAGATCATTGCTCAATATTACCAGCTAGTTCGTCTTGGCCAAGAGGTGAGCTTGTATAGTTCAATATTTCAATTATATTTTCTATTAGAACTTGGATATATATATATACTTATCTCTCTTATTGAATTTACCAGGGTTATCGGAGCATAATGGAGAACTGCAGAGAAAACGCAATGGTGGTGAAGGAAAATTTGGAGAAAAGTGGACGCTTTAACATACTTTCAAAGGACAATGGTGTTCCTGTGGTGGCATTTTCTCTGAAAGACCGAAGCCAGTACGATGAGTACAAGATATCAGAGATGCTGCGACGCCACGGTTGGATCGTGCCAGCTTATCCAATGCCACCAGCTGCACAACACATCAATGTGCTTCGTGTGGTGATAAGGGCTGAGTTTTCACGCACCCTTGCTCAACGCCTAGTTTCTGACATATACAATGTGCTGCATGAACTTGAAAAACCACATCCTCCCAAAGTGATCAACAACGTTACGGAAGAGAAGAAGGATTTGGTTGAAAGCGGGGTTAAGAAAACTGCATTGGACGCACATAGGGAAATCATTGCTCAAGAATCCAACAAGCGTCAGAAAATCATGGCTGCGTAGCTAGGGAACTCCGCCTCACCATGCCAGTTAAATAAGGAGCCTTCACTATTTGTTTGTTCTAACTCCATCCAAATTACCCCTTAACTATAGTTGATTCATTCTTTTCTCAAAGTTATGTCATTTGGCTTACTACCCCATTAGTTTATTTTCCTACAAATTGATGTCAATTGAGATACCTAATTCACATTAATGTATTTGTTTTAAAGATTCCACCACATTTAGCAGTACCAAAGCTTCCACTAAAGGCTTGAACTTCCTAATTGTTGTACTAGAGAATTGATGAAGTTAACTTTCATCCACATCTGGAAGAACTCCAATTAGTGCATTTTATCATGCACTATATATCTTATCGTTCTTTATAAGCTGTTGTTTAAATCTAAAAATAATTACCAACTTTTATCTTATCATTTTTTATAAGCTTAGTTCTCACTTTGGTCCATATATTTTAGAAAATCCACAATTTTTGTTCTTAAATTATCTATAATTTTCTTTTCAAAATTTTACTTCCTTCATTTTTCATTATCTATAATTTTGGTTCTTAAATTTATTTTTATTTAATTTTGACCCCTTAATTATAATTATCCGTATAAATTTTTCTTAATAAAAAAGATATTGTTATAAAAAACTAAAAATAATATGATTAATATTAATAGAAAAATAATTTCATTAATATTAACCAGGAAATCTTGATTAATATTGAAAAAACAAACTTCGAGAAACTTTTACTTACATCAGTAAAAATTAATCTCAAAACAGACCTACATTAAAAAAAAATAGTCAAAAATAGACAGCATAAATCAATTTTATAACGTCAATCTAAAAATGATCGTGACTAACTCAAATTAGAAAAAAAATCTTAATTGACATTAATGACAAAAAAAATGATGTAAAGTTGATAATGCCCCGATTTCAATCTAGCCGGTGACATATAGGTCGAGTTAAGAAAATAATAGGAAATAAAGAGACAAATTTGTGACAGGGCGAGAGTATGATGAATTTCAAACTCTTATTTTAGGTAGAATTATAAATTCTCTAATTTTAAAGAATTAAATTACTTTTTCCAATTTTTAAAATTTTAATTTCTTTTAAAACTCATTTTTCAAATAATATATTTTGTCATTAAACATTTCAAATTCTTCATAAAAATAGTTACCTTCTAAAGTTTCTCCATCTAAACACATAGTATTTAATAAAATGACAAACACATCTTAAAACCCACTTCCCTTGTATTTTTAATAAAATAATGCTCATCTCACTTATGTTTTTAATAATTGATAATTACCTATATTATTTATATAATAATAAGATATTGACTAAACTTTTTTTTTTCAAAAAATTGTTAGTATGAGTTGTATATACCATAATTATTACAATATATTCTAGAATAGGAATATTTGATTTCTCACAAAATTGAAATATACTTTCTATTATATATAACTTTATCAGAAACCCTAAACCTTAAGAAAAACCCTAGACCTTAAAGCATGTACAATGTAGAAAATGAAGTATATTAATTATACTATTGTTTGACATGGTAATATAGTAGGTATGATATTGTATAATGTCGAATTGAATCAAATATGATATTTCAAAACTTGTATTTAAAAATATGTGACGATTAATTCAGTAAAATTTTATTAAGTTTCCATATTGTCTGATTATTCTAAATTGTCTAATAGTTCAAGATCATTTGATGGTTCAAGTGTTTTGTCTTGATCAATGTGTTTTCCTTCATTAGTGTGTTTGTCTTTGAGATATGGTGGTATCAAACAAACAACCTTACATCAGACCTTAACCTCATCATTGTCTTTATCATCTGAAGAGTCTGTCTAAGTGATAGTATAGGTGTGATTTACAGAAATTAGTAATGGTAGTTATGTTATATAAAGAGGACCTTGTAATAACAATTGTAGTTAACTATGGTTTGTAAGTTCAAGTGTATAATAGAAAACTACTAGTTGAGCGGCAAGAGTTCACTGAGAGAGAAACTTCATGTTGCAATCTTTGTTTTGATAGCAAATTGTGTCATGAACATAAATTGAAGTTCATTAACACTTTAGTTAAACTATGTTATTATGTGCGTGATTAATATTTCTTGTTCCTTCCTTCGTTTACCTTTTAACAAATTCTTTTACTCCTATTGTTTTATCGTTTGTGTGATAAATGATTTGTAATGAGTTTGCTTAAGCCATTCCATAACAAACTAGTACGGTAAACAAGGAATTTGATCTTCATGACTTTCACAAAGTGTGGGGTTGGAAAATTCATTAAGATGAATGATTTCGGATTGTGTCGGTTAAATATGTGTGTTCTTCTAGTTCAATAGGAATTCTTTGAAACTTTGAAAATGAGAATCCAAGCTTGATGTAACCATCATGAAGAAGGACAAGAGAATGTTGATGAAGAAGGTACACAATGTGATTTTTTTTACTCTTAGTGACAAGGTGTTGAGGCAAGTATCGAAGGAAAAATGGTCAAAGCTTGAGAGCTTGTACGTGATGAAGTCTCTAGTAAACTATTTGTATGTAAAGCAAGCGTTTTACTCATATATGATAAGTATTGAAAAGGCAATTGGCAAACAACTTAATGAATTCAATAAGTTGATTCTTGATTTGAAGAATATTGACATTTAGATTGACGATGAGGATTGGGCATTTTTGTTATGTTCTTTGCCTAAGATGCATGGTCATTTTAAGAAAACCATGTTGAATGGAAGAGAGACTCTCTCTCTTGAGGAGATTTAAGTTACACTAGGCTCAAAAGAGTTGAATTTGAAATTCGGCATAAAGATGTCCAATGTTGGAAATGGCCTTGTAACAAGGTGAAGTTCATCTACTAGGAATAAAGAAGGAGTTAGAAGGCTTGTCTATAAGGGATAATGAAGATAGAAAGAGTTACATATTCATGTTCTTAAATTCTTATTCAAGTATTGTTCTTAATTATTTTTGTGATGTTGTGTACGAAATTATTGATGTTTGTTAAATGCTAACGATTAACCTATTCTTGATGAATTATTCACGTACATGTTTATTCATGTTAAAGAGTAAAAAAAACTTTTTGTGATCAACTTTTATTGACACCAAAGGTATATTTTTTGATTGATTAACCTTAAAAACAAGTTATGAAGTGATTGTAAGTTTGTTCAATATATATTTCTTAATATATATTTTTTAATAGTAAATTAACCTTAAAACCAAGTTATGAAATGATGGTATGATTATTCAACATCATTTTCCAAACCATAAATGCTTATTTTTATAGAAAATTTTCAAAGTTTATTAAGAAATATATCTATTCAAATTAAATAATACAAGATAAAATATTTAATTCCGATATTTGTCAACACTGCTATTACACATGTTTTCTCAAATGCTAATGGTTAACTTATTTTAATGAATTATTCATATTCGTGTTCATTAGTCCAAAAAAAAATTTTGTAATAAACTTTTAAACGAAACTAAATATATATTTTCTCATAATTATTAATCTTAAAGGCAAGTAATTGTAAGATTGTTCAACATCAGTTTCCATGCCATAAATATTTATTTTTATATAATTTCAAAACTTATTAAAAATATTTTTATTCAAATTAAATAATATAAGATAAAGTGTGTAATTCCATCTATCTGACAAAACAATTTAAATGTTAAACCTATTCTTTAATTATTTGTATTAAAGAGTCTTAAAATATTTTTATTCAAATTAAATAATATAAAATATATTATATAATTTTATTTATATCCACACTACAAGAAAAAAGTTATTTAGAGACTAATTTTTAGCTACCAAATGAAATGGATGCTAATTATGACAAAAATAGTTACTAAATTAGATTTTAATTGTTAAATAACTACAAAATAGAAGTAATGATTGAATTTAATAACCAATTAAGTCAAAATAATTGGTATCTATATTTAGCTACCAAGGTTTTATTGACCAATACCATTAGTCTCTAACTTAATTAAATATTAATTTAGAATCTAATAGCATAGGTCATTAAAAACTTGGTAGCTAATGTTAGATATCAATTATCTTAACCTAATTGGTCACTAAATTCAATAATTACTTCTATTTTGTAGTTATTCAGCAATCAAAATTTAATTTGGTGACTATTTTGATTATAATTAACAACCATTTCATTTGATTACTAAAAATTAGTCTCTAAATAACTATTTTCTTATAGTGCCAAAACACTCTTGCTACCCATACCCTTACCTATTAATAAATTAGACATGTTTGTTAGATTTTAACATGCTATCTTAATCATGATGAATTATTCATATTTTCATTAATGTTAAAGAGTCCAAAGAATCTCCTAAACATTTCATATTTAAGAGGCTACTATCCATAATCTTCTTCCTGATGAATTATTCATATTCATTAATGTTTTATATTTTCACAATAACATCACATATTTAAGAGACTACCGATAATCTTAATCATGATGAATTATTCATATTCATTAATGTTAAAGAATCCAAAAAATTTTGTAATCATTTATATTTTCACAATCTTCTAAACATTTTATATTTAAGAGACTAATATCCATAATTTTAATTATGATGAATTATTCATATTCATTAATGTTAAAAGAGTCCAAAGAGTTGTGTAATCATTTATATTTTTACAATCTTCTAAACATTTCATATTTAAGAGACTGCTATCCATATCTATAACTGATATATTTATATTTAACTTCTTTCATTTTTTTTATTAAATTAATTTTATAAAAAAATATAAATTCTAGCATGTTTGATCTAAGAATCTAAACTAAACATTCCTATATTTATACTTGAATACTGGATTTTTTACCCATTCATGTATAATTTTTTACAAAACTTTCAAAATAAGTATTTTTATTTTAATTTTTATTATAGATAAATTATTTTAAGTTGATATAATTTTATTATGAAAAAATTATGTTATTATAACATAATTTAATTTAATTCAAAATAAAATTATATTATTATGACACGATTAAGATTTTAATGTAAAACGTGAAATCATATTAATATAATACAATTTAAGTTATTATGAAATTATATAATTTTAATGTAAAACGTAAAATCATATTGATATGATATAATTTCGGTTATTATGAATTATTCTAAAATTATAGTAATATCACATAATTTCAATTTAATTTTATTACATGTGTGATGATAGCACAATTTTATTATTTTTTTAATAACACAATCGTGACAACTTTACATAATTTATACATAATAAAAATATTTGTTTTTTTCACCTATCCTGATAATTTAAAAGAAAATAAAATAAAACCTCTGAACACTGCCCCTACCTGTGAGCATCCTTAAAAACCCTTAACAAGCATAGTTGACATTCCGTGTTTCTTAGCTTAGAGAAACCACTCTGGTCTTACCCTTCCCTTCCTCTGTCATAGCAAGCACGAACCTTCTGCCCCATGCATATTGTCCACGTCAGCCTCCATTTATGCCCGACTTCAATAGCAATAGTAGTTCGGTAAAACATTGGTTTGCTAAATATTTATGTTGTTTACAGCAGCATCAATCTACTACCCTAGATATGTTACTATCATGCAGATGAACTCATAAAGTTCCACCAAACTAAAGTTTGAATTCAGAATATAAAATTAATGACTGATTCTCTCAGGTGTCAAAATTAAAAGTTTCTGTAAGCTCACACATCTCCATATAAAATTTACTATTCAAAAAATCTAATTTCATTATATTTTAATCTTATTTAATATATTAAAGTTATGAAACAGAAATGAACTACTAAACACTAAACCATATTTGACAATAACTAAAACATGAAATATAAAGATTAAGTTTGAGAAAACTTTTTAATAAAAAAAATATAATTTAAAAAGAAAATAAAATTGACTTTTTCAAAAGTTAAAACAAATTATATAAAATTTCTATAAATTTTTTTAATATTTGTTAATATTAACTTTCATTTAAATTAGTGTTAAGTGAAGAACTTAGTTTTATATTACTTCTATATTTTTATTTTTATTTTTTTGAGAAAACTTGTTTAAATATATCCTAATTGATTGAAAAGATTAATCTAGAATTGCTCGTATTTGCACGTTTATATGTATCAACATGATAAAATAAAACACACAAAATAATACTAAAGACAAGGTGGTACAATAAACATGTTGGTTTTTGTTTTATCTACACTAAAGAAAAGACTAGTGAAAACTTATACGACTTGTATGCTAGTGTTTGACATTTTTAAAAATAATCTAAATCATTATTAAATACTGTAATTAAAATTATAAACTAGATAATTTTTCACATTTTTAAATTCTTAATTAAAAATTACAAAAGAAAGAAACTCACATTTAAAATTTTTTAAAAGTATTTTAAGTCAGGTGTACAGATTTTTTGGAAAAATATTGTGTAAACTAAATGAGAGAATGTCATTATGATATTTAAATTTTTAATATTATAGGATTATATGTTATTTTAAATATTTAATATTAGTTGTTATTATTAAGAGATACATAATTCAAATATTATGATTATTTAAGTTTGAATTTAATTTCTGAAATTTTAATTTTCACATATTATAAATAAAGTACGTATATTTTTATACATTTTTATGATGAGACTATAAAAGCTAGCTTATCACTATATTTTACCTCTATTGGTAAAATGAATGATTAAAGCATAAACCTTACATTTCAAATATTAAATAGTTGTTTTCCCACAAATCAATTTTGGTGTTATTAAAGCATAATGAATTCATTATGAGATGTTGGTATGAAGTATTTTATTTTATTAATATAGAAAATATTTGAAAAAGTTGGCCAGAAGATACAAACTATGTGCTGCACAATAAATAGGCGAGGTGTCCTAGAAACAAAAAATAAATACTAGCAGCAGAAACACGGTGAAAACTAGTTACTAACAGCACATTAATAACTCATCTGATTTCCCTAGAAAATAGAAAATAAAAGAAAAATTACAAAAGTCTATAATTATGCATCCTTTTCCATAGCCTTCTGCCATGCAAAGAAAATTTGCAACCTATAAATACCACAACCTCCTTCTTCATCTACACACTTCAAAAACAAGCTATTTCATTGTAGTATTTCATTGTAGTACCAACTATTCTCTCAACAACATTATAACACAATGGATTTTTCAAAAAACTCGTATGAGTCTGACATCTTTTTTCATTCTAACCTCGCTTCTCGCTTTGACAGAAACTCTCTTCCCTTGTATGTATATGTTTTCCTTTCTCATTATGCATGCCTACTCCTTTTGTTATATAATCACTCTTTAGTTTGATTTTCTTTCTCCAAAGGTAATTTAATGAAAGTTGTTTTGGTCATATTTGCAGGTTTTCCATGCCTGAGGACTCCATGCCGAAGGAGGCTGCTTACCAGAACATACACGATGAGTTGCAGTTTGATGCTATTCCAAAGTTCAACTTGGCTTCCTTTGTCACCACTTCCATGGAGGAAGAGTGTAACAAGCTCATCATGGAATCCATCAACAAGAACTATGTAGACATGGATGAATATCCTATCACCACTGACCTTCACGTAATGATTTTTTTATGTTCTTTATAGATGAGATAATTTTACTTTTGGTGATTGAGGCTCTCACTAAATTTTTGAAAACAGAATCGGTGTGTGAACATGATAGCCCGATTGTTCCATGCGGAGGTTGGAGAAAATGAGAATGCGGTTGGAGTAGGAACTGTGGGATCATCTGAGGCCATAATGCTGGCAGGGCTTGCATTCAAGAAGTGGCAGAACAAGCGTAAGGCAGAAGGCAAGCCTTATGATAAGCCTAATTTGGTTACTGGTTCCAATGTGCAAGTATGTTGGGAGAAATTTGCCAGGTACTTTGAGGTGGAGTTGAGAGAAGTGGAGGTGAGAGAAGGGTACTATGTGATGGATCCTGCCAAAGCCGTTGAGCTGGTTGATGAGAACACTATTTGTGTTGCTGCAATCTTGGGTTCAACCTACAATGGAGAGTTTGAAGATGTCAAGCTCTTGAATGACTTGCTGCTACAGAAGAATAAGCAAACTGGGTAAGTAATGTTCCACTATGTAACGCTCCTTTCCAACTAAAGTGTTACTAATTTGGTAAAGTTGTGATATTACAGATGGGATACTCCTATTCATGTGGATGCTGCAAGTGGTGGATTCATTGCTCCTTTCCTTTATCCAGAGCTGGAGTGGGATTTCAGACTGGAATTGGTGAAGAGCATAAATGTTAGTGGACACAAGTATGGGCTTGTTTATGCTGGTATTGGTTGGGTCATTTGGAGGACCAAGGACGACTTGCCCCAAGACCTTGTCTTCCATATTAATTACCTTGGAGCTGACCAACCCACCTTCACTCTCAATTTCTCTAAAGGTCTTTCTTTACATACTATGTCTACTCCTTCCAAACCTTCATCACACCATATACTTACCTTTTCATATTCACTTGCAGGTTCTAGTCAGATCATTGCTCAATATTACCAGCTCATTCGTCTTGGCCAAGAGGTGAGCTCCTATAGTTCAATATTTCAATTATATTTTCTCTTAGAACTTGGATATATATACTTACCTCTCTTGTTGAATTTACTAGGGTTATCGGAGCATAATGGAGACCTGCAGAGAAAACGCAATGGTGCTAAAGGAAAATTTGGAGAAGAGTGGACGCTTTAACATACTCTCAAAAGACAATGGTGTTCCTGTGGTGGCATTTTCTCTGAAAGACCGAAGCCAGTACGATGAGTACAAGATATCAGAGATGCTAAGACGCCACGGTTGGATCGTGCCAGCTTATCCAATGCCACCAGCTGCACAACACATCAATGTGCTCCGTGTGGTGATAAGGGCTGAGTTTTCACGCACCCTTGCTCAACGCCTTGTGTTTGACATACGCAATGTGTTGCATGAGCTTGAAAAGATGCATCCCCCCATAATAGCCAATAACATTATGGAAGAGAACAAGATCTTAGTGAAGAGTGAAGTGAAGAAAACTGCAATGGATCCACACAAGGAAGTCATTGTTCAAGAATCCACCAAGCGTAAGAAAATCATGGCTGCCTGATTAGGGAGCTCTATCTAACTATGCCAACTAAAAAGGAGTCGTCCCTCATCCCATTCAAAATCCTCCTTTAACTATATTTATTTCCTTTCCAAAAATTTTGCTCATATCATTGTTAGTTTGTTTTGGTATGATTCCAGTCAATTGAGATATGTAATTCACTCTATGTATTTTTTATATTATTCCACTCATTAATCTTGTTATGAAAGATGAATTGTTATTGCCAATGTGAGATCGGGTTTAAAAAGGTACTCAAAAGAGAAAACGATAAGAAAATAAAATAAATTGCCTTATTGGCATTAATTGTTTTTTATAACTAATGTGAGAGTTAAAAAAATTATATACCGTTACATAAAACACTCCATAAAAAAAAAAAAAAAAAAAAAAAAACAAAAAAAAAAAAAAAAAAAAAAAAAAAAAAAAAAAAAAAAAAAAAAACATGGAACCAACTAAACTCATGCTAAAAAAACATACAAAACAAAAACAAGAAAAAGATAAGAGAGACATTAGAAAAGCGATCACCAATTTGTAAGATTAGAATGACCAAATTAATTAAATAAAACTGTAATTAATAGATTATTTAAAATTTTAATATAAGATAAATTGAATTTATAGGTTATTTAAAATTTTATGAAAAAAATACTTTTTATAAGATTACATTTTATATTTTAGTATCTTTTATTTTTTATTTTTTAGTATCTTTTAATTCTTTTACTGTATAGTTTTCACTATCTTTTCCTGTGTATATAGTAAAAAGAACATTTTCACTCCCCCTCTCTTTTATGATAGGGAAATTAAGGGTTTCTGTGAATTTTGTAGTTTTTTTGAATTTTAAAAATATAACTTTTATCTTTCATTATATAATTGACTAAAAGATTAATTAAGATTAATAAAGTAAAAGATAGAATATAAATAATTAAATTAGTTAATTTGAATCAATTCATAGATAATTAATGTATATATTATTTGAATATTATTATTATTATTAACAATAACATGGAAGGGGGATTTAAATACTAAAAAAAATCAATTATTATATTAGATAAAATTTTGAAACTCATTCATTCTCGCCACAACCACCAACCTTGATCAAGCCACCCAAGCCCTCGACCACTCTTCTCACACCTTTCCAAATTCTCAGTTCTTCATTGTTATTTTACTCACCGTTACCTTCTTTCTCTATTACACTCTTAGGATTATTTTTTTTCTTTTAGAAAAAAAAATTATTGTAGTTTTACAGTGCAAGATATTATAAAATAAGATTAATTTTATATAAAAATATTTTATCAATAACTATATAAAAACACACCAAAAATATCTTCTATCATAAACAAAGAGAATTTAAGATGAGAGTAAATTCACACAAAATGATATAGTAGCACGAGAAGAGACCATCAATTAGTAAGATTAAAAGGATCCAATAAGATTAAGAAAGCAGTAATTATTTAAAATTTTAATACAAAATAACTTAAATTTGTAGATTATTAAAACTTTATAAAAAAAACTTTTTACACGGTTACCTTTTATTTTTAACTATATTTTACTTCATATATATGCTAAACAGAAAATTTTCACTTTCCCTCTTTCTTGTATGGAGGGGAAAATAAGGGTTTGTGCAGACGTTGTAGATTGTTTTGAAATTTTTCAAAACATATAACTTTAATCTTTCATCATATAACTTAATAAGAATCTAATACAGTTGCATAAAATAAAAAAGAATTTGTTTCTATAAGAATATATCGCTATAATACTATGCATTTTAATTAAGCAATAATAATAATAATTAAATAAAAAGCAATTGATAAAATTAATTCTTAAAATTATGTCGTTATATTAGTCTTTAACACTAAAATCACTACAAGATAATCTATCCATATATAATTACTATACATATTAGTTTTGTTAGAGAAACTTTAAAATCATATTTAAATTATTATTATAATTAATAATAATAGTATTAATAATATGATTAATAAGAAGAATATTAATAATAATCTTCAACTATTTTTTTTATTCAGATACGCAGGCCGAATCAAATAAAACAAGTCACAACACGTGAAAGAAAAATACATCCACTAGATTATTGACCTAATATTAATAATTGAAAAACCAAGATAAGCAAATACAGTAAAAGAAAAATATGAATATAACTAAAACAAAGGGACAAAATAGAATGTAGTAAAATAAGAGATCATTTTTATTAAACCTCAAAAAATAACATACAGTTCCTAAATTAAGATTAATATTAATATTTGTAGTTTTACAAACTACAAATATGTACAACATTTCATTTGTTTAATAAACACAGAAAAATGTCTCAATCAACTGCTAGGTCTTTGTTGTCTTCGAAAATTGGATCTCTATGTGGTGATTCAGATTGTGATGCAAGCTATTCTGCATGCTTCTTCACATCCCTGAAATTGGAGAATGATATATACAAAAGAATAAATATTGATGCAAAATTTAGAGAGAAAAAGAGTGTAGATTATGAGATGTAAAAGTAACTGACATGCAACGAGGAATGTGACATGCTGAGTCTGTACAATTCCTTGAGTGTAAAGTTATTCCTTGCCAAACCTTCTTACAATTTTGGCATCCTCCAGAAACTCCAACAGTACAGCTACTGGCATGAGCAAACAACTTCTTGATTTTAAGGCAGTAGGGGTAAGTGCATGGTTGAGCTTGAGTTGAATGACACTGGGATGCGTGCTTCATAACATCCAGCAGTTCTTGCAACTGCATGGTAAGGCTAGCTCAGCAAGCATGCATGCATGCATATTATATCATAAGAACGGAAAATAAAACTAAAGTTCATACCATTACTGTGTTCTGCTTTGACTCTTGACTTCCTAAAGGAGATTTTGTTGTTGAACAAGCTTCACTCAACGTGTGTGCATGGCATTTAGCACCTCTTGCGGTATGGCATGCAGAGCAGACAGTGAAGTCAGGGCAATTCTCACATTTCCAGTAACACTGGCTAACAATGCGTTTACAGCAAACGCGACAAATTGTTCCAACAGTCGTTTGAGTAGGGTTGCTCAAAGAATGGAGGATCATCATTGAGGAAAACTTGGCTCGACGGAGTGAATCAAACTGAAGCCTATTCCTTTGGCAAAAGCTAAGAAACTTATATCTGGAGTCAAATAATTCATTAAAGATGATATCTTTCTCCTTAGTTGTATCACAAGGGATGTGTCCCACAAGGACCTGGAAGTAGAGGCACACAATTCAAATATGTATGGTGTTTCAAAAACTCACCAAGGGTTGATGAGAAAATCCTATGAACTTAAAGGTTTGGAAGGAAGTACCTGAAAAAGTTTGTGACTCTCGCCTTTGACAGAAGTGTGTGAATCAAAGGTGTGACATCTGAAATATCATATGAAAGGCAAATTAAGTAAGCCACTTTTGTTTCTTGTCTTGATATCAAATATAAAGCAGAAAGCTTAGCAGTAGTATGTAACATAAAATATACTAGGGCTGAAAGGGGAAAAGTAGTTCAAATACTTGGTTTTTAAGGTATCCTCTCCTTTCACACTCCTGAAATATCTTGCACTCCTTGCAAAACCATCGCTTTCCACACTCTATCGCTTTATGGCAGTGGATGCAAACATACTGAAGTTGAACTACCATAAAATCTTCCTTGAAAGGTGATATGGTTTCTCCCAGCTGTGTATAGGGTGGTAAAAAGCAAAAGAAGAAAGATCAAGTAACAGCTAATAAATATGGAACAACATTTCATTCAAACATGTACAAAAGCATATATATCGCAGGATTACACTACACTAAGGAAACTGTGAAGAGCTAATATAATAAATAGACGAGGGTTAGAAACATACTTTCTGCATCACCAGAATGTCTTTGGCAGTTCTTTTTGAAAGATTTACATATCCCATCGACTTTAAAGATCTATTTGGTATTAATTTCAACATCTTACTACGGTCTCCTCCGGTAGATTGTTCAATCTTTCTGGCTTCATCCATTGCAGCGCCAGACCAAAAGTCCCCGTCAAAGTAAGGCAAACGAGCAGCCGTTACCTTGGATTCACGTTTTCCCGTAGGAAGAAAGAAATAATCATATATGTTAGATAAACCAACAACAATATCTTCTTCAGCAGCCTTTGTTATTGCTGAATGATACCTGCATGAATCAAACAAACAACATGTATCTATACATTACTCAATTGTTACATACAAGTGCTAATTTTTTGAACGATGATGAAATTAATAAAAGAATCATATAACACCACTGCAATAGCACAACACCTACATGTAAAGTAAACACACATAACGAGAAAGAAAGACATACCAATGTCGTAGTTGATCTTTCTTCGGAGTTTTTTGAGATTTAGGATGACAATAGAATATGAAATCGTCTCCCTTTGTAGGTGGACAGGACCATATATAACAAGTTGTAAACCCTCGTTTCTTGCAAAAATCAAGATATCCAATCTGAGAACAGAAAAAGCACATGAATGGAAGAAATTGGTTGCTGTTACTGCTTACCATGTCAATTAATTGGTATAACAAAAGATGTTTCCTTACAAAAATACAAAGCACATAATTGGAAACTAAATTTTGAAAACACGTACCAATATCTCGTGGTAGACGAAGGTGCGGAGAGATTCTGTAGCCGATATCTTCATTTCCGGCCTAAAATACTTAACAGAATCGAGATATGAAATGTATACAGAACGCTTATTTGGATAGTCGCATTCTGAGCCAAACTCTTGAGTATACATTGCAAATAGACATACATCCATTCCATCAATATGTTGAAACAAAAGAATAACCTGAAACAGAAGTAAATATCGTTACTACAAACAGTTTAATTAGAAATAAATATATTTATTGATTAATCACTTTACTTACTTTTGATGAGCAAGACAACTCTGTGAGATAATTATCCTTATCAAAGATGTCGAGAAATTCATTCTTCACTTCAATTTGTTTATCAATAGATAATACAACTCTAACAAAAAAATTGTCTTTCACAAAACCCTAGCAATTTGAGTCACAGGAGTCAAATCAGAAAAGATAAACTTTTTAATTTAATATGTAAGAGGGTTAAACAAAGTGTACCCATGCATGCTCAAACATAGCTAATTAAAATTTTTTACTTCAATAGTCTTACCTTTTTTTCTGGATTTTTATTCTCCTCAACTTTTAACCCAAATTTACTGAGCCTCTTAAAAAGTCTCTCCTCTATGTGGTCACTAAGTACGGTTTTTGGCAAGTCTTTAGCCATAAGAGGTACATGCACATAATTTCTATTTTCATTTAGGCAACATAAAAGGCATATATAATCAGCACTGTTATCCAAATCACTTGTATGGTTATACAGTGCACATATTTGATGTTGCCACCTTTTGCATTTACTACATTCAACCTACTGGAGAAAACAAAACAACAGTAATCATATGTGAGTTTCAAATTTTCATAAAAATAAAGTATAGTATAAAAACATTATTAAACTTACTGCTTCTTCACATTCTCTATTATTTTTTATTTTGTGAAGATCTGTCTTGGAAATAGTTATCCCATTGAATGTGATGTTCACACCTTGGGCAGTCTTATAGCATGTAGTGCAAAAGCAATTTTGTGTATCATCTTCTTGTCTTATGTGGTAATAATATGCATTATGCCTGATGTTGATGCCGCAACAAAAGCAATAAATTGGTTGGGGGCATAGTGTTTCCATTGAACATAATTGACATTTGTAAGCATCACTTTTTGATTCTCCCTACATCATATCCTGTTAAGAGAAAGGGTCAACTTGTATATGTTCAACAAATTCAAAAAATAAACTTGTCAACTATTGAACAAAGAAGTCATGGAAAAGAAAGAAGACAAATCTTAATAGAATATTTGAGAGAAAAAAAAATATCATACAATAAAGATATCTAAGCAAAGGATACACGTAATATTATTGAAACAAATCAAGGTAACGGAAAAAAAAGTAAGAGATGTTATAATGACCTTTTTGAGGCTTATAATGTGTTCTTCTATTTGACTTCTTGTTAAAGAATTACTTGAGGAAACAGTATTAACAGTTGAATTTGTCCTCTTTTCTTTTTCTTGAGAATTTAGTTCAATGACTTTCTTTGTAACATTGAAGTCATCTTGGTTGAATTCTCTTTTTCCTTGTTTTTCCTTTGCATTTGAAGCCATGGATTCTTTGCAATCAGTTTCAGTTTCCATATTGCAATCAGATTCCGTGATAGCATCCACTAGTTGTTGTTGTTGACTTTCACATCATGTTTTTTCCTTGGTCCCTCTGAATTTGACATGTTATGAGCTTTCGTACCTTCGTATATAATTGTTTCGCTCTCAATAGGTTGACCAAATGTAACATCCATTAAATCATTTTTTATCTCACTGTTGCTTTCAGAAACAAAAGCTAGGTTTGTAATCTGTTCCAGCTTGCACTCCGTTGCAGACCCAACCTTTCTTCTTTTGGTCAGTGGTAGCATGAATTCAGTAGGGCAATCATTTTTTCTTTTAACCGAGCTCAATCTATTAAACTCTAAGTGATCCTTAGAAATACCAACTTCTTTCCACGGTTCACATATATAACAATCATCATTTGTATAAGTTTCAAAAGGTTTGTGATTCTGTTGAAAATCTTGCTTCTGGTATTCGTCTTGCCTTATATTTCTAGGGTTGCTGGAGCCCGGAAAATGATCGAATACTTCTGAAAATTCAAGCCATACATTATATATTAAATTAATAGTTTTAGAAAAGGTAAAACAAAAAACAAAACATGGTACCGGTAATAAAATCTGAAGTACAAACCAAATGACTTGGAACTTGATTCCGAATTGCTTCTCGCAACAGATGCAGCAGGAAACATAGAAAGCACATTCAAATCAGTGTATTTCGGGATCGAGGACAACCCTTCTTTCGGGAAGTCATATGTATTATCTACAGCAACTGCACAAAAGTCAGTTGCATTAATGCAAGGATGAACGACTCTCTGTAAAGCATTTCCTTGTACACTTATATTAGACCAAGAATGCAATGAGTCAGAAGAGGACAACATCTTAGATGTGCCAGTAATACAGTTGTTTACTTGACAACTTTTATTTGCACGCAACTCACTGACTTTTGTCTTTAATCGCTGCAGCAATGTCTGCCTATTCATATACTCTTCCTGCTATGCCAAACATGTAAGAAGAAAATTCATGAATAAATCCCCGAAGCATAGATAGTTTCATGCTTAGATAGTTTCAAAACATACCTGTGAAACAGCATCCATAAATAGCTGGTTTTCCAGAATATTTACAGTATCATATAACGGCCTTTGCTCGAAGTGCATTTTGGATATGAAAAATTTAAAACTATAAGTAAACTTTAGTTAGTCTCAACTTAATGACAACTTTGTGATGAAGCAAATGTTAGCACTAATAACTTCAGTATCTTTATATCTTATAGGGATAAAATTTATAAAGTTCAAGGCATGACATTTCTAATCATATTACGGTAGTTGCTAATTTCAGGATGCTTACGCCAGTCAGAGAACATTCTAACTTGATTACTTATATTATATTGATGACTTGAATCAAAACCTCTTGCAAAGGAAGGTTTGCGACAAATGATGAAGAATATTTTGGTTTATATTTGTTGAGATTCCCAGTATTAGAACCTTTGACATGCATTGTCTTGCTTATTCTGCAAGAATTATAAGTCACTATAAATTGTTAGTGAGTGTTGAAAAATACAATATATGCATTGATATGATATCTTTACTTGAAAGACAAAGAACAGTCAATTTATGACAACCAACCAGACAAAAAAATTGGATTATTAAATGTTAAACTTTTTAAAATTGAAAATGAGTACCTAACACTCTCTAGGAACATAAATTGCTATTAGGGTTTATAAATGAAAATCGTATATTATGATTGCATAGTCATCAAATGCGGAAGATTAGAACACGTAGATGAAAGGAAAAAAATCATTGGTTGGCACCTTATATATCAAAAAATGTCATGCAATAGAATCTAAGAAGCATATATACAACAATTATCTAACATCTATAATAAGAGATATCATAAAGGAAGACTACTTTTATTCTAACAATTTTTACAAATAACTTATCAAAATCAAATTTCTTTTGATTCTTTATTATCAAAAGTCACACCATCACAAAATTATAAAAATAAAACTTTGAACAAAACACATGAATTTTAAACTTAATAAATTGTCACTCCAATCAAGAATACATTTTATTTCATTAAAAGATTTCTCTTCAAAATCAAGAAACATCAAGATTCCGTAAAGAAAAAAAGATTTCTCTTACAAATCAAGATATATAAAGAAACACAACAACAACCAATTTCATATTCATTCCATGTAAAAAGAAGACTTTGTCCATAAAAGAATAAAGAAATAAATAAACGAAGAAAACTAAAACAGAGAAAAATAAATTATATAATAGCAAAACAAAGAAAAAGGACAAAAAAAAATGAAAGTACCTTTAAGATGAGAAGAAGATAAGAGAGTCATTAGAAATCACCAATTTGTAAGATTATAGAATGACCAAATTAATTAAATAAAACTATAATTTATAGATTATTTAAAATTTTAATATAAGATAAATTGAATTTATAGGTTATTTAAAATTTTATTAAAAAAATACTTTTTATAAGATTGCATTTTATATTTTAATATCTTTTATTTTTTATTTTTTATTATCTTTTAATTCTTTTACTGTTTAGTTTTTACTATTATTAACAATAACAATGACATGGAAGGGATTAAAATCTGAATATTATACGTATATAAAAAAAACATCAATTATTATATTGGATAAAATTTTGAGCCTCAATCATTCTCACTACAAGCACCAACCTTGATCAAGCCACCCAAGCCCTCGGCCACTCTTCTCACACCTTTCCTAATTCTCACTTTTTCATTGATCTTTTTAGTCACCGTTACATTCTTTCTCTATCACACTCTTAAGATTATTTTTTTTTCTTTTAGAAAAAAATATTCTTGTAGTTTTGCAATGCAAGATATTGTAAAATAAGATTAATTTTATATAAAAATCATTTACCAATAACTTATCATAATAAAGTTTGTTTCTTCCTTTGTTATCATATCAAATGCTATTATCACAAATTAAAAAATAAACTTTAAACAAAACAATACATGAATTTTAAACACAATAAATCGTTACTACAATAAAGATATATTTATTTCATCATATAAAGAAAATCTCTCTTTAACATCAAGAAACACTAAAACAATAAATATTATATTCATTCTAAAAGCAAGCACAAATTAATCTTAAAATCTAATTGTTGATTTTATTTAATTAATCATAATATTAAAAAAAGAAATCAATTGAAAAAAAATCGAATTTGGGAAAAAGAAAAGTACCAAAAGGATTTTGTATGGAAAAGAATAAAGAATAAAGAAATAAATAAAAAAAGAGAGATAATAAATTATATAACAATAACAAATTGAGAGTAAGAAAAATCTAGAGTGAGAGTCTATATTTCAATTACCTTTAAAGAATGTGTTTGGATTTCAAGATGAATTTGAAAGAGAGGAAAATGATAAATTTAAGATGAAAAAAAGTAGCATGTGAGATTTGAATTAAGAAAAATATGATGACAGTGAAAGAAAATGAAATGAAAGTTTATGAGTAATATGATGAATGTAAATGAAATTTAAATTTTTTTTTAATTGATAAAATTGGAATATTACAATTTTATCCCTATGATTAAAATTAACTTAAAAATAAAATATGATTAATTATTTGTAAAAAATTAATTAATTCTTAATATTATTATTTGGTAAATTTATTTTGATTATTATTTTCAGAATTTATTATTATTATTATTTTATAATTTTATTATTATAATTATTATTTTTTATTACATTATCATTTTATAAATTTATTTTGGTTATTATTTTTTAATATCATTATTATAATTATTATTTATAATTTTAAATATTATTATTTTTTAAATTTTTTATTATTATTATTTAAATTATTAGTTTATCGTTATTATATTTATTTATATTATTATTGTATTATATAATATATAATATTATATTATATATTTATTTTTTATTATTTCTCTTTAAAATCAAGAAACATCAAGATTCCATAAACAAAAAAAAAAAAAAAAAATATTTTTAAAAAAAAAAAAAAAAAAAAAAAAAAAAAAAAAAAGTTTATATTACATTTTTAAACTTTTTTTTATATTAAATTGAAAAATCAATATCGTTCATCAACAGAGAAATCTGGTTCGGCTGGTTTTAGCAGAGAGGAGACAACTCCAGAACCTGTGGGAGAAGAGACATGAACAATTTTCCTAGTACTCCTGGCCACCCTTTTGGCATAGGTTGGTGTCCCAGGATCAGCATTGTCACTGGCCCTGGCCCTTAGTTCAGCAAGTTCCTTCCTCTTCTTATGCCTTCTCCACGCGGCTTGAACGAAACACGCAGCCCAGGTTCTCCACTGGTACGAATAAAACCTGAATTTGTGTCTCAGCTGTTTGCTGTGCAGTCTTCTGAACTGTGACGCCACGAATTTCAGGTCTTCCGCTATCAGTGCAAAGGCCTCCACTTCCGAGATCGCTTTCACTGTTCGAGTCGACGAAGGGAGGATCACACTGGGCCGTGGGTCCAGGGCCCAAGTCAGAAGCTCCTCGCCGCAGAACTCACCCGGCCCAATACGGCACGAGTTGAAGAACCCGGCCCGGCCCCCGTTCGTGGTGTAGGAATCAAGATGGCCTCGGATTATGAAGAACATCTCATTCACAGGATCACCCTCCCGCACAAGGAACGTCCCCTCCGTGCCCAGTGCAGGCTTCAGCCTTTCACAGATTGCATCCAACATTCTCTCGTCCATTTGATCAAACAAGGGCACCTGTTCATAACCAGGGATCAAAAAAATTTTACCTTTTAGTTAAGTTAAATTTCATTTATTCTATGGTACCAACATTTTTTTTCATTCTATCTTCACTAGTTATTGTAAAAAGATTTAATTTTGAAAAGTGGGTATTCTGTTGTGAAGCTGGGACTTACTCCTCGGACTAGATCAAGACAAAGGTGGCGTTTGATGTCTCTCTGAAGATCCACGGGGAGTCCTTTGAGAAGGGCTTCTTCATCTACTCCTCGTGTGGCCAGCCATTTGTATTGGTCGTATTTACGCACGGATTCTCTTAGTTCTGGAGGTAGTTGTCTGTGATGCATCCATTGTTCTGTATCTGTTCTTTTCACCCTCCACTCTTCTAAGCGAACAGTGGTTGATTGGAGATATGTCTGCAAAATTCAACTTCTGTTGTGTGTATTACATTCTAATAATGGATAAAATACAGGTAAAAGCTGCGTCATGCATGCTTTAATTACCTGCATATTACCAATCAGCAACGCAAAAAGAACCAATCCAAGAGTTGCAATAACAATAGCCACCATTATCTCTCCAACATATGTGCTGGTAAGAAGGCCTTGTCCCAAGGAACTGCATCCTCCAAGCAGAAAAGCATTAGAGTCCACAAGAGTAAAAGAGCTTCTTGTAAGCCATGAAAATTTTGACATAATTGTTATAGAAGCTTAACTAAGGTGTAAAAGATGATAATAAGGTAGAACAACTGCATAACACTTGCCTCAAATTCCTTAGACCCCACCACAGGCAGAAAAAGTATTTGTTGAAGAATGCTGAGGATGTGACTTCGGAAGTCACGGCATCAGCGTATATACCAAACTGATAGAAGTCATCTTTTGCACTTGGTGAGCATAAATTTGTGATATTACTTGCTATAAACCAGGAGACTCTGTGGGCATCTTTAACCCTGTGGCAGTCAAAGAATCCATCTTGACAAAATGACTTCTCCAAATCGCATACACTTCTCCAACATGCTTCTTGTCGTTCGATTGATAGAAGATACCAGCAAGCCCCTAAAATCTTTTTGGAATATTTCCCATTCAAAAACCAAAATAATAAAAAATAGGCTGCATAATGTTGCCATGAGCTAAAATATTAACCACACTGTAGTTCGATTTTGAAAGAAAACAAAATTTGATTTGTATTAACTCTTTTCTCTTAAATGCGAGACTTAATTTTCTGTAATAAACATGATAACATAAGGATTAGGCTTCAGCTGCATGAGCAATCAAGAAAATGTAGTTTTAATTTCAGCTACTTACATGGCTAGCCAACATATAAAGCATTAGGTTGTAAGCAGCCCCTGCCCATGCTGTTTCTGTCACCACCCCTGTAGCTTTTACTATTTGTGATGACAGTGGAAAAATCAAAACTAGCCTCGGAAAATATTGGAAAACGATAAAGAAGCGAAGGACATTTTTTGTGTTGCCCATGGTTGAACCTTTAAGAGTTGGTATAATAATCCAAATTAACACCTGGAATCAACGTAGCAAAAAGGCATATTTAGCATGTCAAAGCACCATTACTTAAAATTTTGAAGCTCAAAATTTTACCCTTAATTTTGTGCAAAATATGTGTTCCTACACTTTTTTTTTTGTAATGAGAAAGAAAATTTTCAACGAGGTACCTGAGGAAGGGGCAGGGCAGCAACAAAGTCTAACCAGAAACTCTTGCGAAGGTACCTAACTGCAATCTTAGAATATCCTACAACAAGTTCTCCTCTCCCAAAAACCCTTGAAGAAGGAGCAACAAAAGCCGTACGAAACTTCAACAAAATCTGAATCACGTAGAAGACATCCCCCACTGATCTTACCAAAGTGAGGATAACCTCAAGAGTTACTCCAATATCAATGCACAATTCATCTCGAACCACTGGCAGATAAAGGAACAAAGGGTCCACAAACAAAGAAACTAAACATGCTACCAAGAAAATCTTGTTCCATCGGTGTATGGTTTGTCCCCTAGGATCTAATACTCTTCGTTTGACTCTGTCATAGTCTTCTGAGAACACTCTTGACAACATTCTAGCTTTCAAGAACTTCCCCGTCACCTTTTTCTTAGCCATTTTGGAACTAGGCTCAGGTATTTGTGTCCCATCAATGTGGTATTTGATCTTGAAACCGTTATCACTGTTACTTTCAGGAAATTTAGCTAGCTCCGGATCATCTTCAAACCTAAAATATGCAATGAAACTTATAGTTAAATGCTAATGAAAAAATAGATTTATCAAGCAACTCAATCTCAAAGCATGCTTTTACTGTTGAAGGGTATAGTTGAAGTTTAGTAATCTATTTATAGTCTAAGCTCAGAAGTAGTAATAGTAGTACTAAATAGCTTGAAACTCGAAAAATACAATAAAGGAAACGAACCTTGCAGATCTCGAATTATCAAAAGCCATTTCGATTCCAGAAGTATCAAGCTCTCCTCAATAAAAAATATGAATCTGGAAGCAATTTAAACACTGAAACTTGATTTTTCTGTCAAATGTTTGTTGATTATCCAAAAGCACCAGCAGTGATTGCAGCAAGAAAGTGCAAATCGTCAAAAGCATAAAAAGGAGATGCCAACAAACAATAGATTTGGTTTCTTACAGTTATTCCAACAAAAACTGAGGCAGATTCCCGAACATTTCCCTCTGCCACAAGCAAAGCCATGCCACTTTTGAACCAGTTTCTCACATCTGCATCTCTTCCACTTGCTTCTTGATTTTTCCCCGACCAACTAGAAACCAGTTTGAGGATTCAAACACAAATGGGTCATTCGAGCAATGCAGAGCGAGAGGAGTAGTATATTCATTTGCTTGTAGTTGTCACCCTTCCCTTAAAAGTGGGGGAACGTGTCTAACCGAGATTTATTTATAAAAAAAATGCAAACATAATTCTGAATAAAAATATTAAATTAAATAGCTTTCTGTGTACGGAAAGATCAATTCATTTGAACAGTAGAAATGGCTAACTGGGTTTTACTTCATTAACTAAGTATTATTTATCAATTATCTCAGACTTTTGTGAGAGAGGATTACACCTTATGCTGCTGAAAGTTAACATTTAGACAAATACAACCTTAAGAATGAATGCAAGTTTTTTGTTTTTGTTTTAGTTTACTTTGATGTTTGATATGGTGGCAATTAGGAAGCATCCACGTTGAGGAAGGGAAGAACCATGCTTTATTATAACACTGGCACGCTTTTCATCATCAAGGAATGAATTTTATTTCATTTGTTACTTTGGATTTATGTGATTTTCATCATCTACATGTTTATTCAATGATTATATATCATTCGATCCAATCGAATCCAAGTGGGATAAAATTAAGAGAAGAGTTTAGTTCGGCTGGTAAGTAGGGCCGTGGGGATCATACACCCATGCAAGGGTTGCTGCTTCCCTTCCAACCAAACAAAGTTGCTTTAAGAGAGAGAGAGAGAGGTGAATTGTTAACATATTTTAACGTGCGAATGATCCGAGGAAGAGTTGACTGCGTTAGATACGCTGCTATGGAATCTGGACACGTGTTGCATCCTTGTAATTCTAACACACACACTCCCAGACCCAGCTCAGGTTCCCATTGCCATAATTGGCGCTGAATCACTACTCTCCCACTTTTCACTTTTCATTACTCGTACAAAGTACGTCTCAATGTGACAATTTGTAATGTTTTATCGTTTCTGTAAAAGAGTTCTATGTAATTTGAAACACACAAATTCAATCACAAGAATAGTTCTATTATCATAAATATTTGCTCATTAATTTTTCCAAAAAGACTTTTCCTCTAAATGCTGTCATTTCAACTTCTTCTTTCGAATGTGTTCGAGCCTTTTCATCACGTCTTAAGATGAAGTTTGATGCGTTTTCAACGTTTTTCAGTCTCTTCAGCCTCTCTTTTTGTTGCATCTGAGCCTCCACTGTGTAATAATGAAACTAAGTTCATTGTTGTGCTTTTTTGAAAAATGAGTAAGGTGGAAAGGGTTTAGAAGCAGCCCTTGTGAGAACGTTAAATTGAATTGCGATTGGTTGTACCTTCCGATGGATAGAAGTATCAAATTGTCGGCTAAGCTCAAGTACAGACTGGATCCATGCTGGAAGACTCATCCCAAGGATTTGGCAAGATTTTTTATGCACGAGGGTTGTGACCCCACGTGTTGCCATTTCTATCTTCATATATTGTAAACAACACACTCTGCATCCACTGCCATAATCCTGTTCTTAGTTTAGTCTCACTATTAATTACATGTTTGTAGGAGCCTTTTCCTCAAGCAACCATGCACTTTTTAAATGTAAAGTTTAGTTTATGCACTTTTTACATGTTCAGATTTTCATGATCAATATATTATAATAAATACTTTCCCCGGAAACAAATTTATATGTCAAATGTTGAGGTTCTAGCAACAACCAAGTAGCAACATTTCTCTTGAAAAGTTAAATTAGTTTTCACCCCCAAAATGAAAATCCCAAAGTACATATTTTGGACAGAATAAAGCAGCAAAGAGTAGATACTAGAGTGGAGGAGGGCCACACTCGAAGAGGGGAGGAAAACAGCAACTAAATAGACCGCAGCAGCACAGAAACCATAAGCTGGAAATCATATAAAACCAATACACTATCAATTTCACTTTCATGTTACATTCCTATAGTTTAGTTTAATGATAAATATGTAGTTGCAAAACTTAAGCAAAGAGAAATTCAAGTTCGTTACCATGAATCTAAGAATCCTCCTCCAGGGGGAGCTGCACTCAGCAACGGTGTGGTTGGAGGAGGAGGTGGATCCATCACATAAACTATGCATACGAAGGTTACCTTACGGTTCAATGAGTAAGTCATATGCAGGTTTCTTATGTACTAGTCCAAGATCCAAACCATACATTCCTCAAGTCACACTCTCATCTACCGTTCAAAGACTCATTCAAAATCACATATGCCACCCCAGCTAACACATTAACTTTGTCAAGCCAGTCCTAATTTAGGAAAGTTGCTCACAAGCAACCATTCTAATTTATTTGACTCAGGACATAGAATGTAGTAATGTACAGAGTCTCATGGGTCATTGTTTATCTGTTCACACGTGATATCAATCCAATTATTGGTTGACACTCACCAACCCGTGAAATAACACAACTCTTAAAGTGTTAACAAAAGAAGATTATCACGAGAATAAATGATATGGTATTAGAAGTAATTTATTTTAATTTTAGAAATCACGAATGACAATAAAAAAAAGGACCATAAGAATGTAACCTATCACATTGGAACAAACTTTCAACGTTTGAAACTTCATGAGATGTTTCTTCTTACGATATGATTGTTATTGTCATCATCTTCGTTATTATTATTGTTCCCACTTTCTTTATTTTCATCTTCATCCTTTTTTTCTCATTTTGACGTTTTTATTTAAAGACATATGTGAGATTGTGAAGTCCAATTCTTGTTTCATTGTCCATTCTTCTTCAAATGTAACAAAATTATTAAAGTGGATCTCCTTAAACTGATGTTCCTCCAAACTATTTATCTTTTCTTTCACTATCCTTTGTGTTTATTGCTTAAGGGAAATGATTTTAAAATTGAGTTGTTCATTTTACTTCTTTAGATCTTCAAAAAGATTAGACACATTTTCATAATTATTTTGTTACTTCACAATAATAAATTAAAGAGAAAACTAATTTTCTTGATGTAATTTTGCATTGTCTCAACAAAGTTATTTTGTTGCAAATCATTAAGAACCTAATTTTATTTTTATAGATTCCATGTCACGACTTATACTAGAGTTCAAGACTTTCAACTCTTGTATTGTAGCTCTAAGCTCATATGTTTCAAAGTGAATAATTTGAGTGGCCAAGCTTTTTATGCAACAAATGTGTGTCGTCTACCTTGCTTCCAAACGCCTTTTCCTCTTTTTTTTCTTCTATTTAATAGAAAAACTTTTATCTTTCATCTGGATGGTCATAACCTCACTTTCAGATTGGTCAAATTTTTTATACTTCATTTTAAAACTAGAGAATATGTCAGCCATATCATCTTTCCCACACTCAATAGAATTTGACATATATAGTTCAAGTACAAATAGAACATCTGAAATATATATCTAAAATATATTTTGTACTTGAAGGAGTCTCAATAGACACAAGCAACTTACAACAAAGAGTTGTTCCTCCGTCTCGTGGTAGTGTTGGATAATCTAAGTAGCATATCCTTATTGCTTTTTGTTTGTTTTTAATAAACTTTCTCCGTGTACCCAAGTTCGTTACCGACTTTTCATCTAGTGTATGGTTTGAACCAATAAAAATTTAGTATGATTTTTCTTTTTTGCAATATGAGCAGGGTGGAAACTCTTTCCAACTTTTACCCTTGTTATTATCCTCAAACTTCTCCCTTTTATCACCAACATTTTTTCCGTTGTTGGACTTTACCTTTGGTATGTGTTATTAGACACTTTCCATTTATTCCATTTGATGCTTAGTGACTTGTAGAGCATTCACAAGTTTTGTCACGGAAAAATCATTATTCTCTTATGGAGAAGAGATTTTTAATTAAAACCTCTCAAGAAGACATACTAAGATTTTCTCCACACGTTGATTACTCAATTCTTCACCAAGCAACCTTGTACGTGTTACTGCCTTTAGAAGTCAGTTAGTAAACTCTTTGATATATTTACTTTCCTTCCTTTTGATTGATTCAAACTCTCCTATCATATTTAAACCTGTATCTTTTTCATTCTATTACTTCATTATTGACATTCCTCCTTTAACATTGACAAATTATTTTAATTTATAAAATCCAAAAACAATAAATGATAAATCTAAGTTTGTTGTCAACTGAGCCTCGCGTGTCAGTAAGTTCAATTCAATTAGTTCAGAGGTCAATGTTAATATTTTATTGCTAATTACAAGTTTACTTATGACAGTACAAAAATACCACATTCGAATTCTTCAAATAAAGTACAACCTGAATCATCTATCCCTTTTCTATACAACAGTACATCAAATTTATTTCCGTGATATCTAAAACTATGCACAGGAAAGTGAAAAATAAATAAATTAGATAAGCATATTCTCAAGGCTAGAGTGTGAACCATACACAATATGGGGTATTATAAGCGAAAGAGTTGTACTATAGTCCATAACATGAATTCATCAGACTTCTGCCTATGCTTTCATCAAGGGAAATTGCGGTTTGTCATGAAAAATGATTCGAAACGAGGCTCAGTTAAATCTACCATTTCCTCCTCTGATGCATGCCAGCTCTCACCCTTTGGACTAAAGAAGATCAAACTCTCCATTTGCTCACTTGAAACTGTATTTGCATCTTTATTTTCCTTCCCAACATTAAGATTGTGGTCAACACCTGATGGCAATAAATTACAAATTGGAAATATACTTGATGGAGCTTGTCTTTGATTCTCCAAGTCCTCCGGTTCCTTTACATGTTCAGCAAGAGAAGACTCAGGATATGGTTTATTCTTATTACAAGGTGAGGATTATCTATAATGGAAGTTGATTTAAGTGTAACTATCGGACAAGCAAAATATACATGTTTTGAAAATTAAGAAACATGTCCAAACTAGAACACCTGAAAAAGGCTCACTGGAATGTTTCTTCTCCTTCTAGATCTGTCTGGGGAGATACTGGAAAGAATTTGAACAACTTCAGTCATAGTTGGCCGAGTGTCAGGATCCAACAGCAAGCACTCCTTAGCTAAGTATGCCATTATATGCAGCTCTTCTTCTGGGAAGTTTCCTTTCAACTGTGGATCAGCCAACTCGGTTATTACTCGCCTGCTATCCTTTAAGCGAGGAGTTGCCTAAAATATAAGTTTGACAAGTTAAGTCAATATTTTTTGAAGTTTCATAATATATTTTATAGTGCAATTGATTAAGCAGGCTACAAGAAGTTCAAACTGAAGATGGTAATCATGAAATTGTTCAAGTTGAGGATTGCAAATGGAAAATGAAAAGCATTACATGGTGTTAAAAGACATGATGATTAACAAAACTACATGTTAGTATATCTGAGACATTTATACAAAGATCCTCCTTCTCATAAAAAGTCCTCCAAATAAGAACTAAAGCAAGTTTAAGTTAATGTGATAAGGAATCATTAATTTAGCATACCCATATAACGAGACTTTGTTCTTTGCCTGCAGATTTGTGGATGGGTTGCCGACCACTGATAAGCTCAAGAAGAACCACTCCAAAACTGAAGACATCAGACTCAAGAGAGGCTCTCCCAACAATTGCATACTCAGGTGCAAAATAGCCAAACGTTCCCTGCATTCTTGCTGGAGAATCTGAACGACTGGGGTGGTCATCAGCTCTTAAGCTTTTAGCCATACCAAGATCAGTTATCTGCAAATGGATTACTTAAATGGACTGTAAAAGCAACGATCATTTAAGTGGCAGCTTCCACCTACAGTTTAGTTTACTCTATTTCTTCATGAAAAATAGTTCTATGGTTTTGAAAAATAAGCTTAACAGTACAAAAGACATGAAAAACTAGTAAAATTAGAATTTGGTTTCAGTATCTTATTACCCTTCTTAAATTGCATTGTCTTTTCTCAATTAATTACCCATTTTCTAGAAGTTAGAAGTACCATAGAGAACAACCAAGACTCGTACTTTTGCTTGCCAATTTTTGTCCAGAAGAATGTTTGTTGATTTGACATCTCTGTGCAGAATTCTTGGAGCAGCTGCTTCATGAAGATACTCCAAGCCCCTTGCAGCTCCTAATGCAATTCTAACACGAGTTGACCAGTCCATTTTTTTTCCAAAAACTCCATCTAAGCGGTCCCTTAAATTTCCATTAGTCATGTATTCAAACACTAGCAACCTTTGAACATTTTTTCCTTTCAGTTCTGAGCAGTATCCCACTAATGGCACGAGATGACAATGATGAAGTCTAGACAATAGTTCAATCTAAACAAACCAAAAAATTGTTTTAGGCTCATTTTTTTTACTGAACATTGTAATATAACATGATCAAGACCAATCATAGAAAACAGAAGCAAAATTAGGCACAACCTCTGTTAGAAATTCATAGTCTGCCTCAGGCCCTCTTTGATCTTTTAGTCTCTTGACTGCCACATTACTACCATCTTTCAGCCGACCACGGTATACATAACTACTTCCACCTAGTCCAGTTAGATTGGAAGTTGAAAAGTTTTCGGTGGCATTTTCTAGTTCAGCAAATGAAAATTGAATAATATTTCCATAGAAGGTTTGTCTTTGGCTACCAAACAACAAAGAGGATTTCTGAAAGCATCCTAAAAAAGGAGAAGAGGACAATTATGAACAAAAAAATTTGGACAGTTTGAAACAAATAACATTTAACTGAGAAATAGACTCCGAGAATTGTGAACACTAAACTCTCTTACCTGTAATATGAGTAACAGGCGAAGAAGCTTTATGACTAATTAAGTTGGTGGTGCTACAGTAACTTGTTTCTTTATCTGATGAGATCATTGGTGATTGAATTGGACATCTCTCCCTTCGGCGGACCTGACATACAACTGAGGCAAGAAATGCAATAGTTGTGCATGTAACGCATACCGATAGAATAACTACTACAATCTTGCTCGAAATTTGCTTCTTCGAACCTAGTGGAATCCTGACAGTTCCTGCAGCACACTCAAAATTATGATTAGATTGAGTATCTGGATCTGAGAAAAAGCCATTCGGTTTGTGCAAAGTACATGTTATGCCGTCATCAATAAGAACAAAGAAACATTTCAAGAGAAAATCATTCTTCAAAGTAAGAATTGATGCGTTATGGAACCCTGTTTTAAACCTTCATAATTGAGAGTTGAAAAGGGCTTTAAAGCAGTTTCAAAATCTTGTGGTTTTGGAAGTTTTCATACCATGATTGCTGTTGCATCAATCAGATTTTCCACAACAGTCAAAATTTCTGTAATTACAATGCAACCACCATATAAACCAATTCTATTTTTTTTTCGGTATGCATTTTTGGTCTTTGCCTAACTCAGTTTTAGAAATCAGAAATCAGTAAACAAAAGAGATGGAAGACAAAGAGGGAGAAAGAAAAATACCCCACGTGCAATTGCAGGCATTAAAACAGCTAAGGTCATGGCCATCTGCTGACACTTCAGGAAAGCCATTCGAATCACATAAGCATGTCCATATGGATGCACTCTCTTCAGCATCTACATGCAAGGTAAAGCAGTTACCAAATAATAGTGACCATAACTCTGCACTGTGATACCTCAACTGAAGAAGATAGAAGATCATAGAAGGGGAGAAGGGTTCAAAAAGCTTGTTTTCGTCGAGCCAATAAAAAAATTATTATACCTGAATGACAATCACATGACTTGGAACAATTAGCAGGATGAGAATATATCCGGTTCCCTTGTGATGAAGAGCATCTACATTTCCACTTGTCTGGTCCAGTATCAGAAGGTTCATCTATAGGTAAAAACAAGAAGCAAAAGAGAAAAACAGAATGTATAATGGTTCATTTGGATTCAATCTATGACTGAGAAGCAAAATGTAAAGCTTAAAACTTATTCTAGCAGGCAAGCACAAAAATATAAGGAATAGTAGTGGTGACAGCTGAAAGGTCAAATACCAAATGTATCATAAATGGTGATACTAACCACAAAATGAATGCTGAATACAGAGCAAGCTAATAACTAGAGCCACAGCAACATTGAATTGAGGCTTCATCAATTCCAACCTATACAAGAAAAGGAAAGGAACCTTTTACCCAAATCTTGAGGTAGAATTTCCCTCATATTAAGAGTGCAGTATGAACCAAGATAAATTCATTAGCAGATGAAGCACCATGAGGCTACATATTGTCATGGAGAAAGAGAGAGAGAGAGAGATTTACCCTATTAATTGCTTCAAATGTTTTCAAGGTATGAATATACAAGAGCTACGCTAGTTTCAATCTGAAGACTTAATACCACCAATCCGTAACATTTGAAGATGTTAAGCTGTCAAAAGTATATCTAAATAACTTCAAAAGCATACCAGTCCTTCAACATGACTCTGAAACAACTAATAAGAACTTATCATGATCATGACTATTTCTACTGGAATTTACTTTTCCATTGTGTGTGTGTGTGTGTGAAGTGGCATCAATTGGTGAACCTGTTAAAGGGGATAAACTTAATCTTCAAATTCTCTTGCTGGTTCCAATCATCGTCTGTGATCAAATTAGATAAAAAGGAAGGCAACAGTGGCCCCAGCTTCTGAGTCTCATTTACCCATATGCTTCTGCAAAAAATGAATGACAATCATTTCATACTGAATAACAAGATGACCTCAAAATTTGTGGGCCGTGCATGTAAATAGGGTAAAAATGAGTCAGAAAGAAGAATGAAGGTTTAGCCGACAAAACACCTGAGTTAAAGTTATCCCATCCACCCAAAGTACTGAAAAAGCAAAGATGGAGTGACCCAAGTGGGGGCTAGATTAACTAGCAGCATAGACAGTTACAGTAGGTTGAGGATCAGCACAAGGAACCCATATTTGAACATCAATCCGCAACTGATATAAGCCTAAACATAACACGTTCAACTGAAGAAGGACTCATGCAAAATCAACCGATGGTTTGTTACGTCATACAATAAATATAGACAGCGAACTGCAAGAACTTCCTTTGCGGATGGCTTGAGAATTAGCTTCCAAAATGGTATTGAACTCTCCAAAAAAAGAATGAACTTGACTACTACCAAAATAACACTTCCTAGTCAATTCCACCTGCAAACTCTATATGAGTATCAGGAGTTTCCTCTGAAGGTAGTGACAAAAGCTTAAAGTTTGAAGTTGTTTTGGCAAAGCATGTTGAAGTGGGAAAGTCAAAGCAAGGCTGGTACATCTACCAAAGTCTGTGAGTGCTACTTTTACTGTAGGAATGCAATTATGATTATCATCATCATCACTCTCAAAGGCTTCAATAAAACTTTAGTCCAATCCATTCTAACAGTGGGGCCATTATATATTTTCATTTGAAAACATGACACTGTAATAATTAGCTGAAATGAAGAAAAAAGCTGGTGAAATTTTTAAGAAAATGGTAGGGAATTCATCTATACCAAGCTGCATGTAATGTTTCAGTCATGCATACATCATCTAAGTTCTCTTTCACTTTCACTTCAACGAATGGAAAATAAAATATTAACTCCTTAGCATATGAATGCTGTATACACAGATTAAAAATGATATTATGGAGAACTAAGAAAGAGCATGGCTGAACAGACAATGGCACCGAATAGAGATCTGCTCGAAAGAGGAAACACAGTGAGTCTTGGAAAAGTATCCTTGTAGTGTACCACTTCTTGGAAAGCAACCCTTTTGCTTACAGACAAGGACCCTTTAACTCCTTCCCATTATGTTCATTTATAACTAAAATGAAACCACATGCTTCTGATTACACACATTTCCAAGGTCAATGGTGTGCTAGTCATCACGAAAACATACAAGGTAAGAAGAAGACATCATTGTTACGTTATGTTTACATCATTTCTTGTTATTGGTGTAACATTATGTATGAAAATGTGTCCGCAACTCATTATCTAAGGCCTTTGTCAATTGTCTTCATCCATGAGAAAAAGTGAGGTTAGGAAAATGAAATATATGAATGAAAAGTGCTCCTAACAAAACAGTTTCACGGGCTTTTCGTTTAAACAATGTACTTAATCTTAAACATTTCAATTAAGCTTTGCTCGAATAGAAAGTTATCTCCAAATTGATTATATAAGTAATTATTTTCAATTTTAAGTAATCTAAAATCACATGTGACACATAGAAAACAACGGTAGCTCGTATAATATAGCTAATTAAATTTTCATTATAAATGCTACTAGTGCTCTTGGGGGAGAACTTTAATAATAATAATAATATATATATATATATATATATATATATATATAAATTATGAATTGATAGAACTATTTTTAATGTATTTTATCATTGAAACATTTAAATAAATCAATAATAATTTTATTTCATTTTACAAGTCAGCCTTAATTATCACTTAACCTTAGTTTAACTTATCTCCAGTGTTGAGCTGATATTGAAGAGCAAGTCCTTGTTCCGATGCGAGGACAAATATTGAGGAAATAAAAAAAGGAAAAAATTTGAAAAACAATTCTAAAGCAAAGTTATTTAATTAAAATGAAAGAGAATAAAAATATAGAATGAATAAATAAATAAACAGAAAATAAAAAAAAATAGTCCAACTAACATTAGTTGGAAAAATTTAACAAATATCAATTAAAAAATAATTTTAATTTATATTAATAAATAATGTTAACTAGAAAATAATCTATATCAATGTTAATAATAATAAAAAAAAACTCTTACGACATAGCTATGTCAATATTGATAAAAAAAAAATTCAATTAAAGTTAATTGATAAATAATTTTAATCTACGTTTTGTTTGAAATAAATTTAATTAACATTAATTAAAAATTATATGTAGTATTAGCAGAAAAATATAGCTAATATTAAAAAATACATGAAAAATAAAAATAATTTATATAAAAGAAAATTGGAGAATAAGAAATAACACTAATTTATATAAACAAATGAAAGTAAATTTTTTGATTAAAATGAAGCTGATGGGCCCAGCGATCCGCTTGTTTGTCGCTTGGGGCCTACTTGTGACTAACTGAGCAAAAGCGTCGGCAAAGAAAAAATAATTTAAAAAAAAATGAAGCCTCTCCTTTCGTTTCTCCATTCCTTTGTGAAATTACAAGTCTACATTAATACAGGTATAAAATAATCTTGGGCTTCTATTCTCACCTCTTTCTATCATAAACAACAAGAATGTATGACCGTGGGAATATTTAAAAGGAAATAACCTAAAAGAGGGTGAAAATAACCAAAAACTGGGTGGAGATAGCAAAGTCCAAGTAAATATGCTTAGTGTGCCATGTTTTATCTTTTGGGCTCTTCCTCCCACACAATTTTAGAAAAGGCTCACTTTGCCCCACAGTTTTTTAATTCATTTAACCTTCAACTTTTATTAGTATCCGTACCAAATTGAGAGATCCCGAAAATTGTAATAGAATATGCAATTCGTATAATATTCCTATAACCCCAATCCAAAAATATAGGTATAAATTCATGATGATATCATGGAGGTGAAAGAAGAAGGAACTTATCTTTTTAAGAAATGTCAGCTAAGAGTGAATGGATTTATGTGTCAGATTGAAGTTCACTTTTAAGATAAATAAAAAATGATTGCTTGCTAAAATTTTTGGTGAATTATGATTGAAAAGTTGTGCTTCTTGTAATGAATAAACTATAACGTGTAATAATAAACGAATTGTGAAGCCTGTAAGGCCAATGAGAACAAACTGAAAAGGAAAAGCTAAAGAATGAGAAGTATATTCAATCAGAAGTATACATATATGCAACTCAATGAAGAAATTCTCTCGAATTATTTCCACTGCTACGTTGCTATACCCCACTTCTCCTAAACATGTACAATTCAACTAAAACCAAAAAAAAATTAAAAAAAATTGTGCATAACTACGAAGAACTCATTCCCCTCCACTTTCCATTACTCCCCCCACCTTACCAAAACCATAAGGAAAAAAAAAAAAAAAAAAAAAAAAAAAA
>Ga0209700_102727_pt1 | contig 35226 bp, 21 predicted proteins | sample SiratroredBW_FD_187528 | JGI IMG/M metagenome (GOLD analysis project Ga0209700, IMG submission 187528) | Root nodule microbial communities of legume samples collected from California, USA - Siratro red BW (SPAdes) (version 2) | ecosystem: Host-associated > Plants > Roots > Nodule | place: USA...
CACAGGCTAATACCTATAGCCCTCAACAATACACAGATTTGCAGTTTTACAAAGTTACAGTTCAAACATTCAAATCTTGATACAAACAGGATCAAGACAGCTAAAGAAAAACTCCCTGATTGATGCGCAGAAGAGGCCTTGCACGGTGTTGAAGAATTCCAGTCGCACAGCTGGTCAAGATCAATCTTCAACAAAAAGACCCAATCTGGTTTTTCTCAAGAATTTTCAAAAACAGAACTCAATTTTCTCACTGGTTTCTTGCTGGATTTTTCTCACTGTTTTCTTTCTACGTTTTCTCAATTCTATTTTTGATATCTGTAAGTTGTGGCGCATTTTAGAAGTAACACAGTTTTTATAGGAGAAGAGGTGTCAATTCAGTTTTTCCGAAAACAGTTATTTCAGTTACGTCAGGAGTCGAATAAACTGATTCGACTTGACTTGAAATCAATTTATATTTCATCAGTGTTTCATTTTTCCAAAACTGATTTTTACCCAAAGTTAAAACCTTAATTTTATTTTGATTGAATCACTTTGACCATGTGTTACTGGATTCCTTCTTCACTTATGTCAAGGTTTTTTGCCAATCAATCTCGAACACACTCACACCAAATCAAGACCAAAATTCAATTACTTGCTTGCTGCCATTGCTTAGCTGAACTTGTCTTGTATGGCTTCATCAAATTCATTTAGTATTGTAAGAATACTAACACAACCAAATGCATCATATATGTCACATCAGTCAAGTTACACAATTTATTATCAAAATAACAATAAAACGAAAAATGAAATTTAAAGAAAAAAATAAAAACAAAAATTTGAAGAATAAAAATAAAAAGCAAAATTAAAAAAAAAATAAAATAAAATCCTGCAAATGTTTATTCTCTAATAGATCCTAAGCATCATAGAATATGGTCTTCTTCTGCATTGTCAACATCTGCATCTTTAGCAAGGTCACCCCCTCTTATAAATGGGGTTAGACTCCAGGTCTAAAATTTTATTTTATTTTTTTACTAGGGTCAAGCCCCATAATGTTGCATCTCAGGTTTCCACCTAAAATCAGAAAAGCATAAAAAATTTGTATTCCCTATTCATATACGCAATTTAAAACTATTCTTTTGTTCATATTGCTCAACTCAACTAATTCCTTAATCAAGGATACTTAAGGATTGAAAAACAATCAATCCTTCTTGGACTTGATGAGATTTACTCCCTACGGAAGATCATCTTACTAGAATAAGAAGCTAAAGATTACACCTCATTCCCAATAGTTGCACATCTTTAATTGAGTTTAGTTCCGAAAGATGAACATATTTGCCAATATCATTCAACCCCTATGATCATTTATTATCAACAAAGGTCTATAATACCAACATTAGCAATAAAACTCAACCACGTAAGGGTTACGATCATTATAGAGATTCCTCTACTGTAAAATATTATAGTACAAAACTCAATAATTGCATATGTAAAGAAGAAATTACAAAATAGTTAAAAAAATTAAAATAAAAAATAAAAAAATTACAAAAATGAAGTGTACAAGAGTTTTTAATGCATAATTGCCTTGTATTGGAACATAAGTTTCCACCAACGACGCCAAAAACTTGTTACCATTATTTCTTTCAATGGCAAGTGCACTAGTCACAAATGTAACAAGTAATAAATATAATTTTCTCTCCCAAAGGACTAGTGCAATACACGACAACAAATTCAATTCATAATAAATTTAGACTATAAATTATTTCTAATATTTAAATTGATAAATAAGAAAATAAAACTATGTAAAAACTATTATTTTTTTTTTGTATTTTTAACGAGCACTTATAATGAAAAAAAGGGACGAAGATGATATCAAATGTAATTGCTAGGGTTAAACTTCACCAAACCTCCATCTCATGTACAAAAGTGATTATCTTCTTTCAAATCAATGCCAATGTCAACCTACAATAATACCCAAACCCTAATTTCTTAGGTGAATATGCCTAAATGTTCCTATTAATCGTCAGTTCCTTGACCAATTGTATAAAAGACACTTGCTTTAGCTACAAAGATCTTAAGACGACAAACAAATCATGTTCTATTCCTAGATACAAACTTTCATTAGATATTTCAATTCAGATCAAGATTACAATTGATATTTCCCAATACCAAAGAATTAAATATCAAGCCATAAATCAACACGACAGAAATTAAACACATAATCAAAATACTAATATTTGAATGAAAAGACTTTGTAAATGAAACATCTATATGAGCACCAAGATGAATTACATGAGAGTTTAATCAATTATATTTAATTCCCAACAAGTTGAAAATGATGAACAATGGAGAAAGATGGATATACAAGAGGAGAAAAGGGAGTTGTCCAAACCTTAATCGCCATCCAAGGCTACATTTTTCTCACTCCTAGACGGAGTGGAATCCTAACCCTAGTGAAGAGAGTCCTTTAAATACACAAATTTGACTCTCATGCCCAACCCAGTTTTAGTAGCCCTGGGCTCAACTTCCCTATAGAGGTCCATGGCCTAATTGGCGACCAGATGATGCCCGACTTGATCTTTTTGCCCTCAAGTTTTGTGCGGGTGGCTCAGTTTTTCTAGTGTTGGGCTCCAACTCCTTTTTCACATCCTTCTTCATGGGTTGCATTCTTATTCATTTGAATCTAGTGCTTCCTATTCACCTTTTATGCAAAATAAGAGTAACTAATGTAACTTCCCATTCTTAGGCTCCAGTAATCAATTATTAATAAAAACCTAATAGAATAAAGAAATAAACAGGTATCAAACTTAGAAAGAGTTGATTTCATTATGAGAATTGATTGTAAAATATGATAAAAGTAAATGTTATCAACACTTTAATTGATTACATTGTAGATTATATCGAGATATTACTTAAAACCATAAGTAGTTATTGAAGGATGTTCTAATTTATTTTTTAATAGATTGAAATTTCATGTGTTTTAGAAAGATCTTTATAGTCTATTTTAACCTATTGAAATAGCGAGTTAATCCATTCTTTTCACTAGTAAGCAAAATCAATAGATTAAAACACAATAATCTGTTAAAATTGATTGGACAAATTTTATATAAATCTCATTCTCATATATTTTTCAATACATTTTTGTAGTTTAAGATTTTACGATAACTTCACATCTAAGAGATTTATTCTTCTATGTCTAAAAGTGTTTTCTTGGAGTTTTCCTTAAGTGTTCTTGTGAACAATCTTTTCAGCCAAGAGGATTTCACACGAGTTTTCTAATCTAATTTGATATTGATGTAATTCAAGTGATATAGTTATATTGTATACTTTTGTTTGTGGTGTTTAAACTTGACTAAATTAGGCTTCCAGATGTAGTTTTGTTACAGGGTGTTACAAAGGTAAAAGAACACTTTTTTAGGGTTCAAGAGTGGTGTTATGTGTGTACTTTTGTAATTGTAAACACTTGATTTAGTGTGAGCTTTGCTTGTTCAGTTGAGCAATTGGATGTAGCTCTTGTTTATGAGTGAACCGATATAAAAGTTATTGTCCAATCTTCTCACTTTTTGTCTCTTTATTTATGACTTTGAAAATCCTATTCTTACTATAACTGGAATTTTAATCTATTAAAAGTTGGTATCAGATTTTCTTTAATTGATTAATTTTGCAAGAAAATAATTATTATTCTTAAAAGGTTTTCAAAAATCTTGATAGTTCAATTCACTCCTCTCTTGAATTCGATCTCTTGCTCTAACAATTGGTATCTAGAGCTTGTGATTGTAAAATAATGAAGATTTGATCCTATTTTCAAAATAATTGCTAAGAACAAGTTGTCCTTTTGCTGAGAGTGCTTCTATCAATAGACCACCTGTGTTGCGAGGTGTTAACTAGCAATTTTGAAATATTAGAATGAAGATTCTTATTAAATCAATGGATGGAGGAATTTGGGATGCAATTATAAATGTACATTTTGTGCCTAAACATGTGATTAACACTGAACAATGGATAGAGGTCTGAATGATTTGAAACTAAGAACCAAAAAACTCAAATATGATTGTATCGCTAGAATCATAATCACTTTTACTTTAAATCTTGATCAGTTTTTCAAGATCTCTTAGTATACCTGTACTAAGGAGATGTGCGGCATCTTAGAGGTCACACATGAAGGAACTTCTATTGTGAAAACATCTACGAAACTTGTCTTGATTTAAGAATATGAGCTTTTTAGAATGTATCACATAGAAATAATAGTAGATACGTAGAAATGGTTTAAAGATATTGTAAATCACCTAATAGGCCTAGGGAAGGTGTTCGATAAGGAGGAGTTAAACATCAAAGTTTTGAAATGCCTAGATAGAAGCGAGTTAGAAATGAATTGGTTGAATGAGCAAGAGAGTAGTGACAAGAAGGTTAAAAGCATTGCATTAACGACTATTGTTTAAAAAAAGGAAACTAGTGAGAATGAATCTAATGATTGTACTGATTATGAAACATAACTTATTAACCAAGAAATTTGGCTTTACACATGTTAAAAAGTTCATGATGACTTAAGGAAGACATTCTAGCGTATCTAGAAAAGTGCTAAACTGTTTGAATCTTAATAACCTGAACAAATTTAAGCTCAAACTAAGAAGAAAAGAAAGGATGATGATCTTTGATATAAGTTGATGAGTTTATGATCTTTATTCCATAATTCTTGAAGAAAGACTCCAAGAAAATGTGTTTTAGAATGAGAAATCTCATGTATTTTGAAAGATTTCATTTATGTTAAACTTTAAGTCCATTCATGTTTAAAAACATTAAGAAACATAAATTTGTTGATTTGACATTTTTAGCTAATTAAAAACTATATCTGTTGAACTTGAAGAATAAAGTCAAACCTCAAGCAAAGTTGTTTTGATGTTGATGTTTTCAAGATGTTAATGCCAAAGATATATTGTGAGTTTATAGTTTTCATTACATGTGTTTGAAAGTCTTAAAAACAAGGTAATCACAAGAGTTTCAGTTTAGTACATAACCAATCTTACAATTGATCAATAGAAATTATTTTTAAAAGGTTAAAACATGTGAAAAAGGTTTAAGTTTCTTTTAATCGATTAAGGTTTTATGTAATTGATTAAACTGTTATGTTTAGAAAATGATAATCAATTATATACTTTATTAATTGATTAAAACAGAGAATAAAAATCTTTTTTTAATGAGTCTCAAAAAATAATCAATTTACATCTAATCAACAATTGAATCATTGTGCTCTATGTGTTCTTTGTTCTATGTGCTCTTTATTTTATGTGTTCTCTAAGCAGATTGCAAGTTGAGAATATTGCTCATCTATTTTTTAATTGTTTTGTTATTTCTTTTAGTGGACTTGGCTTAGAAATATTTTCTCTAATCTTATACACTTATCTTCTCCTGACTTTATTACTTTAATTAAAACTTCTTGTAGTCCTCTTATCTGTCTAGTTAAGCTTTCTACCATTTTCTTCTCCTTATGAATAATTTGGAGGATAAGAAACTTTATTAGATTTCAACAACTTAGAGCACGGATATTGTTTTACATGTTACTAAGGATTGTATCTAGACCTCGAGTAACACTTCCAGAAACCATATGACTAATCAGATTTTAGATCTTTCTATTTTGAAACATTTTTGTATTAGCAGTAGGAATAGAAAGGTTATGTCTCATGTGCAAGTTCTTTGGCGCTTTCTTGAAGTTGGTTGAATTGAAGTCAATATTGATGGAGCTACTAGAGATGCTCCTAGTTTTGCAACTTGTGAAGGTATTTTCAGGAGTAACCATAGGGAATACATGGATAACTTTTCTGCTTTCATGGGTATACATCATGCTCTTTATGCTAAAGTCATGGATGTCATTTTTACTATTGCATATGCTCGGTTGAAGGATTTTAAAAAACTTTGATTGGAGTGTTACTCTCCTTTGCTCTATCAAGCTTTTGGTTCAACTCATCATTCTTTGGATTCTAAGAGAAGATAGCATGCATGTGCATATTTGTGCTACTAAGGATTTTAGAGCAACTCATGTATTTATGGAGCATAATAACTATGATAATAGATTGGTTAATTTAGGTGTAAAAAATAGAATTGAATTTGTCTGATATTCTATTTTACTTGATAGTACTAAATTGAACTTTTTCATATTAGATTTCAATTCCCTTTATTTTATTTATAAGAAATTTGTTCTTTTTTCATCAGCTTGGTGTGCCTCCACACTCTTTGTTATTTGCTCTTCTTGTTTCTTTAATATTACTTTTTTATGTAATGACAAATTATTAGTAAATTTTGAAATATCAATTTAGCTAAGAGTTAAAAATTCATAGTGATACTTAATATGATAATTAATATGAGTTATTAAAAACAATATTACTTTATACAATAACTATATAACAATCTATGATAAAACGATGGTAAATAACTCTTTAAACTATCATTGTATTTTTATTAGGTTATTTTTTTATAACTAAATCCTTTGAAGTTTAGATTCAACTAGGAAGATGTTAAAATCTGTGAAGTTTACTTGCTCTGTAACAATTTTAAGTTTATTAATTGTCATTATAACATCTTTCACTTTAGGAAGTAGGAAAAAGAGTTTAAAAGATAAATATAAAAAAGCATGAAGTTGTAGAAAAGATAATAAGTGGCTAAAAATCCCTAAATGGGTCAAAACTCAATTACCGAGAAAACTCCTTATTTCGGAACACCACATGCTCTTTTTTTTTTTTTTTCACGGAAAGAAAAATAATATTTACAAACCATGGCAGTGCAATTTACAGTCATGTTCCATATCATGAAAATATTCGTGACGTGACGTTTTTCATTTCCAATTAGAAAACCATCTACAGACACTTTCAATAGAGACCGAAGGTATACACCGCAACCCAGCAAAAAGGCACTTTCAATAGGCACTTTCTTTGAATTCACAAATTACACGGGAAATTAAATCTTTCAAATTACTTGAGTTGACCAGCTATCTATTATTCATTCTATCATCGGCAGCTGTAGATCCAAACCAGCAGAAATAACCGGGAAGTCATCAGATCTGTCAACTTCAACAATACTAAGAAAGTATGATAAAATTGCTTCATCTACAACTTTTATGGCACAATGGTATTTAAGAAAATAGCAGTCCATGCCCAACTGAAAATAATAACGGTCATAAGTAAACAGGGACGGTCAGTGAACAAGACTATATTTGTATGAACCAGAAGAAAGTCTAGATTCCCGAAATCGACATTTAAGGAAGATGTGATTTGCGTAATGTAACACAAACATGTAATTGCTCCTATAACATCAGCTTTTCAAAAACTTTCTTGTTCATCAATGACTAAGTCATCGTGTGGTTATTGAAGGTCATAGGACACAGAATGCATGTTTCCGCAGATATACTGCCATCAAGTATCCAATATCGTTCAAGGTTTCTGGGAGACGGTAAGTGTAACAGATAAAGAACAAAAGGGACCCAACCAAGTAACAATGGGTTGATATTACTCGAATACAAGGTATGTATTCCCTGGCAAAGGCTATAGCTGAGTCTGAGACAACAAATTATAAAAATTTCAGGGAAAAAAGTTTTTAATGAGCAGTAGTAAGGACTCTATCTTAATTTTATATATGTAAAAGCACCGCATCACCGAGACAGTATTAGGAAGCTCTGAAAAGGCTTCAGCACTTCTTTCATAGCTTTTAGTAGGACGAAGCATCATATTTTTCAAAGGAAATAAAATTAGGATTCCAGTAAGTCAGTAACGAATTGTAAATACCTCTAATCAAACGCATAGGGATCATCTGCATAAGGATTAAGAGAACCTTCGGAAAACAAATCACCTATATTTGAAGGATTAGTATGTCCTACTCCTTTGATGCTCTGCATTAACGATATGTAAAAGGAAAAATCATATAGTATTACTACAGCACACCAGGAAACAGCATACAATATGCAAAAACATGTCCCCACAAATAAAAGTATGTACAAGGATTATTATCCCATCAGTTTGTCTTATTCTTTTAGAAGCAAAAAGGGAAAAATAAACTTTCAGCACAAACTTTTCCACCTTTCCCTTTTAATTATACTATATCAGTAGAATTTGATGAAATAAATGAATAAATTGCAAAAGATTCTTATATAACTAATTACAAATCTAGCAATTTACTGAGAAAAGATAAATAGTTTCAATATTAGGTAATCGCCACGGAAAAGACTCAATTAAATAATAGTAACCGGATTAAATATTAAAAAAAATCTTTAAACTAATAAGATCATATTAGCTCCTAGCATCATCATTTCTGGTATCATCAGGATAGTGTAATAATGAAGATTAAGTGAATGTATGAATGAGGTTTTGTAAAAACTAATTGTAGCTAAAGTTGAGTTTGAAATAACTTGACTTTTGTTTGGATAACAACATCTATTAGATGACCGATTTTTGCAAAGAAAATGGTTTAAGTACTTTCACTAAAAATTGATTTTGAATATGTAATTACCAAAATGGATTTAAAAGTTCATGTATATATTCAAATATAATTAGCTACTTTGACATATACATTAAAAATTTAAAATAGTCTTTTATTGTAGTATTTTCTCATTTCATATTAAGTTTTAAAATTAAACATAAAATATATTCATAAAGATTCAAAACATAAAGGAAAGGTTCAAAAGATACTGCAGCAAGAATGTGACCATCCATGTAAAGGGAGCCAAGAAGAGAAGCAAAAAGAAGAAGTAGATGAGGAGGGAAAATTAGAGAAAACGCAACCATCATAAAGGTAAATATAACCCTGGATGAAGCTAGAACAGCCTCCCTGTTGCTTCAGCCCTAACATGGTTTTTATCAGGTGATGAAATATTACAAATTTGGATCAACACGCTTTGTCTAAAATGAAGGGGATTCACCATGAGCTTACCACAAAACCAAACATGTAATAAAATGTTGAAGTTTGATTACTTTGCTCCTTTATATTTTAAAGAAACAATGCTAAGTACAATCTATGCATGACATTATAATTAAAAAAAAGTTTTATCTGAGTTGGTTACCTTAACAACACTTCCAGGAGTATTTACTTTTGGTGTATTTATCTTTCGATTTCTAGGATCCTGACAATAACAAGAGATTCCATGTTAACAGAGATGTAAAAATTCCGCACTAGGAAGCCATGAGATCTGGTGTGTTAGTGTTAAGTTCATGCGTTTAATCATATTCACAGACACGTATATATATGGTTAATAGAAGTTAGATAAAAACAAATACATGCCTCAAACATGACAGTACTTCTTGTTTTTCTTTTCTTTGTGATTGTTCTGCCATTAGAAGTCTCAACTTCATATTCATGGCGAGTTACCTGCTAATTCAGTTAAGTAGCCAAGGTAATTGCCCAATATCATAAGTTATTTACTTATACTATCTTTCCAGGTCACGAATAAGATCCCTAAAATCGTTTGCTATGTAAAGAAAGTCACCTTTCTATGACTCTTAGGAATGCTCACTGCACTTCCTGTTTTAATGTTGTCCACTTTCTTCAACAACTTGGGTACTGGTGTCTGTGTTGCTTCAAAGTAAGGAGAGTCCTGTGAAAAGAGAGGAAAGACCAAGAATATCAGGTGACTTGGTGAGAACATAACAATAACCTGTTATGAAGGAAGGAAAAGAAAAATTTCTTTTCTAGAATTTCGTTCTTACTACGTCATGCTGCAGATTTCTTTTGCCAACACGAGAACTCCTTCTCTTAATTGATGAAATGGAGTAATCCTATCATGTAAAAAGCATTATTCTAATTTTGCAAATTCAACTGAAATTCATTACAGAGGTTGATTACATTCACTAGGCTAATGTATTCTAACACATCTACCAGAGTATCATCATATTCATACGTTCATGACATTTTACGCAAATAGAATTCCTTAGGTATCTTAATCACTCGTAAATCATCTTTCAGGAGAACTTTTAAGAACATACGATATCAGAATAAAAAAAATTGCAATTGGAATAGCCTTATACTCATGAAACCACTAAATAGTAAGTGTGTTGATACTTTCTATAACGTTCATCGTTAAGAGAGTAAGGAGGTTGAAATCCAACATTATTTCAGTAAAATATATCAAATCACAACCAAACAAATGTCTATAATCTAAAAGCATATCAGTAAGAGTCATTACAAATTAGTTATGCTTTCTGTAACAAGATTATGCCTATTTCGTAAGTGATAATATTACCATGAAGAAAATGCATGTGAACCAGTGGGTGTTTATTTGCATCAACCTGCGGTGTATTTAGGTTCACAATTCACAAGCTTGGGTTGAAAGAATATTAAAGAAAAAAATTTAGGTTAAAATGTTATACCAGCAATCTCTTCTCATTTCCCCAATTATGCCTACCGAAGGATAAATCTAATGCCAAACCAAAGCTATCCAAACTTGAAAACTAACAAATATGGCATCAATTTGGACAGGGACACAGACAAAGAGACTGAAACACAAATCAACCTGTTTTGAATTCACTTCTTGGTCCTCTTTGGGTTTGTCACTCATCACTTTCCACTGCAACTGTAACAAAGCCCTTTGCCTGTCTTCCTGCAATATACCCCAAAAAATATTAATAATAAAATTATGAGATGAAATAAATTTATTATATCAGGTATTCCATACTTTGGATTTTTGAAGATGCAACTCCTCTTCCAGCTTCCGACACTCATCTTCAAGTTCACACCTCAATGCTTTAATCTGAGCTTCATGGTCATTCCTCATAAACATTGTTTTCTACATTAAAGTATCAATAGGTGAAGAATTTTGTATACAAATCTTGGCTTTGCCAAAGGTGTGTGGCTGTGTGGCTGTGTCGCACCTCTCTCAGTTCATTTTCAGCTTGCAGTTGGGTACGCTTTAGCTGATCATTGTGTTCTGCTATGAGGCTTAGGTGCCTCTTGTCATGCTCCTGCTGCATTTGAGTAACCTGTAAATTGAGCAGGAAATCCAGTGACCGATTGCCTGGAATTTTTTCAACTTTAAATTAACCAAATTTCATAAAAAAGAAAAGTAATGATGCAATTACTTTCCCACAACTCACAAGAGGTACATACCCGTTTAAAGAAAGGTACAGGACTATAATAGTCAAGAACTAACTTTAATATACTTAGACAATTTAAAATACCGCTAGAAAAACGTTGGTACTTTTGCATAACAGATTTCATGTTACTATCATTACTATCATGGACCAATTATTTAAAAAGCAATGTTCTTAGGTGAAGATACATGGATGATTTTTTTTTTGGGTGAATATCCAAATTGGTCATCCAAAGTTGTCCCATTACTCTTTGCAAGAAAACAAAAAAAAGAAAGAAAAAGAGTCCCTGTGTTGTCACTTTAATTCCTAAATTTAACTTATTTTTACTTTAGTCCATGAAAATTTGTTAAATTATCATTTGAGTCACAGTTTTTTGAAATTCGCCTCATAATTTCATGGATCAATTCAAGTATTCACCAATTATATTTTATATATTTCACATTTCCCCGTGCAAGAGCCGTTTGGCCTTGAGGTGTGGATAATGCACAAGTTCACCTATGACCTACATAGGGCTGAAATTCAACCTTGAATGAAGAATAAAAATAGAATGGATTGACCTCCAGCCACTAAGTCGTAGAGACTTTCGTACCGTGTCATGAACTAACTATCTGAAAAGCTTAATATATTGCGTATCTAAAATACCAATCACATAAAAACACTGGAAAAGAATTCAATTGTACGAGAGAAAAGATCTTTTTAGAATAAAAGAAACAGTACATAAGCATCATATATAAACTCTATCCATAAGTAATGATTACAAAAGAGATCTGTTGTATATATCACACTTGTAATGATTACAATATCCTGTTCTAACTTAATAAGATGTTTTCTTCTTGACTAGTAACAAGCCTAGATAGGCCATAAGTGGTGATAAGGCCATTATGGAGTTCTTCTATAATAGTGTGTTGGTCTATCTCTATGTGCTAATAGCTCATTTATTATCACAATAAAGAGTTTTATAGGCTCTTCAATAGTATTTTATGATCACTTAGAATAATTCTCAACCATAACATACACCACATGTGCCCTAACTCTTTCAGCCTCTACACTCGACCTTCCAACAACGTTGAGTTTTATTTCTCCAAGTCACAAAATTTCCACCCAATAACACGTAATATCCTGAGGTGGATCTCTTATTTGTAAGAAACCCTACATATTTTGCATAATTTTTCATTCCTTTAGAACAACAATTCTCTTCTTGTACATGTCTTCAAATATTGAAGGATTCTGTTTGCAGGACTGTAAATATTGCTCCCTTGGAGCATGCATGGACTGACTAACTACACTCACAACATAAGATATATCAAGTTTGATGTGAGCTATGTAAATGAGCTTCCCCACAAGTCTCTGATATTGGTCCTTACTCACAATAGAAATACCTTTATCAAACCGAATTCTATGGTTCTATTCTATGGGAGCTTCAGTGGTCTTGCAACCAATCTTACATGTTTGTTTGAGAAGATCAAGAACATACTTTATTTGGGAGATAAAATTGTCTTTCTTTGAGTAAGCTACTTCTATTCTAAAAAAGTAGTTTAATTTTCCAAAACCGTTCATCTTGAATTGATCATCAAGCTTTCCTTTTAAGATTTGTTTTGCAGGTTCATCATCTCTTGCAACAATTATATCCTCCACATAGATTAAGAGTAGAGTAAGTTTCCCTTTTAAGGAATGTTTGATGAACAGGGTATGGTTACCTTGACTTTATTGATACCCTATAGAATCAAAACTTGAGTGAGTCCACGACACCAAGCACAGAGCGACTATTTGAGTCCAAACAAGGCTTTCTTCAACATGTACACTTCATTCCTTTCTTCAATAGACGTAAAACCTTGAGAAATTTTACATAGACTTTTTCCTCTAGATGTCGATGCAAGAAAGCATTTTTCGAATCAAATTGTTGCAACTCCCAATGAAAATAAGTTGTCAATGAGAGAATGATTCTAACAGCATCTATATTTGCCAAATGTGCCATCAAATCTATACTTTACATTGTAAACCAAATTGTATCCTATTGCCATTTTATCTTGAGGTCTATCAATAGCCTCCCATGTCTGGTTCTTTTTTAAGGCACTCATCCCTTCATTCATGGCTTGAATCCAAATCTCATCTTTCAATGTTTCTTAAACTAATATAAGGACTCTAACTACATGACAGAGGGAAAACATTAGTGCTGCATAGAAAAGTGTTTTGTGGACACAAAATGAGAAATAGGATACTTGGTACAAGACCAAATTCCTTTTCTCCAAACAATAGGAAAGTGATCAACGTTAGGTTCCCAATTATTATTCAAGGAATTTTCCAAGGAGTCTAAGGTATCATAAGAATGTACACTTACCTCTGACCAATGTTATCAATATCGGATAATAGAAAATATCAGGCAACCAAAAATCCTTTATGAAATTATCATAGAAACCATAACGGATTATGGCAAAAACATTGTAGTCAAAAGAAAAAAAAAAAAATATCAGAGACCCCAAAAATCCTTTATGAAATTATCAATTGATAAGATATGCAACAGCAAGGATAGTTTCTCCCCAATATGGTTTAGGGATAGACATTTGAAAGAGAAGGGCCTTTGTCACTTCAAGAAGAAGTTTGTTTTCTCGTTTAGTGATATCATTTTGTTGTTGTGTAATTACACATGTGAATTCATGAACAGTACCTTGTTTGGAAAGGAATTTAGTCATGTCATGATTTACATATTCCCTCCCATTATTAACATGCAAGCAGTTATTGACTTTTCGAATTGTGTTTATGGTATCAAAAAGTAAAAGCTTCAAATGTTTCTTTCTTGAGGAAAATTCATGTGACAGGTTATAGTCATTAATAAAATTGAAAAACCATTTAGTACCAAATATACTAGAGTTTCCAGGCCACCATACATAAAAATGACCCAAATCAAAAGAATCCACACTTTTGTATTACTAAGAGTATATGTGCCATGATGGTGCTTTGCAAATTAACATATATCACACTTGAATGACTCAACATACTCTTCAGAAAATAAAGAAGGAAAAATAGACTTGAGAACAGAAAAAGACGGATGTACTAGAAGACTGTGGAGAAGCCAAAATTGAGAGGACTCAGAAGTACTGCAAGCCAAGAGACAAGAGGTAGCCGATTATCTATTGATACTATCCTAAGTCTATATGGAAATACAACCCTCCTTGTTCCTTAATACTTCCAATCGTCCTCCTTGTAGCAAAATCCTATAAAACGCAATGAGAGAGAAAGAAGGTTATGGAACAGTTTAGGTTATGAATATGTTTTTGAATGGAAATAAGGTTATTAGAGAGGTTTGGAATATGAAGGACATCCCTAAGGCTGAGGGATGGTAAAAGAGAAACATTGCTATGTCTAGTTATTGAGGTATGGGTCTCATTGACAACAGTAATGTGATTACCAAAAGGACAACCATATGACGTTAAAAAGAGGTGAATGATGGGTCATATGGTTTGTCACACCAAAGTTTAGAGCCTAAGAGTTCTTACATAAAGTATGAGAAACATTAAAAGAAGAATTGGAGTTCTTAGCAATCATGATCAGAGAACAAGTACTAGAAGATGACTTTCTAACAAAATTCATGAAAGTTATTAGGCGTTCAACTTCAACATGTAGTGCAAGCATTTCTTCTTCAATTGGATAGGGTGAAAGAGTCCTGTCAGAAATTTTAAAATCTGAAGCTGCCTGATAAGCCATCTTTGGGGCTGACCTTTTAGTTTTGCTAGATGAATGAAAGTCTTCTTTCCATGTAACTTGAAGCAATTCTTCTTGTTGTAGCTAGATATCTTTCCATGAGAGCATTAACTACCCTCCTTGCTTTTTTAGTTGAATTTGATGTTTTCAAGGTATGAGGTCTCAAGTTTGGAAGCATTTCCAGAGAACATGGCAGTTCCTTCAGTGGAGGGCTTATTCATCATGACCATTCAACGAGTCTCTTCAACTCGAACAATGTAGAAGAATTCAAAAAGAGACGGAAGCCTTTCCTTCCCAATAATTTGTATCCTAACAGGGTCACATTCAAAATTCAATCCTGATAAGAACTTTTATATCCATGACCATTCAACAAACTATGCAAGAGCAACAATATCTCTATTATTTTCAAGCTTCCAATTTTGATACTAGTCCAACTAAATCCACAAACCCATTAATGTTCCGATGTGTTTTGCAATAGAGAAGGCACCCTGCTTTGGACCAAAGATCTTACTTTCTAACTCATAGCATGTAGAGATATCTTATCATAAAGAATAAGTATTTCCAAGGTCTAGAACTGCCCCCTCATGTTAACTATAGCAAAGGAAGCACTGATAACAACGACAGTTAGATGCTCCATCACGCACTAGAAACGGGTGGCGTGTGAAACCCACACACAGAGAAGGGGAACATGCGTGCGAGCACGTGGCTGCTCCAATGGCACCACGAGTCCGGCAGCTACAAGATAGGAGGATGGTGAATATCTTGTTGTGGTCGCTAGTCAAGTTGGTGTCTCTGTAGGTAGCAGCGACGACAGTGGCAATGGTGATGGCGATGACGGTAACAATGACAGTGGTCATGAAACACAAACTGGGTGCACTTCAGCCAACCCAAATAATAAAGAAAGGAAATAGCTGCACTTCAGACAATCCTAAAAAATGGAAACCGAAACAAAGACGGCAAAGGGAAAAACATGGACGCAGAGCCCTAAGTTAAAGAGCTCTAATACCAACTTGAAAATACTTTAGTTGTATAAGAGAAAAGATCTTATTGAATAGAATAAAAGAAACATCACATAAGCATCCATATATAGAGAAGTTTATCCTAAAGCAATGATCACAAAGATATCTCTAGTATCTTTCAATAATACTTATAATGACTACAATATCCTCTTATAACTTAACAAAATATTTTCTCCTGACTCAACATTAACTTTATTTCAAAGGTGGATTTTTAACTAATTAGAACATAAAGTAATTAAAAGTGTAACCAAAAACAAATCAGACAGCTTATAATCGGATGTAATAAAAAATGTTATGCCGCATTACTTCTAAGTAGCCAATAATTTAAAATTCAACACTTTTCTATGCTTACTAGCAACGTGTGTTCCTCCTGAATGCGCATCAAATGCTGCCTTGATTCTTCGTTGCATTCTGCAAGTTTTTTATCACACTTTCCCTCAATTTCGGCAATAGTTTTGTCTGTCTGAAGGTTAAAATTGGTTAGAAACAAGTTAATGGAAACAACATGCTATAGATGCCAAGATATCATATCAAACCTTGTCTTTTTCCATATTCACAATTTCCATCTTCTCCAATTCATACTTCCTCTTAATGTCATTGATAGCCTGTTCAGATAATGAAGATTTCAGAAGAAGTTAGGGCACTATACGTCAAGAGCCAATAGTAGGTAGCCAGCTATATGTACAAGACCTGATCATTTCTCTGAGATATTTCTTTCAAATGCCTTGATAGTTCTAACTGTTTATTCTCTACCATTTGATCATATTGCTTTCTAGCTTCTGAAAGTTTGCTTTCAACAGCAGTCAATAATGATATGTTCTGCAAAGTCATCCAAAAAACTTAAATAATACACATAAACCCATCAGGAACAGGCAATTTGCACTATATGTTTGCTCCAAAACCTCTGTGATTTGATCTTCTAGCTTCTTTTCCTGATCCATATAATGTAAAACACGCTGTTCTTTTTCCTCCAGGACATTTTGAAGCTGGATTACTTCTTGATCAAGAGAATCAGCACGCTGCTCTAGTTTTATTCTCTCCTTCCGCAAAGCATCTATTTCTTCTGATTTCTTCAATATCTCTGCCTGCAGTCTTTCTGTATTTTCTTTGCTTTCAGTATCTAATGCTGAAACCTTTAGCAGCAAATCTTGCTGTAAAACATTAGATACCTCAATAAAGAACTCGACAGTGTATACCAATAGGAAATTAACTAAAGCAGATTAACTTTCATACCACGTGATTGTCTGATGATCTAGAACTTTCTAACAGAAATTCAGCTTTCTCTTCTAATTTGGAAATTAATACCTCTGCTTCCTTCTTTTTTGAGATTAAAGTCTCAGTTTCTGACACCAAACTTTGAATTCTCTCAGCAGCTAATCGAGAGTCCTCCGTAAGTTGGGCTACAGTAGATTCTTGAACTTTCTGAAGTTCATCCACAGTTTTGCTTAACTCATGATTTTTCATTTGAGTTGCGTTCTTTTCTGATTCCAAGACTACAAATTTATTATTGAGCTCACTATACTGGTATTGAGCATGTTTTGAGAAAGTTTCTCGCTCCTTCTGAACCAACTGGAAGCAAGAAGCATATAGTAAATTCATTTCATCAAACTTGCTCAAAAGATTCAGGCTTTCTTTATCTAAATTTGACAAATGTGCAGCAAATGACTGAAGTGTTTCTTTAAGGTTTTCAATTTCCTGAAGTGACAAGTCATGCTTTTCTTCAAGCCCAGCATTCAACAACTGAAGATCACTCTTTTCTTTCTCCAATTTCTCTTGACGGGTTATGTGATGCATAATTTCATCTTCTTTAACTTTTAACTGAAGGTGAACATCTTCCAAATTTGATTTCAAATTCTCTGTAGCCAATCTACTAGATGTTAACATTTCTTCCAAATTCCTTATCATATTATCTGCAAACAAAGTGAATTTCCGTACAACAATTCAAATTAGTAGCAGGTTAAGATACAGGATATCTACGTCTTTTGAGAATTATAAGGATGTAGGTAGGAAAAAAAAAAAATGAGACCTAATAACCTGAAATTGCATGAATTTGATGGGACACTACAGACAAATTACTAGCCCATGTATAAGGTTAGAAGAATTAAATAATGTTATTTTAAACTTTCTTATCAGTATATTCTCAGTCAAACGGAAACAGAACTTAATTTTATATCTCATATAATCATTTTAGTTTGGAAAGTATACGAAGGTTCCATCTTGACAGACTATCAAGATATATAATATAGAAGCTGTTAAGTAGACTTTGTGCATTAAGTAATTAGTTGCTTGCGGCCAGTGGTAAATCCAGAGAAAGACAGAGGTAGGGGTTGAAAGTAAATAAACTTTGACCAATAATCATGGATGCAATACAGGATATGGATATGATACGACATAGACACAAAGAAATGACAGTTAAAAAACCATTGGACATGACATGACTATAATGCAACATATAAAATTACACTAAAATTAACATAATATACAAATTGATATCACAATATAATATTTTAGAAACAAGTATTGTAGACATGATAATGACAAAAGAGCATTTAAAAATATTCAAAAGCACCTATATAGTGTCCAACGGAATATATATTCAAAACTTATCTATCACAATCACAAGATTTCTATCCAGAAGTATTTTGACCCTTTTGAGCTCTACATTAATATTAATAATTACAAGAGTGTAGTTTTTTAGGATAAAATAGACAGACAATGACACATTTAGCAAAAATTTTAAGAGGCAGCAACTGAGGCCCACGCTCACCCCTCCCTACATCTGCCTATGCCCGTGGTTCACCTACAGTAAGGGCATGTATGGTTTTAAATCATTGTTATAATCATTTAAAGACAGGTATGGATATTACGGTTTTTTCTGTCTCAAATATGTACTGATTTCCATTCTTCAACATCCAATAAATGTGTTGCTTCATATAATAGTATACATTATAAATCATTATTCTAGTATCTTTGTTAAAAATCTGTGCAATTCTTACAAAGTGTGTTACTTTGTAATGATTTCCATTCTTCAACATCCACGAAATGTGTTACTTCATATAATAATATACATTATAAATCATTATTATAGTATCTTTGTTAAAAATCTATGCAATTCTTACAAAGTGGTTTAAAGTTGACTCAACCAACAAAATTGGCTTGCAAGATAAGGATTTCCCCATTTATATACATCAATATTAGATTAATTATATAAAATGATGAATAACCCTTTTCATGGATTTAGGATAAGCTTTGATGCTATCTTACATAATAATTTAGGAATGACCCAACCTTACAAAACTAGCTTATAAGATAAGGATTGTTTCACTTATGTATTGTATTTTAGTATTATCTCTAGTCAATGTTGAACTTGGGTTTTTTCCTATAATAATAGACAGAAGGCTGAAATGTCCAGCTAATAATCGAATTAATTGTTAAGTTCATAATATAAAAAAATAGATATAGCAGTACAAACAGAAATAGAAGTCTAGTCTTCATTTTAGTACAAAAGTAGAAGTCTAGCCATAGATTTGATTTAAACCACTTATCTTATTACCAGCTCCAAGTGCAATTACCCTTACCTTAAATAAGCATGGCCTAGTGCTTTTTTATTACCCTGACATACCGACACACCTTGGTTTGAAATGTAGTCAAATGGAAGATTATTACAACTTCTGTCAATTCGTGTACTGATTACCAAAAGGGTTGGCAATGGAACCTTATTAGCTACATAAGTGACAGTACCAATTCCAAGAAATCAAGATCATTAAAGACGAGAGCTAAGTACAATTACCAAATAAGACTATTAAGCATAAAACATGCAAACCAGGAAGACCATTTATTGATACTTTGCAGTATGAAACTTTCCAATTTCAAAATATGACCTAAACAATACACAACAAACAAAAACAGATACATAACTGAACTCATGACCCTGGAGGACCAAAATACGTTTAGTAATGACCAACCTCATCTGAAACCGTTTCAATATAATTCATGAATCCTACATCTCAAGAGATATAACATTAAACATAGCCGATTATATTCTAAGCAATCGCAATTTGCCACATGATCCTCACCTTTCTCTTGTATAACATTGGCGACTCTGCAAAGTTCATCTCTGTGAAATTTCTCCTTTTCTTCTGAAGCAAGTTTGAGATTCTCTAGCTCGTTATCACCTATAATAGGGATAACCATATGTTATCAATGGGAGCATTATGGATATTAAATATTGGAACACCACAAATATAACAAATCAAAGGAAGCTATGTTTCAATTCAATTTTTTTTACCGAAGTTTTACAGTAAAAAGAACTTACGGGTTCTAATTGTTTCCTGTGCAGAATCTAGCTTCAAAGACAAACCATCCATCTGTTTATTCAGGCTATCAAGAGCTTCTGAACTTGCAGACAGTTTATTTTCCAATGTCTCCTTATCTTTTTCGGCTATATCAACAAGATGAACCAATAGAGTAGTTGAAAGAAAATTCAAATGAAAAATAAATAAATAAATAGTAAACATAGGGAACTTGAATATTCATACCATCCTGAACTAGACCAGCCAACTTCTGTAAAGTCTCCGTAAGTTGATCACAGAAAGTCTTAGTAGAAGAGAACTTAGACTCCAATCCCTTCCACAGTTTCTCATCTTCCTTCTGCTTGACCTTGAGCTTGGCATTTTCGTTTAAAGCATTCTGCAATTTTTCTTCCAATGCATTCACACTCTCCTGCGACTTCTTAAGCTTAGCATTCTGCCGAGGAACAGCAATAAAGTAACAACATTTCAATAAAACATCGAATACTAAGCATAATACACTTTAATTAACGTCCGTGCAATCCTCGCCTCACAGCGCAAGCTCAATCTCAAAGGAAAGTATCATCATACCGCATTTTCAAGATCACTCTTCGCCGAAGCTTGCTCTTTCACCAATTTCTCTGTACATGAAGAAATCGAAGATGCATGGCTACGTTAAGATAAGAATTTCGGACATAATCTTCATTCCCGAATAAGGAGGAAAATATATCGAAAATCACATAATTGAAGTGAAATTGCGTTCAAAACCTGCGGTGAGCTTCAGGTTTGCAAAACTCCCCGATGAAACCGAATCCACAGAAGGACGCGAAGACAATGGCTTGGAAGTTCCCGAAATGGAACCGTACAACGATTTGAATTGGTCCAGGCTCTTGGAGATTGGGAATCCTAGCTTCTTCTGCATAGCGAAGATCGAAATGGAACCCTAAAAAACGTGAGTGAAGTATCGAGCGTTTCTCTTCTCCGCCACACTACGCTGCCAGGGACGTTTCAGTTGAGTATGAAATTGAAATTTAGTTAGGCGCCATGGTGACGCAATATTTATACTCTCGCGTGAGCGGGGTTCGTGTTCGTGTAGACCGTTAACCTCCTTTTTAGACAGAAAGCTCTTTTTTTATTATTTTTACTATATTAAATTAAATATTTTTCATTCTTATAATTTGTTGCAAAAGAAACAATTTTATGGAAAGGAGACTTTTTTTTAAATATCAAAAGAGAAAAATTTTCAAAAATTACATAAATAAATTAGTTATATTTAAAAAAACACAATTTCTTAATTTTAATTTAGCGGCACGTTTTAATTAAGAACTTTTATGATAAAATTGTGGTTAAAACGTAATTTCTTAAATTTTGTTTATTTTTTATTTTATAGATAAAAATATTCAAAAATATGTATTTTATTTAAAAAATAAAGTATTATTTCAAACTTAATTTGCAGTATTTTCATTAAATTTGCGGTAAGCTATAATCATCATCTTCAATTATTTAAAATGTGAATTTGTAAATATATCCAGTTATTATGTGAGCATGAAATCATGGCTATATGTATTTTTTTTCTGTTAATCTTCAATCATTAATATGGAAAGTAATTTATCCTTTTTATCTTCTCTTTTCTAAGAAAAGGAGGTTCATTTAGCCTAAATTTTTGAAAAAATTGGATAACATATGGATTGAGGATATGAAGACCAACCAAGATACCAAAAGCATTAAGATTTGGTTAAATAATACAAGTAGAAAATGGCAACAAATGGTGTATAAAAGACTATGGAGGTGATAACTGCTGATTAAAGTGATAACTTAAAAATTCATATTATGTAGAATCCAATTTTGCATGAAAATTTGTGAAACAACAATTCAATCAAAAACTTGAGTAAAAGATACCTGCAAATACAAGAGACGCCATTTTAGAGTAAACTCAACAACTTCAATTTCATCGATAGATGGTAAAGTCGTAAGATTTGCATTTTCCTCATTCAAAACCAAATTAAGAATAGTATGTTGCACAAAAGTCTGATTGCAATCATCGTCTAATTTTTTAACAACACTGTAAAGTTGGTTTTAATATTTAACAATATATTTTTGAATTTAATCAATACAAAATAAATAATAACTCAACAACCAAAAATATCAATGGAAATAATTCTCTAATCTTGTAAGAATCTACGACAATTAACAACAACAAAAGAATGGCAATAACAATCATAAATAAGAAGACACTGATAATTTTAACGTGGAAAAATTCTTTTAATATTAGAAATAAAAATTCATACGCCCTAATCAGTGAATCAAACTTTACTAAGATCAAATTCAGATAGAAGAGAATTAGATCAATTTTGCACAAACAAGTATTTATAATTAGTCACTATATAATGCTTTCAAATTTGAAAAAAAAAAAAAAAACTTAAAATAAAGCAATTGTGTGGAATTGATTTCTCCAACCATAAACTTCTCATAAACAATGCTAATGGTTTAAATGAATAACAATATATTATGAACATACTGTCCAATCTTTAGTCTGATCCACTGATAAAAAAAAACAAGATTCATAATTTTAATAAAGTTGTTCGATGAATATGCAAACCAATTTTTTGAGTTCTTTCTCTCTTATTTATGTCTCCCAAAGACTGCAAAAGTTAACACTCTCTCTTGACTTAGAAGACACTTCACCACTGGGTTAATTGAGACAAAATAGGTTTGGCAAGTTTAGACTTATTAGACATTTTAGAGCAAAATTTCAACACCCTAAAGTTTTTATTAAGTTCTTAACCAACAAGGCATGTAGTTGTGTTTGATAAGACACAAAAATCAAATCATACAAATGCATCTTCTATCAAACAATAAGAACACCATGTTGACCAACCACAACGATTGATAGTTGAAATTTGAATATGATAAATACAATCAAAGATCATGAGTCAACAAGAAATCAAAGAATATTCTTGAAGCTTAAAGTTTGTCACTAAGAGAATATCGTCATCAAGAGGGATCGCGCTAAAACAAAACATCTTTCAAATATCTCTTAGATTTCGACCAAAAGTTGCAACATCTGTCAACTCTCCTCACACAAGTTATTTTTCCTGTTTTTACTAACATAGTTCAGAGCCCAACCCAACACGTCTCCCTCCTTACAACTACGTGGAGGTGATTGATAATATGAGAATCTCGCAACAAGCTTCAAACTTTTGTCTTGATAGTGCCTTACTCATCATATCAACACCATTATCATCAATATGAACTTTATCCAACTCCATACACTCCACATATAAGTCATCTCATATCCAATGATACCTCACATTAATATGTTTGGACCTAAAATGGAAAGTTAAATTCTTACCGAGATGGATAGCTCTTTGACTATCCACGAATAATGGATAGTTGTTCTGTACAAAATCAAGTTCCTTCAAGAATTTCTTCAATCATAGCAACTCTTTGCATGCTTCTGTATTGAGAATGAACTATACCTTTGTTACGCACCTCTACTATCTTGTTTGCCAAGCCACAACTCATCATGAAAACTTAATGAAATAGCTTGTAGTGGAGTTTCTAGAATTAATGCCCCTAACCATATATGGGTTTGAGTAACCCATCAAAGTATGTTTTTCACCACCTCCAAAACAAAGCCTTAGGTCCATTTCATAGCATTCCAATGCTCTCTCCCGGATTCGACAAAAATTGGTTAATTGTACCAACACCGCATGTGATATTTGGTCTTGTACATACCATTGTATACATCAAACTACACACTGTAGATGCATAAGGAACTCTACTCATATGTGTCTTTTCGACTTCATTTGGAGGACTCTATTTATCACTTAGTTTAAAATGAGTCGCATGAGGAGTGTTCACTGCTTTAACATTTTCCATCTAAAATATATGTAACACCTTCTTAATGTAGTGCTCATGTGATAGCCAAAGTTTATTTTCTTTTTTATCAGGCAAGATGCTTATGTCAAAAATATTTTTAACAACTTTCATGTCTTTCATGCTAAATGACTCACCTAGTTGCTTCATTAGTATGTCAATCCTAGAAATATTTTTTCCAACAATAAGTATGTCATCAACATATACTAACAAGATAATAAGGTCATCATCACTATAATTTCTAACAAAGACAATGCTCAGAAGTAGTCATTTTGTAGTCTTGATCACATATAAAGGACTCAAACTTCTTGTACCATTGTCTTAGAGTTTGCTTCAAACCATATAGACTCTTTGTTAGCCTACAAACATAATTTTCCCTTGCCTTCAACAAGAAAACCATCAAGTCGTTTCATATAAATCTCATCCTCCAAATTACCATAAAGGAAAGTTGTCTTCACATCCATGTGCTCAACTCCAAATCAACGGTAGCAACTAAACTTGGCACAATTATGATGGATGACCTTTTCAGCACAAGAGAGAAAATTCATTGAAATCAACAACTTTCCTTTGTCTGAAGCCTTTCACCACTAATATGACTTTGTATTGCAGAGATGCAAAATCAACCTCTTGCTTCGCTCTAAAAATCTACTTGTTCTCAAGCCCTTTGCCTTTGGACAACCTTACTAAGTCATAAGTGTGATTATCACGTAAATGTTTCATCTCATCTTTCATTGCATCTGGCTACTATTATTTTTCTTCACTTTCCAAAGCCTCTTCAAAACACTCAAGTTCTCCACCATTATTTAGGGTTACATATTCATGAAAATAATACATGGAAGATGGTATTTAAGCCCACTGGACCTTCTGACAGGTTCATTAACATCATATCACGTTCCTCTTGAGCATCATCAATTGGAACCTCTATTTCATCTCCAACCTATTGATCATCAACATCATCATGTTTCTCATTATTTTGAGCATTAGTCTCAACATTATTCAGATTGTGAACAAATAATCTCATCGAATTACCATCAGTTAAGTTACTATCTTTCTCAGGTATAATGTCTCTCACCTTGTTAATATCTTCAATGGTTTGATCTTCTATGCACTACACATCACGACTCCTAACAGTTATACATTTGTGTATTGATAAGACCATTCACTATTTCTTGAAGCTCGATCTCTCTCCCGGATGAACCATATAGCCAAGAGAAACCATGAACCAAAATAGAAGAGCTTGCCCCACCCCTGAGTAAATATTTCGTAATAGCCTCATTAGATTGTATATCTTTCTTGGTATATCTAGATAGTAGATAAGAACATAAACTAAAACATTCTAGAGCTACAAAGATAGTTATTAAATTGTTAGTGCTGCATAAAAAATATTCCTCCTAGAATAGTTGTTAATATGAATAAGAGAAAGTTTATTCTCAACAGGATCATACAACCTGTAGTCAAATACATCCTGACCATAACCAATAAAGTATATTGTCTTCTCTTTGCATCTAACTTTGATCTTTCATCTTCTAAAACATAAACAAATGTCTTGCAACCAAAAAGACACAAATGATCATAGCTAATACTCTTGACAAACTAGATTTTGTCTCACACATCAGTATGCAATATAACTACTGGACTAAGATTAATAACATGCATGATTGTAGGCAATGTCTCTCCCTAAAAATCCTTAGACAATTTTGCTTCAAAAAGTATACGCTTAACTTTTTCCACCAAAAACTTGTTCATCTTCTATGCTAGACCATTCGAATGAGGGGTTTTAGTAGGAGTCTTTTCATGTCTAATACTACGCTACCTGCAATAAACATCAAAGGGCCCACAATATTCATCACAATTATCAATACAAATGCATTTCAGCTTCTTGCATGATTGTCTCTCTACTAAAGCATGAAATTCTTTGAACTTTTTCAAGAACTTGATCATTTTCCTATAGTGCATAAACCTATAGCTTTCCGAAGCAATAATTAATAAAAGTAACAAAGTAAAGTGCATCATGAACCATGAATTTCATAATGCACCAATTCAAGCAACTCTGACTTCCTTAAGGGAGGCTTATTCTTAAAGGATACTCCAATTTATTTACTAGTAATGCAATGAGAATATTTCTCTAACTCTACACTCTTCAATCCTGAAAACATATCCTTCTTAACTAAGTAATTAAGTCATTTTTCACTTATATGACTAAGCCTTTGATGTTAGAAAGATACCTCAATATACATGGCATTCACATTATCCTTAGCTACTTTAGTATAATACAATTTAAAAGTTCTCTCCTCTAACCATAACCAAGTTACTTTTAGGGAGCTTCCATTTACTAGAAACAAAGTGATTATCATAACCACTATCATTAAGAAAATACACAAAGATCATATTAAAACAAATATTTGGAGTATGTTTAACTCCAAGTAATAAGTTCACTCCTATGTTGGTTTGCAAGCAAACATTACCAACACCAACAACCTTTAACACTCCATGATTACCCCTCTTCAACACTCCAAAATGACCAAGAGTGTAAGATGTGAAGAACTCCTAAATGTAACGTACAGTGCACCACTACCAATTATTCACATGCTCTCATCTGATACAAGATTGATATACTAATAGTCACAAAGAAAAACAAGATCACCACATGTAGTAGCAACACAATCATCATCATGATCCTTCTCTTTCTACTTTCCTTTATTATCCTTTTTTCATATAAAATAGTTTATTTGGATGAGGCCAAGTTTATTACAATAGTAGCACTTTTATTCTTGTATCTCGACTTGGACTTGTTATTGTTCTTCTCTATACCACCATTTGACTACTTTTCTCTGACATCTTTCTCCTTTTTCTATGACAAGCACCTCATACTGAGATGAATAACCATGTGTCTTCCTTTTGATCTCTTCATTAAGAATATCTCCCATTAGGAGAGAAATAACACCATTAGGAGTTGAGTTTTCAATTGAGACTCGAAATATCTACCAAGACTCAAGTACATTGTTTTGTAGCCACAATCCCAAAACTTCATCATCAAAATTGATACTAATTCCTGATAGTTGATCTAAAAGCCCTTGAAACTCTTTAAGTGATTTGAATTAAAAGAATTGTCCTTGTACTTCAAATTCATCAAGCAATTCAACAAATAACTTAGAAGCATACAAGGACTCAATTGTCTCCTACAATGTTCTAGCATGTGTCTTATTGGCAATGTGATTATAAACATTGTCTTCTACATATTGTCGAATAAAATCATACACCTGTTGGTACTTAAAGTCCCATTCTTCATTACATATAAAATCTGACTTCTGAGTAGCAATGACTGCAATTACTTCAGAAACATAAGTCTTTCATCTTGTCTTTCCACAATTTGTACCATTTAAAACAATCATCTTTATATTTGCATCTATCATTCAAGTAAATAAATATAGTTCCAAACCAAGGAGCTTTGATACCATTTTTGTAGAGAAAACAACAACTTAACAACTAAAACTACCAAAGTATCTAGCGAAAATAATTCCCCAAACTTGTAAGCATCTACAAGGAATAACAACAATAGAAAATTACAGTAACAATCACAAAATAAAGTACATCAATATTTTTAACATGGAAAAACTCTTTCACTATGAGAAATAAAAACCTACAGACACATTAATAAATCAAACTCTACTAAAACCAAATACGGATACAAAAAAGCTAGATCAAGTGCACAAACAAAAGCTCATAACTAACCAATACATAAAAACATGCAATACTTTCAAATTTGAAGAACAAAGAAAAGAGAGAAACCTAAGAAGAGCAACAATGTTAAACTGATTTATCAAACCACATACTTCCAATCAACGATCCCAATGGTCAAAATGAACAAAAATATGCCTTAAACCTATTGTCCAATTTTCAACCCGTTCCAACAGTTAACAAAGCAAGAATCTTAATTTTCATAAAGTTGCCTAGTGAATATGTGAACCCATTTTTCTACTTTCTTTCTCTCTTTTAGAGGTTGTGAAAACTAACACTCATTCTTAACCTAGAAAACCCTCTCCACTTGGGACAAAATGAAAGTTTAGATTTATTAATTACATAATCGAGAGCCTAACCCAAAAATTAGGAATAAGTTCATAAGAACTACCCTCAAATTGGATACCTTGTTGCATATCAAGGTGATTATTAAGTTGAGAGACATTATTATGAATATTACCCACCACATTCATATTCCAATCAAGCAATATAATTTTAAGGATTTTAAACTCTTTTGAAGAGCTAACAAGGAAATTTAAGAACTTCGGATGACCAAGCCTCTTTAATCACATGCTTAAAAAGGTCAATCTTTGCCAAAGTAAAGAAGGATGGGATGGTTATCCCATTTACATCAAGGGAGAGTAGAGCAATTTATGTGTTTCAAAGTATCTAAATAGACATTATACTATATTTGTCTGAGTTGATCACCAAGACGAATCATTGACTTTGATACCACTTTTGAGAGGGATTCACTAGGGAGATTCAAACACCAATGAGATATGAGATACATCCATATAAGAGATTGACATTACTTCCAACCCAAAACTTTAAGCCTATGTGTTTATGGGTCTTTTTATGTTGTTCAACTTTATCATTTCTAGTTAATGTGGGATTTAAACTTACTTGGATTCCTAACAAATATTTTCATCATGTCATTAGCATTGTTGAAAAAAACCCTCTCAAGAAGCAACTCAAAGGGGAGCATCACCTTTCTCGTCTCCTGAAAGAACAAAATTGAAATCCGGCAAAACAAACCATTTACCTCCTTGCATCTGCAATATTCAAATCCTCCCAAGGTTTTCTTGTAGCAATATAAAGAGTTTAGCGCCATAAATGGTCACAATAATGAAAGATTGGCCCTGCACAAAAAGATTAAAAGCGTGTAAGAAATATTAGATTTAAATATACACAAAAAGATTATGAATTTTGTCACCTGTATTTTTAACACATCTAGCAACATAACCCAGATTGGCTAAACATGCTTGGTTTATATTCTCAAGCTTCATCAAAGGTTAAGCCACAAAGACCATATTAGGACTACTATAAGTACAAAGCTGGTGCATGTAATTTTGAGTTTTGAAGTTAGAAAGACCACTAACATACCAGAAAAGCACTTAAAAACCATAACTTATTTCTTGTTCTTGAAAGGCCTACCAGGATTCCTTTTACTATCAGTTTTGGATATCATGGTTGAAAAGTTTTCTCATAATTCGTTTCCAGGTTATCTGTGTTTCCATCTATCATACACCGATATCTGAAACTGTAGGATACTTTACTGATATCGTTAAAGTATTTAATCTGTAAAGTAATAATATTTTTATGATGACAATAATTTGTAATTTTTATTTGAATGTTTAAGAGATGTGATTTTAATTGGATTCACACAATTATAATTATATATTTATTATATTTTAAGAACTTTTATACAATTTCCAACATGTATATATTTTGTAGGTCTTATTTTTAAAAGAAACATATAGACGTATCTGATTCACGTATTAGATGAATATATATTGTAGGTTTTCATCATCAATTTGCACCATGATAAGAAATTTTTAAGTTACTTATGAATTATTACGAATTATTACATACCAATGAAAAAAATCAGTAGAAAAATTATGTATTATCTACCTCTTTGATTCAGTAGATAATTATTTACGGATTCAGATTATTCTACAAATAATTATTTATGGGTTTTTTTAAATTAATATTAAGAGTTTATATTATTCTTATTATTATTGTTATCATAATTACTATTATTATAAATAATATTAGTAGTATTAATTAATATTAGTAATAATAATAATATTTATATTTCTATTTTTATCAATTTTATTAAAAATTTTATTTATTATTATTAATATATATATTCTGTTCCTTATAGTCTAAATTCAAAATTTTAGAATTCAAGAAAAAAAAAAAGTTAAAGGTAATCCTACGTTTTTTTTTTTTAACAATCAAACTCGCTTTCACACGTCAATCAAATCTAATAAATATATAAATGAAAAACAGGTAAAGATAAAATTAAATCAAAGATTAGTTCTCTAAAAAAATAAATAATAATATTACGCTTAAACATTTATAATAAATATTATCTTTTATAAGTAATTTTCTTAAAATAAATAATAGTAACCGATATACATATAGTAAAGTTTAGAGTCCAATAATATAATTGATATTAAATAATTTATAAAAAGAATATAAAATAATTTGAGGTTTTACATAATTGGACACATAGGAAAATTATTTTATTCTGCTTTATGGGTTCTTAAGACATGCAGAGAATAAAAGAAAATATATAGCATCTCCAATTTTGAGATTTATAAAGTTATTGTAAGATAGAAAAAACTTATATTAATAATCCATGTTATTATTTATATTGTTGTTATAATTATGATTATTATTGTTATAAATAATATTGTTGGTATTATTATTATTAATATGAATAATAATAATAATAACATATCATTAATAATATATAGTTAATAATATTATTAATATTATTATTATTCATATTAGTATTTTTATTTATATTAATTTCATTAATACTTTTATTATTGTTAATAATATATATATATATATATATATATATGTATATATTCTGTTCTTCATCATCCAAATTTTAAATTTTAGAATAAAAAAAAATAAAAGATTAGTTCTTTTAAAGAATAAATAATAATACTACACTTAAACATTTATAATAAAACATATATTTTATGTAATCTTATTAAATGAAATAATAGTAACCGATATACATAGGAAAATTATTTTATTCTGCATTGTGGGTTCACATGCATAAAATAAAAGAAAATCTATAGCATCTCCAATTTTGGCATATTTATTTATAAAATTATTGTGAAAGAGACAGAACTTATATTAATAATTCATATTATTATTTATATTATTATAATTATTATTATTATACATAATATTATTAGTATTATTATTTTAATGTGAATAATAATAATAATATATTAATAATATATAGTTAATATTATTACTATTATTATTATTATTATTATTATTATTTTAAATGATAATATTATTATTACTCATATTAGTATTTTTATTTTTATTATCGTTAATATTATTATCAATAATATATATATATATATATATATATTTATTTATATTCTGTTCTTTATCATCTAAATTTTAAATTTTAAAATTCAAATAAAAAATAAAATATTAGCTTTTTTAAAGAATAAAATAATACTACACTTAAACATTTATAATAAAACATATCTTTTGTAATCTTATTAAAAGAAATAATAGTAACCAATATACATATATCAAAATTTAACATAACATAATTTATATTAAATAATTTATAAAAGAATATAAAATAACTTGAGGTCCTAAATAATTGGACACGTAGAAAAGTTATTTTATTCTGCTTGTGGGTTCTTAAGACATGAAGAGAATAACAGAAAAATGTAACATATGTAACATCCTCAAAATTCTAAATAAATATTATTATTATTATTATTATTATTATTATTATTATTATTATTATTATTATTATTATTGTTGTTGTTATTATTGTTGTTATTATTATTATTATTATTTTTATTATTATTATTATTATAATTATTTTTTTTTATTATTATTATTGTTATCATTTATTTTTATTATTATTTTTTTATCATTTATTATTTTTTTTATTGTTATTATTATTATAATTTTTTTATTATCATTATTATTATTTATTATTAAATCATTGATAACAACTTAATAGTTTGATGCTAATTAGTTTCTAGAACCCTACCTTTATATGGGATAAAAACCAAAGTATACTACACTAAATACTAGATAGAAGGCATGTTTTAGCAAATGCTGGTAACTTATCATATTCAATTAATACTAGAGTGCTACTTCTTCAGTTTATGTCACTTCAATAATGCTACCAAAGATTCTTCCATTTAATGCAAAGTTATCCTAATTAACCTCATACACTACTACCTAAAAAAAAGTCACTCAAGGTGAGTTTTTAAATTACAACAACTCCTATTTTCCTTGTGTAACGATCTCCACTTCACCAAAGATTTTGAAAGCCGCATAAATTTCTCAAACAACAACCTTTCTTTTTCTCTAGTTACCTAGCAATCTTTCTTTCTCTTTAAGTTACGTTATGCCAAAGATAAAAGGAAATGAGATATACTGTTTTACTAAAGAGATATATTGTTTTACCTTTTATTTCTTAAAATATTTTTACAGTGAGGTACCCCAAGCCTCACGTTATATTTTTTTATTTCATATTGATTCTCAAGTATGATTTCTACATTGTATCTAATTTCTGTTTTACACTCATGATCATGATGTGATTTATGGATATCCTTTGGGGTTGGAGGAACTTGTTTCTTGAGGTTTCAAATGAGCAGAAGATTGTGTGTTATTGGAAGGAAATTGATATTAATCGCTCATTTATCCTAACTATTCATTGTTCTTGTATTTTATCATATATTAAGATTTTATGGAAGTAACATTTAAGTTTTGTTTTATTTAAAAAAAAAAATTCTTTTATATAAGAACCTTATATCTCACTTTTCTCTCTCTCTTTGTTAAAATATGAATGTATTAAAGAGCAACAGTAATGGATGCAAATATTTCAGCTTTCTTCTCTGAAAATGATTGGAGGACAAATGTAACAGAGAATTCGGTTTTATTCCGGGGTGTAGCCTTTACAATTTTTTTCTTCTCAAATTTTGAAGATGTACCTTTAACACTAGAAGGACGTGTAGTGGTTACGTTCTTCATGCCACCTACAATTCACAACAACCCAATTATTAATCTGTTTACTCCAACGATGTGATGAAGCCACATATGTTTGATATGCTTGATAATCTGAATATGTAAACTTTTGTAATATATATATATATATATATATATATATATATATATATATATATATATATATATTAGTATAAGTTAGTTTATCCTCTTTCTTTTCACTTCAATTATATTATTTTTTGTTAATAAATTGGAGAAAATAGACTATATACTGAAAGTGTAAACATAGCTGTCATTTTATATTCTCTAACCATATCCTATGGAATGTTATGCTTTTTTAAAGTGAAAAAGAAAGATAGAAGGATGCAGTGAGAATAAGTTGTTATTATTGGAAATAATAAATTCCATTCTTCTGGAAATATGAGATGTTATGATATAATTGTGCTGGGAATCTATGAAAACAAAAAATCTCAATTAATAGGGATTCTAAAAAATGAAAAGAACTGGAACATTTTCTGCTTATCCACACTATTGGATTTACAAAAATAATCCCTATTATTACTACTTATAACATACTTATGAGAATAAAAATAGTTCAAAATGTGACAGTGTAATTTTTTTAAAAATAAAAATCTAAAAATATATTTTTGTAGTCTTGTAACATAAACCATATATATATATATATATATAATAAATAAAGAAAATGAAATTCTTATACTTAACGTTATATTATTAACAGTAAAAATTTTGAACGTGACAGCATGTGCAATTTTGAGATATCTATTTATAAAGTTATTGTGAGAGAGACAAAACTTATATTAATAATTAAAATTATTATTTATATTATAATTATAATAATTATTAGAATAGTTATTATTATTATAAATAATATTATTAGTAATATTATTATTAATATGAATAATAATAATAATAATAAATTATTAGTAACATATAGTTGATATTATTATTATTATTATTAATGTTAATATTATTATTATTACTAGTATTTTTATTTTTATTAATTTTATTAATATTTTTATTATTGTTAATACTATTGTGTGTGTGTATATATATATTCTGTTCTTTATCATCCAAATTTTAAATTTTAAAATTCAATAAAAAGAATAAAAGATTTTTTTAAAGAATAAATAATAATACTACAATTAAAAATTTATAATAAAACATATCTTTTATATAATCTTATTAAAAGAAAGAATAGTAAGGGACATACATATAATAAAATTTAACATCTAATAATATAATTGATATTAAATAATTTATAAAAGAACATAAAACAATTTGAGGTCCTAAACAATTGGACACATAAAGAAAATTATTTTTTTCAGCTTGTGGGTTCTTAAGACGTCAGAGAATAAAAGAAAATATATAGCATCTCCAATTTTGAGATATCTATTTATAGAAATTTTGTGGGAGAGACAGAACTTATATTAATAATTCATATTATTAGTTATCTTATTATTAGAATTATAATTTCTATTATTGTTAATATGAATAATAACAATAATAATAATAATAATAATAATTAATATTACATGGTTAATATTATTATTATCAATGATAGTATAATTATTATTCATATTAGTATTTTTTTATCAATTTTATTAATATTTTTATTATTGTTAATATTATTATCAATAATATATATATATATATATATATATATACACACACATATATACTCTGTTCTTTATCATCCGATTTTGAATTTTACAATTCAAATAAAAGATTACTTTTTTAAAGAATAAATAATAATAATACAGCACTTAAACAATTATAATAAAACATATTTTTATGTAATCTTATTAAAAAAATATTAGTAACCCGTATACATATAGCAAAATTTAACATTTAATAATATAATTGATATTAAATATTTTATAAAAGAACATAAAATAACTTCAGGTCCTAAATAATTGGACACACAGAAAAATTATTTTATTCTGCTTGTGGATTCTTAAGACATGCGAGAATAAAAAAAATATATATTTCATCTTCAATTTTAAGATTCAAATATCTATTTATAAAATTACTTACGAAGTGACCGATCTTATATTAATAACTAATATTATCATTTACATTATTATTATTATAATCAATTATTATTATTATTATTATTATTATTATTATTATTATTATTATTATTATTATTATCACTATTATTATAAATAATATTATTAGTATTATTATTTGTAATCCCCTAGCTTCCCACACTTTTTATAGATTTATCTCTTACACCTCTCCATCTCTTTTCCTTTTCTTTTATTTTCGTTTTCGGACTTATACTATTTAAGAATTCGATTAAGTTCCGAGTAGCTGATGAGTCTAAGATCGTTTTTATCTGATCAAAATCTTGATCAAAGTAAGCCTCACACTTCTATTGAATATTATTATTAATAATTATATTATTATTATTATTATTAATATTAGTATTTTTATTTTTATTAATTTTTTATTTTATTATTATTAATATTATTATCAATATATATGTATATATAGTTCTTTATCATCTAAATTTTAAATTTTAGAATT